>Ga0209712_10002697_pt1 | contig 14527 bp, 10 predicted proteins | sample ArcOceMetagenome_FD_187443 | JGI IMG/M metagenome (GOLD analysis project Ga0209712, IMG submission 187443) | Marine eukaryotic phytoplankton communities from Arctic Ocean - Arctic Ocean - Greenland ARC118M Metagenome (SPAdes) (version 2) | ecosystem: Environmental > Aquatic > Marine > Oceanic...
GCAGTGAGGTCAGCGGGAAGAAGGTGAATGGTCATCAAGGGGCAGAATGTTTCTGCCTGGAATAATCGTGTTGTGAAGCCTCTAATAATAATTTCTAATGTGCGTATCAGGTTGGAACATAATACTATCCAATCGTTTATGATCAACAATCAAGTAACCACTTGCAGAAACAACAACGAAGGGCGAAATAGTAGGTAGAATTCGACACAATTTCAAGGAAATCAGCAGTAGAAATATCAATGAACTCTATCATTTTATTGAAAAACAAGGGTACGTTACTCTAGACCTTATTCTGGTAATATGAAGAAGAGCGCCCATGAAAGCGAGCAAGTATGCTATAGAAACCCTTCAATTAAATGTGCATTTTCCACAAGTTTCAGGACACATGTAATTATTCACATTCAACTTGGGACACCTGGTTGTAGGGTTGCTACTGAGCCATTCGCAAGAACGTTTTGCATTATCGCCCATAAGGTACAAAGGATCGTCTTTGCAGCATGGTTGCCCACAAGCGCTTTTGCAGTTCTCTGTTGCTCCGGGTTTACCGCAACGAACTCCTGGCTTTTGTCCGACCCAATTACAATTCTTCTTTGGTACTCCCTTGAACATCCAATTTTTATTATCACAAGAGCATCTTCCACAGGTCTCTCTGCAGTGCTCAAAGGCGTATTTTTTTGTGATTGAATCATACTTGAAGCACCGTTGTTCCAACTTTGCTGCTTTTTTGCGTACCCAAGCGCAGTTCTTGGTCGAATCCCCTTCCAATGCTAATGTATCGTCGTCGAAACAAATTGCCGCACCTGTCGGGAAGGCTGTAGGCGAAGCAGTTGGAACATTTGGCGTGGATGGCGACTTGGTTGGTTTCGAGGTTGCATTTGTAGGTGCGTCTGTCTTCTTCGTGGGGGATGCGGTTGGAACGGTGGCCTTAGTTGGACTATCTGTCGGTGCAGCAGTTTTGGGGCTCTGTGTAGGAGTGCTAGTTGGTGGCTGCGGTAGCACGTCGCCGAACATGTCGTCAGTAGTGAAAAAGAAACTCTCAAAGTTCTTAAGGTTAGGCAAAACATCATTCATTTCGCTATTTGGTACGCCCAACCAACCAGCAATTCCCTTGAATACAGCATCCCAAGGAGTTGATGGGATCATACGCCCCCTATTCAACGTAAGAGGTCCTTCATCAGTCAAATTGTCAGGATATTCTCCAAGAATTTGTCCTCCTTTCACAGATCCACCTTCATTCAAGAGAAGAAAAATGTTAGCTATATCTGAATGCTTTGATAAGAATAAAGTTTCAGGAAAGGGTGGCATTCTTCGGTTACTCACCAAACATCATGTAGTTACCGCCCCACGCGTGGTCTAATCGTAGTAGGGAAACAGCAGAATGGGTCGTATAAGCAGATATTATGTTTGGCTGCGTTATGTATGATCGTCAACATGCAAAACTTACCTGTACCATCTCCACCATTCGGATTTAAAGTACGGGCAAAATCACTCGTTTGGATTGTTGTGACATTGTTCCAAACGCGTAATCGCTTCAATTCAGCTGCGAATGCTTCAATTCCTTCGTTGACTCCAATAAATCTAGCACTCAAATTTTCTTCAACATTAGAATGCGTATCAAAGCCTACGAGGAAGAATAATGTGAGACTCGAAAACTTTTGGTGGATTATGGAATCAACGCATTTTACCCAACACTTACCGCCAGTTTCAACATAAAAAACGTCCGTGTCAACCCCGCGAGATTCTCTAGTTGCAATCAGTCTCGCAACAGTTTCTAATTGCCTGGCAAGATAAGAATTTGGGAATGCTGTGCCTACTTCAACATTTTTCAATTCTGCACTAAGTACGTCATTGGTAGATAGACCTTCGATTAAAGAAGCTGACCATGTTTCTCCAAAATATCCAGAGTCGGCAGTTGTCTCTTTGTGAAGATTTGGAATGTAATCGCTAATATCGTCCAAATATTTATCTGGTACGCCATTTCTGTTTACAATCATTGGTGCATCAGACATGCCTGGTTTCCCAATAAGGGCAATGGAATACCTATCAACAGAAAAGGAACCAACGTTATTGCCGTTCTTGGTAAGGACATCCGCCACGCGTCCAAGGACGCCTGTACCACTATTAGTGTCATAGGGATCGACACGCTTTGCCTCGCGTTGCATATGATTGTGAGCAAAGAGTTGAGTTTGGGTTAAAAGATTATAATTTTTCTTTGTAACGGGCCGACTCATGACCCCAGTATTGGCAAAGAAGATTAAATCTTCATCGTTGTACAGCCCATGAACAGCTCCAAGATCTGCGTGTACTCCAAATTTTTCGCAAACCTGATCAGAAGCTTGCACGGGGAGTAGATCTTGTAATGTCAACGCAACTTGCTGACGCACATCCTTGTATTCCTAAGAAAACCGAAAATTATCAGTTGACCCAAAAGAAGTTACGAAAAATTGAAGAAGGATATTCTTACCTGGTACATATCTTTCCTTTCACATTCGTATGGAGTCAGCATATTGAAAGAGTCACAACCACCACTAAACATCATGTAAACAACAGCACGATATGGTTTGTTACTTGGAGGTGGGAAGGTCACACTTGGACGAATCTTATCCTCGGACTTCACGAAGTTTGTAGTATGGAATTCTGCGGTGGTAAGAATAAGCTGCTGTGCTAATTTCAAACCGTCATCGGCATTTAGCGCCTTGTCATAAGCTCCACGAATAATTTCCCTGTGCTCAGTACTCAATCTTCCTGCCGTAAGCAGTGTTGCGAGCTCATTCACTACCTTTTCTGAAAATCCAATCTCTCCTCTCATATTCAAGGTTCCAATGTCCACTCCAGTGCATGTCGTTTCGGTGCCAGTGCCTGTGGTAATATTGTCGAAGTACGAATCACCCGACCTAATCCTATCCCCAACTACAATTCTGAAATCAGAAACGGCATTTGGTATCACGAATTGACAAGTGACCCATATCTCCTCGGCAGTCATTTCATTTTCTGCGTAGGTTGGAGGAGCATCGCAGTACATCCATTCCTGAGACAATAGTCGATCGTAGTCGGTTGTGTATCCGATACATCCTCCTGCGTTGTCAACAGTTGCGTAGTATTGAAATTTGACCACAGTGTTTCCCACATTTGATACTGAAGGACTGAAGAAGCGACCTCTACTATCATAGAGAGGGTGGTAGACATGATTTGTTTGTGAAGTAGGGTCGCCCACAACTTCTCCGTTTGCAGTGAATAAGGAGTAATCTCTTCCGACCCATGTGTTGTCTAGACCACCTATCAAAGAGAGTCCTTCGAACGTCTCACCAGTGAAATTGGGATCATTTTTACCGTATTCAAGTACTCCCGAGGGAGAGGGTTGGTAAGTTTTGCCACTACAGGAGCTTTGTCCAAAGCCCCCATCGCGGTTACACAAACCGTGCTTCACAAGAGACTGCAGACCGTTTAGGATTCCAACAATCCTGGGCATGTCTAATAATGTAGCTTCAGGCGCAGTGAGTGATGCTTCGCCAACGCGTCCATACGGTTTAAATTCTGGAAGAAAAAAACTGAATACAGATTCGAATGAGTGATTGTCCTGACCAATTTTTGTCAGAAGGCTTCTGAATCTCAGAACAGGACTATTGGATTTAAATTCCATGCTCCTTAGAACAGATAGTAACTTTATGATAGGTTCACGCAAAGATCCTTGTGACGGATCCGAGTCGAGAACAACAGAACGAGCTTCCCGATCTAAATAAATGGCGGCGAAAACTGCTTTAAGGTCACCATATATTCCATCACCGAAGACGTTGCCGTTGTCAGCCGTGTAACGACCTTCTTTGAACGCAGTTGCGGCGGTCAGCACATATCGCGGCGAAGGATTGGACGCGGTAAGGCGTTGAATAAGTCTTGAAGTAAGGAACGGTGCAGTGTTGTCGTGATAGAAATAATGGTCTAAAGTTGCCTCTGTCTCATATTGAGCATCACTGGAAAAGAAAGATGTTGACAAAATTCAAGCTTGAGATTGAGTAATCAACTATTCAGACATCAATGCATTTAGAATAAAAACGTACCGTAAAGCTGTTTCTGACGGAACGAGACTCATGAAATGAGGAGGATTGCGGAAATAAAAGCCGGTGTATTGACCTGTTAAGCCATTCACATACACATTCTCCCTAAGATTCTTGAGGAAGAAATGCCTGCCCTTGTCATCTGTCAATTCGAATACTGTGTTCTTATTAATATTTCCGTTCTTCAGATAAGTTGTGATTCCAGTATTTGGGTCAGTTACCACGGTAAAAGAACTAGCTGCGTAGATGTTGGGGTTCGGTGCACCAATTGAAAGAGAGAAGAGGGCATCTTCAACACTTGCAGGTGGTGCATCATCACTAAACACTTGGTGTTCGCGAACAAAAGCATTACACAGACATTGATCACCTGACACAACTTTGCAATCTCCACAATTCTCTTTAGCTTTTGGCCAAGCATTATTCTTTGTCCACAGAACTCTGAAGAAGTTTTCATTACTCTCGTCAACGTGTGACACTACATTACCAGAATCAGTAGTCTGATGGACAATGGAGATTGCACCATTTTTCTTCACTTTTACCATAATATCACATTTATCAGGTGTCCAGAAGTACATTGAGGTTTCATGACGTTGGCCGTTTACTCGATCGAGATTATCACAAAGAGTTTTGTCAATTTCAGCACAGCGTTCCTCGGCAGAATTAAATATCATCCTCTCTCCGTCATAGCGCGAGTTTCGATCTGCCCGATATTTAAACGTCTCACAACAAGCCTCAGCTGCATCCGGTAGTGCAGGATTGGCGCACATCTGTGTGTCCCAAGAATATCTGGGTGATATAAGCTTTGCGTCCGGATAGAAAGCATGATTTACACAAGGTTCTTGTACGTATTCGTAATATGCATTGCTCGCCGCTTGCACAACACGAATCAATCCAAGGTCGCATTCGGGACCATCACCGCAATTACTTATAGAAGATGGAAGAGTCACTGTATTCTGGAAGTTGCAGTTACCATTTGGATCGGCGTTGCAGAGAAAGGATCTGAGAGTGGAACTCTGCGCTAATATAACTCGTTTGGTAGTTTCAACCGTTGCAAACTCGCTAGGATCACTCATTAGCTCTGGAAGTGGAGAGTTTCCAAGGAATCTGTAAGTTGCTCCCTGCTTCAAAAAAGCCTTCAATGGCAAGTCTTGGCATTTCTGAAACCTGTCGCCAATATAGCCACCGGCAGAGTCTGTCTTGGGGAAACGATCTCGCCATATTGCTTGAATCTTCATTGGATCTAATCGGTTGTCTCTGCCCTCTATGTTTGAACGTCTTGGCTGCAAATCGAACCCAGTCCACGCTCTTGCAAAGGATTCAATGTCCTCATTTGTGTAAGCTAGCATGGTCTCATCCTGGTCGTTGAGAGCCAAAGTTCCGTCCATATTCAGTTTGTTGATTCCCATGGTAAAAAGTTGCATGATTTCTCTAGCAAAGTTTTCATCTGCCTGCGTCTTTATCTTATATCTTTCCCATATATACGCAGATGACCTGGATTGCAGGAATGAGAGGTTTTCGGCCATCAAAGGGCTATAAATCATTTCCCGAAGGATGTCTCGATAATTTCCAAATGCGTTTCGAACAAATATATCATAGTACGAAAGGAACCATTCAGTGTTACGACTGCCGTCATTCACCGCATTTGTTACTACCACCAAAATCTATTGCAACCAAAAGCATAAGTTAGTACAAATAAAGTTCAAGCATTCATTATGAAAAACGAAAACAATTACCTGAGAAAGAGCCCAAGCAACGCGCTGGCGAAGCTGATCATTGGCGGTCAAAGACAGCATGTACCAAACATTCCTCTTGTCCTCACCCGGATTGTAAAAGGCAGTTGAAAAATCATCACCACTTGTATCAAATACAAATCCATCCTGCGTGTTAGTATTTTCAACCTCTCCGTAAGATCCACAAACCAAAACTCCACTGTCATTCTCATCGGGAGGGTCAAAATATTTTGTCACGTTCTCAGTTCTGAGCTCATTGGGAAGGTCTTGAATCTTTAGAAAGTCTCCTACGCGGCCAACGAAAGTGAATTTTTGTTTGTTATTTTCCCACCTATCCATACTGTGGGAAGAGCCTTTGTTAGTTGGGTGGACGTTAGGGAAAATTAGAGTCGTGCCATTATTTTGAGACCACTTCATGATATTATTTGCTCCTCCTATGTGCTTATCAACCCAATATGTCATGTCATAAACTGACATGAAGTCTCCATGCACCCTCTTCCAGCATTGACCCTTAACCTCGATTTCAATTTCAGGATTTGTGTCCGTCGCATTACATGACATTCCAACTTCTGGGAAGTATATATCACGGACGTAAGGATTTTTGTCTCCACTTTTTCCAAGCAATTCTTGCAGTGATGCGTTTGTCCCAGAATAGAGTTCTGACGGATTACAATTTTCCTTTTGAAGCCATCTGGACCTTAGCTCGGGTGTGCATGGGTGCTTCAACTTCGTTGGAAACAGACTATCATCTGCTTGATCAACAACATTCAATCCTTTCAGTGTATATACAAAGCGTCCTGGGACTAGATGGTTGAGGTCTGATATTGTAGTGTTGTCGAGAACAACTTCAACCGCACTATTCGACGATGTGGTTCGACACGCATTTGTCGACAATTGGCATTTGTCTTCATTCAAAAAATTTCTGCGAACATTTGAACAATATGAAGCTCCTCCGGATGCCACTTGAACACCCTTGCCTCCGTCAGTGAGTGGAGAATTGATCGTGTTTTTACCTACTTCGAGGCGGGGATCGAATATTAGCCAAGTGCCATCAGATACTTTTCCGAAAACAGGTTCGTCACCAAATTCGGGTACTGCAGGAATATCATCACACATAGAGTTGGACAGTTTCGTCTTAAGCACAAACTCTTCACCCTGAGTCAGATCGACGTCTATCTCTTCAAGATTGTTCTCGTTTAGATCAACAACATATGTAGCTTTGTTCTCAATATCCGCAAGGCTAACAGCTGGATTCTCCACCTGTACACATTTGCCGTCTTCAAGCTCAATCCACAATCGACCAAGGACTCTTTCATCGGGGTTACGACATACCTGGTACGTTATACTTGGATTGAAAGAGTACGTCTCATTCTTGGTCAGCCAAAAGTCTTCGACCGCAGTTCGTAAGACACCGTCAAGGTATAAAGTGTACGGCCCATTTCCCTCGATTCGAAGCTCCCTTGGCATCCACCACAACACGTCATTTCTGACGAAGGCAAATCTGCGCCAACGTGAACTCTGGTCACATGGATGATCAGGGCTCCCAAATTTGGTTGCAGTTGGAATTCGCGGGCTAATTCTTTCTCGCCAATACTTTCGATGACTTGTGAGTGACACAACACGTTTGTCACTTTGTGCCGTGAACCAATCTACAATCGCATTAAAGTTTCCACGACTCTGCGCATCTGATTTGAGCTCAGCTACTTCTGAGGACGTAGCTCCAAAAGTAGCGGTCTCGAGGAATCTTGCCATTTCATCCTTCCTTTTCAGAGAATGTGAGTGCGAAGTTAAGAGATACCGAACGTTTGGGTTGAGTGCAGGAAGGTTGATTTGGCACCCTTGGGAATAGCATAAGAATCCATTTTTAAATGTTGCAGGGCCAACACCACCTGCTGCCACTTCCCAATCATTGCCGTTGTATGACCTCGCTAATGGTATTGACTTAACAACAGTGTTACCATCCATCGTCACCATTGTCACTGCGCAAACAGTATCTTGTGCAGACAGTCCAACCAAAACACTCCCGGCATTGAGTTGAGTAGAGGGCGAATCAACATTTGGACATGTACGCGCAAGAGATGTAGTCGGCGCGTCAGTGAGAACAACTGGCGAACGCGTCGGCCCAGATGTTTGGGCCTCAGTCGGCTGGAAAGTAGGGCTCTTCGTGGGAGCAAAAGTTCTGCGATTAAGAGGAAAAAGTTCTTTGTCAGATTTTCCAATTTTAATAAACAACACCAAGAAGAAATGCGTCCGTTTCTACCTTACCTTAATGGCCCAAAGGACACACTAGCAACCAGAATCGTTTGGTCTTGGAGTGCACCTCTGCCAATACCAAATCTTACATTTTCACAGGTAGCAAGATTATCTGTGACAGGGAAAGTAAAGGTGAACTCGTTATAAATTGTTTCATCCCAATTCGTATCAGTATCCTTGTTCCACAATTCAACAGACACTGTACCATCAGCACAGTCTGTCGCATAAATATACAATAATGGACAGTGTGCCGGAGATGAAGTGGATTTGTCTGTCTTGGTGCAAGTAGTGGGGGTTCCCGTGTCATCTAAGATCTTGAAAAATGCTTTAATCTCGAATTCTTGGTCTTTTTCAAAACAACGAACGTCCAAATCCTGATAGATATAATCCGAACGGTCTGAATCTCCTCTCTCGTAGCTGAGGGCGTACTCACCGCCATTATTATCACCTTCGTCGACAACTGTATGAATAATTCTCCGGTCACTAATAGTCCAATATGATGTATCACCACCCTCAAAAGAATCATTCAGCACCACATTCTCACAGTTCCTTGGAAGAGGTTCCATGCTGATATCGTCATAGATAACAGTTGTATCCACGTCAGTATAAGATAGTTGAAGATAGATTTTTGTGAAGTTCGTTTCCTTCTCTGATAACGTATATATTCCAGCGTATTGTCCCCATCCAGACTTTTCTGCATTAGCAACGGCAATGGCATAAGATACACGCGCATACCGACTACCAAGAGGACTTGCAGTCTCGATACGAACCTCACCACATTGATTTTCACCTGAAGTCGAAGCCATATCACATTCGATAGTGGTTCCTCCAGAGTTCACCAAGCGAAATTTTGCTCTTACTGTGAAGCGGTCATGCTCCTTAAAACAGTCAGGATTCACATAAAGGTACTGTCTCAAGCCATAGTTGTTTCTTGTTTTCTCCTTGTATTCAAGTGCCTTGGTGTTTTCCACATCAATAACGTTAAATTTCCCATTACCATATTTCTCCCAAAACACACTCCTTCCTTGTTCGAGGTCTCCGTTCCTAATGAAATTGCCTTCGCACGCAAGATCAATTTTTTTAAATGAAAAATCAGATATAATATAGTCAAGAGAGCGATGCGCAGTCTCAGCATAGATCCATGCACGGTTCACCTGGCTATACCTCTCGTTTATCTTCACAACTCCGTGGATCAAATTAAAATCAGGTGAGTTATTTGGCATCACAGTGTAACCTTTATGATCATAATCGGTATCTAGACTCTCTTTCGTTAAAGGATCAATGTAAACAGAATTCTTGATCGTTACTTCGGGACATCTAAACAAGGCATCATTCGATTCCCATCTGTCACAAATGAAGGGAACGGTATTATTCTCTAAGCGAAACCAGACATTTATCTCGTAGTATTGGTTTTCATTCTGATGAAAGCATCTTGTATCAATGTTCTGACCAATGCCATGGTAGTATCTGGTCCTGTTTACGTTCGCTATAGCCGCTGTACCACCTCGGCCACCCTTTGGAAGCGCAACTAACGCATTTTGGCTTGTATCATCGTTATTATTGCGGTGGTACCAGAACTTTGTGCCCTTGCTCATGTCTCCGTTGACAACAAGATTAGCGCATTTCGAGGTTTCGATAGAAGGTTCTACAATAGTGAGATCTGTGCCACTGGCATGTGCACTGCATTCTGGTTTACCATCTTATAACAAGAAGGGGCGTAAATCAGGTGAGGATATTCTAAGGAATACGAATACGAGGTCCAAAGCAAATGTTCGACTTACCCCATTTTTCATATACGTGTTTCGGCCAAACCAAGTCTTCTCCATCAAAGAATTCAACTTTGTATTTCCCCATAGGCAGAGGAATCGAAAATACGCGTTCATTCCCCTCATACTGCAATTGATGCGCGTCGTCATCGTCGTCGTAATCATAAAAATCTACTCCATATGCAGATGCTCCATCATCCAGTCTGGTAAATAAAACATAAATAAACTGAGTTCCAGTTTGGTCAATAGACAATGACACTGTACGAAGACACGACCCTTCACAATATGCGATATTGTGAGGGTAACTAGTGCATTTCGTAGCAAAAGCTTTGAGGTGAGGTTTGTCAGACACAAACGCCGAAGCACCAGATGCTCCATTAGCTGGATCGGACGATCCATCAACATCAATAATAACAATGTCAGGAACTCCTCCATCATCTGCTTCCAGAGCATCAATCATATTTTCGCTTTCAAACATATTACCTCCTTTAAAGGAGGAAACATAGTTCCAGTGCCCGTCTCTCTTATCATTCGTATTGAAACCAATTGGAATGCTATCCACACAGGAGTCGTCATGATCGAAATCAATGAATTGAACATTTGACAGACTGACTCCTCTATTTGAAGACACATCACCATCAGAAAACTTCTTGTCAAACTGATGAATAGCAGTTTGCATTCTGTAACCCATAGGAGTTCGGAAATTTCTTGACTCGCATGGATTGTTGTAATACGGTGGGTCAACTAAAGCTTTCAATTCTTCAGAGACGCCTCTTATCACAGTGTCGGAAATTTCCATTTCATCGCACCACCTCATTTCGACACCATACCCGTTCCCAGCAAAGAAGCTTCGTTTCAGAGTTGCACGCCGACTAGCATGAATAAAAAAACCTTGTTCGCGATTATTAATTACCTTCAACTGGTCAAATGTGATCCGGTCCTGCTGTTCGTGATAGTGAAAGCGCATGCCATAATACGCGTTTCCGATAGCTATGGTAACGAAACAAATAGTTAGATTGCTCAAATATGCACAGCTCATGTCTACGTTATGTGAGCAAATAACACACCTTCATTCTTAGAAAAGGTTCCCATACTGACGCCTCTTAGCAATACCTGACTAGTAACCACAGTCCCATTCTGTTCGGGTTTCAGAACAAAACATTAGAGTGAATTTGGCTGCTGCGAAATAAGAGAAGCATCTTCTTACCTCTATTCTCAATCTGTTATCATTATAAAAATAGAAACCATCTCCCTCATTGCCAACGGCAATATTCCGGGAATAATCATTCGGACCATTGTATTGCTGGAAACCGCTAGCATGGTCATCACGAGAACCCGGAATTTTCAGACTCCTAGAGATATCTCTTGTTCTGGAAACATAGTTCCTCCTATTGGATGTGAAAGAGATTCGGTGAGAGGGTCATAGTTGCACACACATAAGTATTAACTGGAGGAAGTACAACGTACCTGATTTTATTATCAGATGCATTTGGACCGATTTCAATACAACTTCCGCGGTTATCCACAGCCACATTGAATGCAATAGTCACATTGCCCGTACCCTCAAGCACGATACAACGTTGGTGAGAACCATGAATAGAGTTGTGAGAAATCTCAGTTCCTTGGAGAGACCCAGAGTAAAGGACTTGAATGGGGAACCGATCAACACCTCCACGTCTGCCCATGTTATCAAACCGAACCCCAGAAATTAACTGCACTTGGTTCGGCGTGTGCAGCACTTGCAGATAAGCCCCTGGGTTTCGGAAGGAAGTGAGTACAACGTTAACACTTTGAAAAGAACAAACCAATCCTTTGTACTTACCTTTGTGGTCTGCAACTTCGTCTCCATCACCCGCAATCTTTACATTTCTAGACACGAGAGCAACCTGTGCCGCCATGATTGTGGAATCTTCAGCAGAAATTACAGGGATATGTGGAGGGTCCCTTAAACGAAATTCCATCGTTCCATCATTCTTATCCTTAACATTGAAGATTCCAGACGTGAAACCATTCGGTACTTCATCCCTGTTCCAACTGTAGTAAGTAGATGTCCCGACATGAATTTCAGCATCCTCCCCCCAGCACATAGCGTCATCAGTCGAAACAACAAGTTTGTTGATGTACCCTCTAGAGAATCGGATACTTATATCGGCAAAGTCAATATCGAAATTCTTATCTCTATCTCCATTCATAACCATTCTGAGCCTAACATTCGTTGCTTCTGCGAGTTCCTGATCAATTGTAAACTTGCCGCTACAACTTACGAACCCATTTGCATACTTTTGAGGTGAGCATTGCAAAATAGTGCGACGATGATATGAACCATCAAATCTATACTCGAGGTACCAATAGTGTCTTTCATCAAACTCCGAATACAACCTGACTTTTGCACTAATCTCGTAAACAACACCTGTATCAAAACAGTTGTGATCAAGGGTTTGTTCAATGGAAGACCAAGAGTCCCGCCTTTGATACAACGCCAAGTACTTGTTGTTATCTTCATCCTTCACCACATCAAGTTTGGACTCGGAATGGACACGATACCATGGGTATGGGTTGATTCCATTAAAATCAGCGCCATTCATCACAAGTTGGCCACAAACATCATTAGGATTGGGATAAGACGACGCCGCCGGTAGATATATTTTAAAGTTGTCAATAGTGATATCAGTGCCAGCCTCTGGTCGATCAATTTGCAAAACGGTCCATGTGGTGTTCTGCCAAAGATGTTCCTCTTTGAACGTAAACACTCCAGTCCAATCAGTCCATTCTCCATAGTTTGGTCCATGCCGATTACTCATGTGCACTAAAGTATCAAATTTGTTGCTTGCACCAGGTCTCCCAGCACGAATTGTCAGCCGAGGACAATTATACCTATCAAAAAGTAAAGGCAAGATGAGAGTTAATCATTTTGACCACTGGTCTACCTTTGCCACATGCATGTTAGATTGAACTTACCACCACGAATTACTGTCCGGGCTCCCAGTCTTACAATAAGTTGGTTCACCAACCTTGCTTCCATCTGCTCTGTCCAATTTGATTTTTACCGAAAATAAATAAGATTTGTCAGGCTCAAGGCACATCTGAGGCTTAAGAGGGGAGATGTCAATCGTCGGTCCTTGCTCCACATCTCCACGATTGGTAACCTTCAATGCCTTGTCCTCAATATGGACGTTCGCGCCATACCATCCAGTCCAGTTTCCAACAGAATCATCAAAGGTTTCCTTGATCAAAACCGATCCAGATTGAGGACAAGTGTTTGGAAACTCTTCGTACTTCGGGAAGTCATCAGCATTCTTATCGGGCGTCTTGGTTATAGTTTTCAAGATTGGAGTGTGCGTCTTACATGTGGTGGAGGAGGGAAACGCTGCAATGTTTAATCTTCCTCCAGCAACAAAGAATGGTTTCGGGCCAAGATTGCACTCTCCACCAGTCTTTTGTGCACATGCTCCCGTATTAGGACTATTAGTAGCCTTAAACATAACATCATCAGCACCAGTTATAATGAAGGAAACGCCCTCGTTAGCAGGAGTGATGATATCGTGATTCACCTTGATTTCGAGCTAATAAAGATGAAAAAACAAAGAAATATTAATCTCAATGCGAAGCTCAGATTTTTGACAGTATTGAAGTAGGTGCTTACCTCTCCTTGAACAATAACATATGGTGTTCTAATTGTAACCTTTTTGTTCGGAGGAAACTGGAGTTTTCCTTTGATGTTCATGCCGCCTGCAATAGTGCGCTCGCTGTCGTTCATGTCCCAGGTGTAGCATTCGCCGCAACGAACTATGAGCGGGTTATTGCCAGAAGGAAGGTTAGCCGAAACCTTGGTATTACAGGACGCACTTGCCAAGTTGTTGTTACAATCAAGTGGATTGAAAGTACCAATAGTAGACGAGGCAAGCGAAAGCTTTCGGGCCCATAAGTCTGTAACCGAGATAGGCTCGGGATCGTATTGAGGATCGTCGAGCACCTCATCATCATCGGGGCCAATATCCCTATGAGGGAGCTCGAGAGGGAAATCATTTTCAGCAAAGGTATCAGATTCACGAGGAAGGATTGTCCCGATGTCATGAAGGGACGTGACCACGCCTACAGGATCAACTAAAGACTCAGCAACGACACGATGACCTTCACTCCAAATGACAAAAGCAAGGATGACATGCTGAAGCATCATTTTTGAGATCAATCTGGTTTCAGTTTGGTCTTATAAACACTAGCTTGCGTTCGATTCTCTTGATGATGTAAAGTTGGTGTTTGTGGTATCTTTCTTTGAGGAATAATCACACAGTTTTATGAAACCACAGTTGGTTGATCGATGATGATTCCATTCAAGAGCGAAGAAGAGCGAGGAGAGTTCTGCTTTTTTCTGTTTGGCATTAATGACACTGGGTGGTCTACTAGAAACTAGAAGAAAAAAGACCGCGGACTTAGGCCTTATGAACACCGCTTCAGAGTTGTAAGACTATTTTATTGATTGGCAAGATAGAAAGAAAAAGGAACGGGCGGCGGCGGGCGGCAGTTGAGAAGTTGAGAGTTGAGAACTCGAAGGATAATTATTAATATGAGACTAAACTAGCTATAATAGTTGATTGTTATGTTGGATTCAGGAATAATTTGAGAAATTTATAATATAATAATGAGTGTCTAAAAAAGAGCGCACTCTTCTGCACTCTGCACTCTCTCCCCCTCCCTCCTCCACTCTCCACTCTACTAACATCAACAG
>Ga0209712_10002699_pt1 | contig 14526 bp, 14 predicted proteins | sample ArcOceMetagenome_FD_187443 | JGI IMG/M metagenome (GOLD analysis project Ga0209712, IMG submission 187443) | Marine eukaryotic phytoplankton communities from Arctic Ocean - Arctic Ocean - Greenland ARC118M Metagenome (SPAdes) (version 2) | ecosystem: Environmental > Aquatic > Marine > Oceanic...
ATGATTAGATTACTACTAGATGATCCTAGTTTAGCGATAAAATGTCAGGCCGCTGATCCAACTCAACTTGTGTCAGTAGATATACCAGGTATATCAATGTTAATAACCCTTTATCAATTTTGTTTAAACAAACCACTGGCGAATACGGCCCAAGTATTAGAACATTTTCGTCATCATCCACAAAGTACTCAGTTAGCTAAATTAATGATGTGGGAATACGCCGAGCAAAACCAAGCTGCGGTGTTTGAAGACAGTTTTGCCAAGCTTTTAGATTGGCATTTAAACAGCCGAATGGATGAATTATTTTCCAAGTCTAGAGTGAGCAAATTAACCGATGCAGAAAAACAGGAACTTAATCTTCTTGTAAAAGAACAAAAATGACCCAAGATCTAGCCCTATGCGTACTGAATCTGCTATACTGGTAAATTGGCTAACATAGCAGTAAATACACATTACTGACTGGGTGTATTAAGCAAGTTACAGCGTAAATTCTCTCTAACGAGGGGTTTTGATGAATATTCAACTAATTCGAGAAGCGTAAGTTATATGGTGCAAAGCAAGCAGTCGCAGATAAAACTCCTCATTGCTAAAGGTAAAGAACAAGGCTATTTGACTTTTGCGGAAGTTAACGACCACCTTCCTCAAGATATTGTCGATTCAGATCAAATGGAAGACATCATCCATATGATCAATGATATGGGCATCAAAGTATTTGAAAGGGCTCCTGATAAAGATGAGCTTTTGATGCAAGAAAGCGATACTGATGATGAAGCAGCTGAAGCCGCAGCAGCAGCTCTTGCTACTGTAGAAAGTGAGATAGGTAGAACTACTGACCCAGTGCGTATGTACATGCGTGAAATGGGCACAGTTGAGCTTCTAACCCGTGAAGGCGAGATTGTTATCGCCAAACGTATCGAAGAAGGTATTAATCAGGTTCAGTGCTCTGTCGCTGAATATCCTGAAGCCATTACCCATTTGCTTGACCAATGGGATATGTTTGAAGCTGAAGAAATTCGTCTTAGCGATATCATCATCGGTTTTGTTGATCCAAACGAACAAGACGTAGCACCTACTGCTACCCACGTTGGTTCTGAATTATCTAAAGAAGAACAAGAAGATTCAGACGGTGATGATGATGAAGATGAAGAAGAAGAAGACACAGGCCCGGATCCTGAATTAGCACGGGAAAAATTCACTGCACTTCGTCATCAATATGAAAAAGCCCGAGATGTTATCGATGCAAAAGGCCGTTCTCATAAAGAAGCTCGCGTTCAAATTAATGAATTAAGCGAAGTTTTCAAAGAATTTAGACTGACGCCTAAACAGTTTGATCGCATGGTAAAAAACATGCGAAGCATGATGGACAGAATTCGTGTGCAAGAGCGCATAGTGATGAAACACTGTGTTATCACAGCAAAAATGCCGAAAAAAGACTTTATTAAAGCCTTTGCAGGCAATGAGACATCTACCGTTTGGTTATTCAAAATACTCAACTCTACATTACCCTATGCAGAAGAGATGAGAGAGCACCAAGAAGAACTTGAACGCGCCATTAGCAAAATGAATACGGTAGAAGACGAGACCGGATTAATTATTGCCGATATCAAAGATATCAACCGTCGTATGTCGATTGGTGAAGCCAAGGCTCGTCGTGCAAAGAAAGAAATGGTCGAGGCCAACTTGCGTTTGGTTATTTCTATTGCGAAAAAATATACTAACCGTGGTTTACAGTTCTTGGACCTTATCCAAGAAGGTAATATTGGTTTGATGAAAGCGGTAGATAAATTTGAATACCGTCGTGGTTATAAGTTTTCAACTTACGCCACTTGGTGGATACGTCAGGCGATCACTCGCTCGATTGCTGACCAAGCACGTACTATCCGTATTCCTGTTCATATGATCGAAACGATTAATAAACTGAATCGTATATCACGTCAAATGCTTCAAGAAATGGGCCGTGAACCCACACCTGAAGAGTTGTCAGAACGCATGTTGATGCCTGAAGACAAAGTCCGTAAGGTATTGAAAATCGCTAAAGAGCCTATTTCAATGGAAACGCCCATCGGTGATGACGAAGATTCACACTTAGGTGATTTCATCGAAGATAGCACTATAGTACAGCCTTTAGATTCAGCTACAGGTGGAAGTTTAAAAGATGCCACTCAAGAAGTGTTAGCTGGCTTAACCGCTCGTGAAGCCAAAGTATTGAGGATGCGCTTTGGTATCGATATGAACACCGACCACACGCTTGAAGAAGTAGGTAAACAGTTTGATGTCACACGTGAACGTATTCGTCAAATCGAAGCGAAAGCATTACGTAAGTTACGTCACCCTAGCCGTTCTGAGCAACTGAAAAGCTTCTTAGACGATTAGAAATATAACGAATAGAAAGCCTCAGCAAGTGCTGAGGCTTTTTTTTGTCTGCGAAATATTGTCTCGTAAATTAACATCGAACTATAGTTGCATAGCGCAGGTTATGCGATAGAGGGTATATATCTCATCGGTTTATTGTTGATGAGGATTTAGCTTTTGGCAAAATATTGGTCTAATTGGTGTAATCACGAACATGCATTCTTTCTAAGGAGGTATGAAATTCGTAAACTATGGCGACGCCATTCAAATGTGCTTGATTGTTATAGGTGCGGTCGTCACTTGCACCAATCATAAAGCCTTTCGGTAAGTTAACGTTGGGATTGTCTGTGGTGAAGTAGTCAATGTGTTCCTTTGGATTTAGATGCCAATGGTATTGTGGTTCTGGTGGAACGTGCGTGGTTTGATCATCACATTAGTTAAAGCTAGATTAAACTTTATAGTATTTGGAAACGGACACAGAGAAGTTTTTGTCCGTTTCCAAAATCCTTAAACTAAAATCATCGCCCTACTAATATGGTTCGTTACAATGATATGTGCTTACTGATTGCAACGATAGAATCGGGATTAACAAGCATCAACTAAAGGTGTTAATGTTTATCACCTTTACGATAAGGCATGTTAATTTCTAAGTCTTCTATCTGCTTAGCTCGCGCATTAGGGGAACCAGTATTCCTAGCAAGTAAATAATAGGCAGTAGGCACGATATACAGGGTTAAGAAGACCGAAACTGTCACACCTGCGAATATCACCATACCAATAACTGTTCGACTCTCAGCTCCAGCACCTGTGGCTAAAACCAGTGGTAGTGAGCTAAAAATTGTAGTAAAACCAGTCATCACTATAGGTCGCAACCTTTGAGTCGCTGCTTTACGCAAGGCCTCTTCAAACTCGACACCCGCATCCCGTAATTGATTGGCAAACTCAACAATTAAGATACCATTTTTAGCGGCTAACCCAATTAACATCACCAAACCAATCTGACTGTATATATTTAAAGTCATACCAGAAAAATATAAACCAATAAAAGCACCCACTAGCGCCATTGGCACAGTTAACATGATCACTAAAGGGTGGATCCAATTTTCAAATTGAGCCGCTAGGACCAAATAGGTGATGGCTAAGGCTAAGGCAAAAATAAATAAAATCGAGCCACCTGACTCTTGGTATTGTTGAGACTCACCTTTATAATCAATAGCGACCTCATCAGGCAGTTCAGTATCGACAATGTGACGTAAATATTCTAATGCTTCACCTACCGTATAACCGTCGGCCAAGTTGGCACTAATAGTGACACTGCGCATTCTATTGTATCGATTGAGCCTCGATGAAGTGGCGTTTTCACTCACAGTCAATAAGTTATCTAAGGGGATCAATTGGTTAGACTGAGACGAACGAACATAAATATTCTCAATGCTCGAGGGACTACGATAATCCTCTTCCCAGCCTTCCATGATGACATCGTATTCTTGGCCTTTATCAAGAAAAGTTGATACCCGCCTTTGCCCTAACATAGTCTCGAGAGTTCGACCTATATCACTAATAGAAACACCTAAATCTGCGGCTCGGTTTTTATCGATATTGACCAATAATTGTGGCCACGTTTCTTTATAATCAGAGTCTATTCGCACTAAATTAGGATTTTCTCTAGCTTTAGTTAAAACGATATCTCGCCACTCTACTAGCTCTTCATAGGTATTGCCTTGCAACACAAATTGTACCGGTCGGCCGAGTCCACGTCCCCCGATCCCACTGCGCATGACGGCAAAAGCGGTAACGTCAGGGATATTGACTAATTTACCGCTGATTTCATCCATCAAATCAAAGGTCGACCCCTTCTTATCTGGGCCAATAGCGGTACCAACTATCGCTATACCGGCAGTACCTCCAAAACCAGGAGTACGCACTATGATACGTTCAGCTTCACCCGTTGCTGTATAGGGCAGTAATATACTCTCAATCTTTTTCAAATTCGCAGCATTACTCTCAAAACTCGAGCCTTCTGCACTTTGCATCAGTATAAAAAAATTGCCCCTGTCTTCTTTAGGCACAAATTCTCCGGGTAATATTTGTACCAACTTAAACAAAGCGACTATGCTGCCAATCACCAGCAAGCTCATTAACCATGGTTGATGAATAGTTGTGCCTAGACCGTTGAAATAGCCTCGCTCAATTTTACTAAACTTAGTGTCCACCCAATGAGAAAATCCTGAAGGATGACTGCGTTTTTTTAATAGTTTGGAGCACATCATAGGGGACAGCGTTAAGGCAGTAACGCTCGAAAAGGCCACTGCTGCAGCGATGGCCAAGGCAAATTCAGTAAACAATCTACCAATATTGCCTTGCAAGAAAACCAAGGGGATAAATACAGATATTAACACTAAAGTGGTGGCTATCACCGCAAAACCGACTTCTCTTGCGCCTCGATAGGCAGCCAAAATAGGGGGTTCGCCCATTTCTATTCGCCTGGAAATATTTTCCAACACAACTATGGCGTCGTCTACCACTAACCCTATTGCTAAAACCATAGCTAATAAGGTTAATAAGTTAATAGAGAAGCCCAAGGCATACATAACGATGAAAGCTGAAACCAGAGACACAGGCACAGTGACTGCTGGTATCAACGTTGCACGAATATTGCCTAAAAACACATAAATAACGAGCACTACCATCAAGATAGCGATGGCCAAAGTTTCATATACTTCGTTTATCGATGCTTCAATAAATACTGAGGAGTCATAACTTGGAACGATAAAAATATTATCTGGTAGAGTCTGTTCGATAAGTTGGATAGCGGCTTTTGCAGCCCTAGCCACTTCGAGTGTATTAGCCTTGGATTGTTTAACAATGCCCAGCCCAATCATGTTTACGCCGCCGCCACGAAACTCTGTCTCATCGTCCTCAGCGCCTAATTCGACTCGTGCAACTTCTTTTAACTTAACTAAGTAACCATCGGCACTGGCCTTAATCGTTAGGTTGGAAAAATCTTCTGGACTGAGAAAACTTCTTGCTACCCGGACTTCAAAATCCCGATCGATAGATTCAACTTCACCGGCAGGTAATTCCACATTCTCTGAGCGAATAACGTTCTCGATATCGGTCACGGTAATATCTCTGGCAGCCATGGCATTTCTATCTAGCCACACCTTCATAGCGTATCTGCGTCCACCACCTAATTGAACGCGCGCAACGCCTTCTGCAACGGATAAACGGTCAACTACAAATCTATCAGCATAATCTGTTAATTCCATCACCGATAGGTTATCACTGCGCAGGTTGTACCAAACGATAACGTCTTCGTCTGAGTTTGATTTTGACACCTCAGGTGGTTCAGCTTGATCAGGTAGGTTGTTCAGTACTCGGCTAACCCTCTCTCGCACATCATTCGATGCGGCATCAATATTTCTAGATAGGTCAAATTCAATACTGATAGATGAACGGCCATTACGACTACTGGACTCAATATTTTTGATGCCTTCTATACCACTAATACGCTCTTCTATTAACTGAGTGATACGCGTCTCCACAATCGAGGCAGAAGCACCAGGGTAATTCGTGTTGATGGACACTATCGGGGGGTCGATGTCAGGATATTCCCGCAAAGACAATAAACTAATGGAGACGACACCAAAGACCACTAGTAACAAATTAACAACTGTGGCAAAAACAGGACGCTTAACCGATACATCTGAAAGAAACATGGCTTACTCCTTTATCTCATCAGCATTAAGAAGCTTGACCTTTGAGCCATCTCTTAATTTTAATGCTCCTTCAATCACCACCAGTTCACCTTCTTTTAAACCCGAAACAATTTGTACTTTGCCAGGTTTCCGCAAGCCTATTGTCACTTGCTTTCTTGTAACCGTTTCATCGTTCACTACAAACACAAAATGTTTGTCTTCTACTGGTACTAAGCTCGCTTCTGGAAGCGTTAAAGTAGTCAGCATTTTCTTCTGTAAGTTAATCTGTAACAACATACCAGGACGTAATTTGAAATCTTGATTGTTGATGTTCGCTCGAATTTGGATTGCACGAGTAGCAGGGTCGACCCTAGATCCTATACTGACTATCTTGCCTTCGAATATTTCATCTGGGTAGGCAATGGAAGTGGCTCGAATATTTTGACCGATAGCCACACTGGGTAGGTGAACTTCAGCAATATTAAAATCGACTTTGATAATGGATAAATCATCTAAGGTAGTAATGACATCACCGGGCCTAACTAGCGCCCCAACACTCACTTGACGCAGTCCCAATAAACCATCAAAAGGCGCCCTCACTTCGAGTGCTCCCATCTGAGTTTTTAATACATTCATTTCGGCTATCAAGGCATTCACCTCGGCTTGTTGTTCATCTAATAGTTGTTCAGACGCGACATTGTTTTTAGCTAGGTTGGCGATCCGCTTCAATTGGCGGTTTGCTTCCTGCAAATCAACGTCTAAAGCCGCTAATCGGGCTTTTTCTTCTAAGTCGATTAAGGTCAGTAATATCTGACCAGCTTTGACCCTAACACCATCGTCAAAATGTATCTTTTGAACAATATCAGAAGTTTGTGTTGTTATAAGTACAGACTCATTTGCCCTACCTGTTCCTAAAGCTTCAACCACTACCTCAAACTCTTCTTCAATCGTGCGATGCACTTTGACTAACGTGGTATTGGCTTGTTTAACTTGCTCAGACACATCCTTTGGCAGATACAAATACACCACTAAGCCTAAACACAACACAACGGCAATTAGCAGAGGAGAAACTTTTAACCCTTTAGACATTTGGTGACCTATTTAAATAAAAAACTGAATAAAACCTGTGAAGCAAATTTTGAATTGCTAGCCTTTATAATTAATCGTGGAGAATGATGAAATTAATGTGATAATAACCCATATTCATACCGCGGGTGTTCGAAACATTGTGCTGAATAGATTATTTATAGTCATAACAGTCTTGGTAATGGGGTGCAGTAGAGACATTCCTGCCGACCCTATGTGCCGAACGAATGTATTATATACAGAAACAAACCCCTCAGCAGCATCCTGTCTTATAAAATCAAACATTCAACTTTTAGTAGTCAAAAATAATAATGATGATGGTTGGAATTTACCGACTCATAAAAAACAAAAATTAATAAGCGCTCAATGCACAGCGCATCAAGCGGTTTGGGAAACAACGGGGCTAAATGTTGAAGTAGGTAAATTACTGTTTACTGCCCCAAACCAAACCCAATATTTTGAATGTAAATTGACAGATGCCTTTTCAAGCCGTCTGCAGGTATTTCCTGTTCCATCGTGGGCTCAACGCAACACTACTCACATATCTTTGATCAACCCATTTGATACAGAACAAGACCATTGGGTAAACAACATTGATTTGATTAAATTGCGTGAAGTGTATAATCAATTGGAATGATATTTCATCCAACGTCGGCTAAAAGTAACGAACATTCATACAATTTCTCTCGCCACATCAACACTTATAATAGTTATTACACGACTTTGAGGAACCAAAACCATCTAATAACAGTATAATCTCTATAATATTATACATTTAGAGATCATTTCTATGCCCCAATACATTGCTCCAATAAAAGACATGCAATTTGTACTGCATGATTGGTTAAACCTGTCGGCACATTATCAAAAACTAGGTTTAGAAGATTTTGATCAAGAGTTGGTGAATGAGATTCTGAATCAAGGAGCCAAGTTTTCTGAAGAAGTGATCGCCCCACTTAATCGCGAAGGCGATGAACAGGGCTGCAAACTTACCAATGGCATAGTTACCACTCCTGAGGGTTTTGCAGCGGCCTATCAAGAATATATCGCCAATGGCTGGAACGCGATGCTAGGCAGTGCCGACTATGAAGGCCAAGATTTACCTCACACCATAGCCGTTCCTGTGCAGGAAATGCTGAGTTCGGCCAATGTTAGCTGGAGACTCACCAGTGTATTGACTGAGAGTGCCGTACTTGCTGTCACCAAACATGCCAGTGAGGCATTAAAAAACCTTTATCTTGCCAAACTCATTTCAGGCGAGTGGACCGGCACTATGTGTTTGACTGAACCACAAGCCGGCACAGATTTGAGTTTACTGTCGACTAAGGCTGAACCTAGTAACGATGGCAGTTTCAATATTACTGGCGGTAAAATATTTATCTCCGCTGGGGATCATGATTGGACCGATAATATTGTTCATTTAGTACTTGCCCGTTTACCCGGCGCACCGACTGGCGTAAAAGGTATCAGCCTATTTTTAGTGCCTAAATTTTTGCTCGATGCCAATGGCTCACCCGCACAAGCAAATAGTTTATCAGTAGGCAGCATAGAAAAAAAGATGGGGCTTAAAGGTAGCCCAACCTGTGTCATGAATTTCGACGATGCCAAAGGTTTCTTAGTGGGCGCACCTCATACCGGTTTAGCCTGTATGTTTACTATGATGAATGACGCGCGCTTTCAGGTGGGTTTGCAAGGCTTGTCCATCAGCGAAGCCTCATATCAAGGTTCACTGACTTATGCCATAGACCGCTTACAATCTCGTGCTCCACAAGGCATTCAGCAAAAAGATAAAAAGGCCGATGGCATTATCCACCAGCCAGATGTGCGCCGAATGTTACTCACCCAAAAAGCCTTAGTAGAAGGGTGTAGAGCTTTCTCGCTTTTGTATGCTCAGCAAATGGATATCGAAAAATTTGCAAGCGATGCCATTGATATAAGCAAAGCCAATAACGTTATCGCTTTTTTAACGCCTATCGCGAAAGGTTTTATGACAGAAATGGCTACAGAGTTAGCTAATTTGGGAATACAGATATATGGGGGGCACGGCTATATTCGCGAATGGGGCATGGAGCAGTTAGTGCGGGATGCCCGTATCACTCAGCTTTACGAGGGTACCAACGGTATACAAGCAATGGATTTGATTTCTCGAAAGTTAGCCAGAGATAAAGGCACTATGCTGCAAGACACTCATGCCTTGTTTACCAGTAAAGTTGCCGAAATATGCGACCCACAAACCAAAACTCAGGCACAAAGCTTACTGCAAGAATGGTTAAATACCGCCGAGCAACTTAAGGCCTTAAACGCCATTGACTTAGCCGCTGCAGCTACCGATTTTATGCACTACAGTGCTTATTGCCTGCTTGGCGTAATTTGGCTGAGCATGGCCGATACAGCGAGTAGAAGTACCAATAAAAAGATTAAACACGGCAAAGCAAAAACCTGTGAGTTTTATATCAAAAGGCTGTTACCTAGAAAAGACGGCTTTAAAGCAAACTTGTTTAATGGGGCTGAAGATTTGATGGCTTTGAGAGATATGGAATTTGATTATAATTAACCAGTAAACTTAAACGTCAAATAAGTAAAAATATAAAAGGCGGTTGATTCAATACTAACCGCCTTTTTTATTTTGCCAAAGTGATAGATTAAGCCTTATAACGGGAACCTGCAAAGACTAACAGAGCAGCAGCTAATAGGTTAAGCGTTGCTTTGTTAAATTCAATACAATATATTTTTTTCAGATAGCAATTATGTCAAATGACCAACACAGAACCACCAGCTGCAATAGAGAAAAACACACCTCAATCAATAATGTGAATGCAACACCAATCTCAATAATGATCATGCCATCAGCAGGATAATCATTTGGTTATTTGGTTCAGTCTTCCTCAAGCTCTCCATATTTTCTAGAAACATTGATTCAATCCATCACTTAACAAGCAGCTTGCTTTTTTAATAAAACTACATTAATCTCACAATGATATCATTGTGATATCATAAAGGAGTTTTCATGATTACTGAGAAAAAAGGTTTTTCGATTAATGGGTACCTGGCTTTTTTTGTCGTATTACCCTTACTGCAAATTAGTTTTGGCATTATGCTCGCAAACAAAATATTTATCCCTGTCAGTATTGTTTGCTCCATCATTGTTCTAATTTGCTGGGCGGGTTTCTTTATGGTGCAACCGAACCAGGCCAAAGTCATGACCTTATTCGGTAGTTATGTAGGCACAGAAAAACGTAATGGCCTGCGCTGGACCATCCCATTTTTTATGCGTAAAACCGTGTCTTTACGTATTCGCAACTTTGAATCAGCCAAAATTAAAGTGAACGATAACTTAGGTAACCCAATAGAAATCGCCACCATAGTCGTTTGGTCTGTAACAGACTCAGCGGAAGCCATGTTTGAGGTAGACGACTATGAAAGTTACGTCACCATTCAAACTGAATCAGCCCTTAGGAATATGGCCAGCAGCTATTCCTACGACCCGCAAGATGATGAGAGTACTGACATTGCCCTGCGCAGTCATCCACAGCATATTTCTGAAATGTTGAAACAAGAAGTCCAAGAGCGTCTGGGTAAAGCGGGTTTAACAGTACTAGAGTCCAAAATTAGTCACTTGGCTTATTCACCAGAAATTGCTAGCGCCATGTTACAGCGTCAGCAAGCTACCGCTATAATTGCTGCCCGCAGCAAGATTGTGGAGGGTGCAGTAGGCATGGTTGAAATGGCGCTGGATAGACTCAAATCGAGAGGTGTTGTTGAACTTGACGAAGAACGCAAGGCTATGATGGTCAGTAATTTGTTAGTGGTATTATGTGGTGATAAGAATGCTCAACCCATCATCAATAGCGGTAGTTTATACTAAGGAGCATCGGATATGCAGTGGGAATACAAGGTAGTGAATTCAAAAATTAAGGCCAAAGGGTTTATTATTACTGAGCCAGATGTCAATGGCTTTGAAAACAGTCTAAATGAATTGGGTAGGCAAAACTGGGAACTAGTCAGTTGCAGTATACCTTCAGCTAGTGCTTGGGGGGGCTCCCATATCCAAGCGGTGCTTAAACGACCTAGGTAGGTAAACGTGTCAAAAAAAGCTTTTCCTCTTAGAATAAACGCTGACGTATTGGCAGCTATGCAACGCTGGGCAGATGATGATCTGCGCAGCGTCAATGCCCAAATCGAATATATTCTCAGAGACTCCCTAGTGAAACACGGTCGTGTCAAGTTGGTGCAAAAAGTCACCACTGAAGTGGTCGATGCTAACGGTCCAAAAACCACTTAAGCTGACTTTAAACCTAATAAAGTCAGCTCTGTTAGTCTCACGTTTCTAATTCAATTAGGCTCGTCTATAGTGGCGCGTAATAAATAATAAACATAACAGTAAAAAACTCCATAAACTGACACTGCCACCATGCTCACGAATAACCACTACCTGAACTGACTCGTATTCTTTGCTTTCAAGAGATAACAAATATAAATCGGCGTCGTTATTACCATCATAAACAGCCACTAGTTCATCGCTGGATGCGTCGTATAATTCAATTAACACCTCATATTCAGCGGAAGAAAAACCGTTTAACAATTCACTTTCCACCACAAAACTATCATCACTGTTGTCAGAAAAAATGCTGAAGTTAGCAGTAGTATGATATTCCTTGAACACCTCATTTTTACCCAAATATAATCTGGCATATACCTCTGCAAAGCTATATTCGGTATCAGCATCGAACTCCACCGAAAAATGGTTGAAATACCCGTCTCTGTCGTTATCACTATATAATTCGACCCATGCATCAAAAATCCAAAATTCTTGATTAAAAGCTTTAGCTTCTGGTCTCACGGATAATTTTTTGGCAAAAACGTGCTTTTTGATATTAACACTTGTCGCAGTTTTTGATTGAGCAACTGGGGCTAATGGCTGCACATTGGCGTGACTATTTTTAGATCTCTTAAAGATCACCTCACTGGTTTTATCAAATTGTTTTTCTGTTGACTGGGCACTCCAACTTTCATTTTCTGTGGCGCAAACAACGCTTGATAAAAATAAACTACTTAATAACAACAAACTTGAATTTTTCATTTCATTTTCCTTTCCAAACTAGCGGTTAGTGTGGAATAAAAAACATGAACAAAAACTGAAGATACCCTTAATCAACCATGTTCTCTATGTCGCTATTTACCAATCATTTTTTACCAATCATTTTTTACCAATAGATGCTATGGCGATATTTTTAAGTATCGGTACAATTGTGATTTTACCGATAACCGCTGGTTTGTTATTTAATCACTCCCTAGATAGCCGTTTTCCAATTATAGATTAAACAATGCCTAAGTTATCGATGCTTGGTATCACCATTATAATTACTGTAATCACAGCTGCAGGCCGCAATAGTTTACTCAACATAGGCGCGGTGTTAGTTGTGTTGGTGTGGGTATTGGTATTGGTATTGGTATTGGTAAAAAATATACTCAGATAAGTGTTGGATTATGGCACAGAAAAATTATTCGCCATGGACGAAGCCTTGTCGTGCACCATAGCTTTTAAAGTAGGGTTGCAAACTTTGGACTCGCATTTGGTATTACTTTAGAAATGGGGCGCGTTGCCAGCATAGGACTCACCCCTGCAGTATTCAGCCCATTGATGAATATAACGGACTCATCAATGGCTGCATGCTGGCGAAGCAAACATCCTACTGTGCCATCAGAATAAGTGAATAATCTAAAAGATATAATTGTTCCTAAAACTAGCTAGGAACATTATTTAAAGCCGCGTTTTTCCTTGATCATTTCATAGGCGGATTGAATATCTTGGGTTTTATTTTTTGCTAGCTCCAACGCTTGTTTGGGTAAACCTTTAGAGACTAACTTGTCTGGGTGATGTTCACTCATCAACTTACGGTAGGCTTTTTTAATACTTTTATCGTCATCGGCCGTTGTCATACCGAGAATTTTATACGCGTCATCCAAGGATTCCTGGGACGAATACTTTTGTCCATTGGCTTTTTGTTTTCCACCGCCACCTTGTCTAAAACGCATTTCTGCTTCAAATGCTGACATTAAGTAGAGTAAATCGTGATGGCTATAACCTAAATATTGAGACACTGTCTCTAAAATAGTTTGTTCGGCTTTATCTAATTTCCCGTCAACATAAGCCGCTTGAATTAAAATTTCTAAATACACCTGTAAAATATCGCGGCGACCATGGCAGGACTCTTTAAACTCTTGAACCGTTTGTTTCAGGGCGAAGTCTTCAGCTTTACCATCTCTAAAAGCTTGTTGTGCTTCTTTGCGCATATCGCCTTCAAGATTCATCTGATCCATCAAGGCGCTAGCCATACGTATTTCGACATCACTCACCTTGCCATCCGCTTTGGCAACATGCCCCATAACCGAAAATAGACAGTGGAAAAAAATAGCTTGGGTTTTAAATTCATCCTGACTAGCAAAAAACCGGTTGAATCCCCCAGTTTGATTAAAATTTTTGCTATACCCTTTGTCGAACATATGTCCTACAAAAAAGCCTAAAACTGCGCCTGGAATACGTCCAAACATAAACCCAAAAATGGTACCTAATAATTTGCCTATCATCTGCTTCCGTTAACTATCTATTTTATTTAATTCGGCTAATCTTTGGGGTGTGCCGACGTCTGTCCAATGTCCGGTAAAATGTTGTGCACCGATTAGCCCCTGCTCGATAGCTGCTCGCAACATAGGTGCTAAAGGTTTAACGCCAGCATTTATCTGTGCAAAAAAACCTTTGTGATAAACGGCTATTCCACTGAAAGTCATTTTACAGCCTTGTTCAGGGTGCAAACCATATCCAGTAAAATGAAAATCCCCATCAGGATTATGACTGGGATTATCAACCATCACTAGATGTGCCTCAACCCCTTTGGGTAAATAATTAGGTAAGGTGTCAAAGTCAAAATCAGTAAAAATATCGCCATTGACCACAGTGAATAGTTCATCCCCTTTATTTGGACAGAGCAATGGCAATGCGTTACTGATGCCTCCGGCCGTTTCTAATGCTTGGAGCTCGGTAGAATAGAGTATATCCAAACCAAAACGTTCACCCGTACCCAAGGCACTTTCAATCTGTTGACCTAACCATGCATGATTAATAACAACTCGCTCATACCCTGAACGTTTCAGTGCTTCAAGGTGATATTCAATTAAGGGTTTACCCTGGATTTTTAATAGCGGTTTAGGAACTGAGTCAGTTAAAGGCCGCATTCGCTCACCTCTACCTGCAGCTAAAATCATCGCAGTGTTAAGTGTCATGATGAGGTGTATTTAATTTTAGCAAGACGTCAGGCAACACTCGTTCACGAACAAAACTAGCGAACTCAGAATATTCAGGGTATTGACTGGCTTCATCAATCAGATAATC
>Ga0209712_10002701_pt1 | contig 14521 bp, 9 predicted proteins | sample ArcOceMetagenome_FD_187443 | JGI IMG/M metagenome (GOLD analysis project Ga0209712, IMG submission 187443) | Marine eukaryotic phytoplankton communities from Arctic Ocean - Arctic Ocean - Greenland ARC118M Metagenome (SPAdes) (version 2) | ecosystem: Environmental > Aquatic > Marine > Oceanic...
TTGATATTGGTCCTTAGCTATTAGGGTTTGCTTATAGATTAACTTTGGTGATTGGGTCAATTGACTGTTATTTGTCAACACCACCCACTGTGCATCATGTTGATTACCGTCACCGGGGGTTTCAAACAACATAACCTGCATATCTAAGCTTCTACTATGTTGCATGATGACTGGCAATAGTGATAAGTGCCTATTAGAAATATGTAAAGCCATAACGCCTTGGGTGTTAATATGTTGCTGGTACAGTAAAAACGCTTCATGTGTCATCAAATGAGTAGGTATTAAATCTCCTGAAAAAGCATCAACAATAAGCAAATCAAATTCATTGTTTTGTCCTGAATTTAATTCATTTTGCAAAGTGACACGTGCATCACCTAACTTGACATCAACTTCAGCCTCACTACTATCCAAGTAACTAAAATATTTATTCGCAAAGTCTGATACTAATGGATTTAGTTCATAGAAAGTATAATGGTCTCCAGGTTGACCATATGCAGCCAAAGCCCCTACCCCTAAACCAATGATCCCAACTTGTAATTTACCGACATTAGAAAGCGCTTCAATAACCAGCTGTACGCCGGTTCCAGGACGATAATAACTTGTAGGAACGGATGATGGAGATAATGGCAAAGATTGACTACCGTGTGAGGTAGAACCATCAATTAATCTTCTCTCATTAACATTACCCTCAGTTATATCTTTAACAGTCAATATACCGTAAAAATTACGCGCCTTAGCAATATCGTATTGTTGATATTGGTTGTTTAGATTGGTGAAAGCCAATAACCAAACTAATCCCACAACTGCAGTGACTACTGCCAATTTGGAAAACTGACTTTTGGCAACACCACCTGCAATACTCGATTTGACCTGTTCGAGTCCTTTTTGTTTATTCCACCATAATGAAGCTGTAGCAAGTACTAATACACTGAAAATTGCCAATGGAAATTCCAAGAATTCATTAAACAAACTCTTAGCAACAAAAGAAACAAGAAAACTACCGAACACGCCACCGGCAGATAATATCAAATAGAATAAGGTTGTATTGCCATGCCGTGGTTTAAGTGAATTTAATTCGCCATGACAAATCATACAACCACACAATAATATCAAAAGATAAATCAATAATTGAGTGATGATGTCAAATTGGCCGCCTATGAAATAAATTAACAAGGCAACAAATGACAGCAGCATATAGAAAGGGAGCCAAAATTTTCTAACGTATATGGCAAGATTACTGAATGCCATCACATAGGTCAGCAAATATATTGCTAAAGGAGCGAGCCATAGAAAAGGTACCGGTGGTACATTTTGTGTCAATGCATTGGTGGTTGATACCAACAAAATCACACCTAAGGCTGACAGCATAAACCAGAGGCTAAGTCTGAACAAACCCACTTTTGGATTAATAAGTTGATCGGTGATAGTGACTCTATCTTTGGTATTTTGTTTAATGACTATAAAAAATATCCAGCCAACAACAAGCACAAATAGCCAATAAATACTGGCCCATAACTTAATTTGCCAATCGAGTGGCATAAAAGGTTCAATTATTACTGGGTAACTAATTAGCGCCAAAAATGAACCAATATTCGAAACGGCATACAACCTATAGGGATTAGCTCCATTAGATTCGCTAGTAAACCAGTGCTGCAATAATGGTGTATTTGCCGATAATATCAAATAAGGAAAAGCAAGGCCGAAAAATAATACTTTTAATACGGCCCAAGTAGGTGTGCCACTAATCAGGGTGTTTTGTATGTCCGCAATACTATTAGGTAACAAAAGTAAGCTAAATAATAAACATACCAAATGCACAACAATCTGATACTTCACTCTTAATATCTTGGTCAGTAGATAAGCATATAAATAACCTACCAACAAAAAAAATTGAAAAAACAACATACAAGTGGTCCAAACGCTGGCACCACCACCAAACCAAGGTAGTATAATTTTAGATATGATTGGTTGGATTTGAAAGATCAAAAAAGCACTAATAAAAACTGAGATGAAATATTGCATTAATTATTCAGGCATTGACTTAAAATTAGAGTTTTATTGGAGAACTTAGATACTAAATTAGCTCTATTTATCAAAAACAGGACCAAAAAAAAGCTCCCTATGGGAGCTTTTTAACTAAAGCCTAATATTACGGTTTTTAGCCTTTTCCTTAATATAAGGTTCCCAACTCCTAGCATTACGAGCTGTGGATTTGTCCTTTTTCGCTTCTAAAACATGTTTATAAGCAGACCTGAAGTCACCGTTATCAAAATTTGCTTGCATCATAGCTAGATGTATAGCACCGGTCTTATCAGAACCACCGTCAAGAGCCTTTTGCAAAGCAACCAAAGCGTCGCTATACCTCTCAATGGCATAATATGCCATGCCTTGCTTCTGATACAAATCAGGATCAGAGGCCAGTGAGGCTGATTGTCCAAAGAAATCAGCTGATTCTTTGAACTCTCTAGATTGTTGGTATGACGATGCAATACTAGTGAGCATTCTTTCGTCTTTTTTAACTAATCCAGACTTAACATATTTCTCTAATATTTTAGCCGCTTTTATTGGAATATCATTCATAGAATACAATTGGCTAAGTGCTTTAATCTCAGCAGCTTTAGTCAAAAAACCTTGTCTATAAGCAATCTCAAATGTAGACAATGCTTTTTTATGATCTTCAACAAGCATATAAAAGAAGCCGAGTTGAGTCCATTGAGCCTTGTCATCAGGAAATATCCTAACTGTTTCTTCCTGCACCTCGATTGTTTCTTTATACATCTTGCGATTGTAATAAGAAGTCATTTTAAGCGCATAGGCAGTTTTATTAGGCTTATCAGCTAAGGCAATAGCTTTATTGATTGGCGCAATAATCTCAGCATATTTTTGAGTCTGATAATAAGCGTTGGCCATTCTAAAGTAGATATCGAAGTCTTCTTTACAAGTGACTTTCATCCATTCGTTATAATACTTAATAGCACTATCATACTGTTCTTCCTGAAGGCTTAAATCAGCAATTAGTTTAATAGTACCAACCTGCTCAGAATCATTTAACTTTCCAGGCGCAACAGCTTTCTGTAAGTACTCAATAGATTGTTTTGCTTTACCATTTTGAGTAGCCAACAGGTTACCGATAAATCTATCAGTAAATGCCCTATCAAATGTATTAGAAGTATCGATTTCATAAAGAATATTCAACGCTTCATCGATTAAGTCATTATTATAGGCTTCTAAGGCTTTCCCAACCTTTTTACCTACTTTCTGTCCAGGGATGTTAGTAGGTCCACGCTTATAATCAGGACATGCAATGGGAGAAGATGCCTGAGCGTAAACGCTCGTTGGCATAATTGCGGCAACAGAAATCACTGAAACCACACATAAATGTTTTAGATGTTTATTCATTATGATTGATCCAACTTAAAGTCTAATTGCACTGTTAGACCGAATTGTTTCATCGGTTTACCATCTTCGATCTTAGGCTTATATTTCCACTTACCCAAAGCGCGCCTTGCCTCACGGTCAAATACACGTTTTGGATCTGCATCCATAACTTTAACGTCCTCAACGCCACCCACTTCATTAATGGTAAAAGATAATTTAACCCATCCTTCTTTACCATCTCGCGCAGCTTGAACCGGATATTTAGGCTCAATTCTTACGATAGGTGTGGCATCTCCGTCACGCATTGCACCTACACTACCAATATTAACTGAAGCGCCTCCAACATCAACACTAGGCATATTAAAGCCTAATCCATCAGTATTAACTTGAGCAATGTCAGGTTCAACAGGCTCTAATTTTGGCGGTTGCTTAGGTGGTGGTGGTGGTGGTGGTGGCACCCTTTTTCTTAGTTGTGTAGAGTCATCTGGAGTTGCCATAACAATATCAATAACAACTGTTTCAGCACCTTTTTCAGGTGGTCTTCCAGAATTAGAAATCAGCTCTGCCATCACAATAAAAAGAGCAAAGGCTATAACTCCGCCTATAAATATAGAAACTATAAATCGACCCATGTTAGCTACCTGCCGTTGCAATTGAGATACGATCAATACCAGCTGCTTTAATTTGATCCATTACTTCAACAACAATGCCATGTTCGGCTTCTTTGTCAGCTTGAATAATTATTACATCAGACGGCTGTTCAGCCATTAAACGATCTAAATTGGCTCGAACACTGTCCGTATCAATTTCACGTTTATCCATCCAAACTTTTCCATCTTCGGTAACCGCGATGAAAATGTTTGCATTTTTTGGCTTAACAGATAATGACCCATTAGGTTTATTAACCTCAACACCTGCTTCTTTTACAAAAACAGTAGTCACAATGAAGAAGATCAACATTATGAATACTATGTCCAGCATAGGCGTCATATCAATTGCTGCATCTTCTTCTACTCGAACTTTACGACCCATAAGATCCTCTCTTTAATGATGGGGCAAGGCATCTACTAGCTTATCTCTAGCCATTTTAACTTTAGCTTCAAGACGAGAACTAAAGAAAACACCAGATAAAGCAGCGACCATTCCAGCCATTGTTGGAATGGTTGCCATAGAAATTCCTGCAGCCATTAGACGAGGGTTACTTGTACCCTGAGCCGCCATGGTCTCGAACACACCGATCATACCAGTGACTGTTCCCAGCAGACCAATTAGAGGGCACATAGCTACAAGAGTTTTTATCAACAACATTCTTGTACCTAAACCATCTGAAGCTTGTGAAATCCATGTATCACGGATTCTATGTGCATACCATGAGGTAGTGTCTTCTCGTGCATCCCAGTTGGAAATAATTTCGTCTCTCAACTTTGGATAAACTGAAGCCAAATACCAAAAACGCTCTATCATAAATGCCCACATAAGAAAGAGCGCTAGGGCGACGACATAAAGTACGTCACCGCCTGCAGCAATAAAATCCCTGACAGACTCCCATTGTTCTATCAGAAATAACATACTAGGCTTTCTCCGTCTCAGCGTGCGTGGCTATTATGCCTGCAGTCTGCTCATCGAGAATATGCACAATAGATTTACTGCGACCAGCAACAATGCTGTGAGTCAGCAACAATGGTAAAGCTGCAATAATACCCAAAGCAGTGGTTACCAATGCCATTGAGATACTGCCTGCCATCAATTTAGGGTCGCCCGTTCCGAACAAAGTAATCTGTTGGAAGGTTGCAATCATACCAATAACGGTACCTAACAAACCTAATAAAGGAGCTATTGCAGCAAATATCTTAATGATATTGATACCACTTTCAATTCTAGGTAGCTCTTTCAATATAGCTTCGTCTAGCTTCAACTCTAAGCTTTCTGCATCAGCAGTTTTGTTCTCAGTGTAAACTTGCAAAATACGACCAAGAGGGTTGCTGCTAGAAGGGTTAGCCACGTTTTTAAGCTGAGCTTTCATTTTCCCACCCACTAATGTGAGAGTGATAACTTTATATAAACCTATTATTAGACCAATAAACAACATTACAGTAATGACATAACCTACTGTACCACCGGCATGATAACGTTCCATCATAGTTGCTTTTTCTTTCAACAGACGAAGAATCCCACCTTGAGATGGATCTGCGAAGAAAGGAATAATACCTGAGGTAGCACTTTGAAGTGCATTGGCAGAGCTAACTAGATATCCATCAGGTTGACGACCTAAAGGCTGAACCATTTCATTTATGTCATCGTAAACTAAATAACCTTGCTCACCAATTAAGTTAAACGTACCAACACGTACCACTTCTTGTTGCTGTGAACCACCGTCTAGACTTACAACTTCCGTAGTGAAACGTGAGACTTGTCCTGACTCGGTCATTTCTGTTTGTAATGCAAACCAAAGGTCTTCTAACTCTTTAATATTAGGAAGGCCTTTCGACTCCTCAGACATACGTTTTAAAAACGCACCACGTCCTGGGAACTCAGCACTAACAATCGAAGTAGAAATTTGACCGTAAGCTTCAGCAGATGCTTGACGGACTACACCAAACATTTCGCCTAAGGTACCTGTAGCAGTTGTTAACTCAACCTCTTTCTCGGCTAATCTAACTTCGTTATCAGCAAATGCCTTTTGCAATCTGTCGCCACGAGACTTTTGAGATTTAAGATCGCCTTGCGCTTTTCTTAATAATGCTTGTTTATCGGCACGAGCCGACTGAAACTCTGCTTCACGTTGTTTATTAATGCGTGCTTCTGATACACGGTTTTTCTTAACTTCATCAAGCAATTCTTCTAAAGAAGTCGCTGCTTGTGCTGAAGAAGCCATTAATGTAATCGACGCAGCAGCTAATATGGATTTAAATAAGGTTTTCATCAATATCACTCCGCAGCTTTGATTGGTAATTTAAGAAGATCAGCTGGCAGCAATTTTTTCGCCATACGCACAGCTATAACAACAGGATTAATATATTCAGCACCCAACTCTTCCCAAGCTCGGTTGTCATTATCCCAAACCCATGCACTTTTCCCATCTAGAGACAAAGCTAAAAGAGCTGTTCTACCTAGATTGAAGAAATCTACAGTGATTTCAGTTCCTTGATAATCCAACGTCCCCTGATAAGCGCGAATTGCACCACCGTATTGGTTTTCAATTTGGTAGGCCTCAATGACCTGGCGGAACTGTTCAGAGGTAGTGACATTTGAATTAGCCATAACATCACGTAAACGTTCTACACGCTCTTTTCGCTCTTCTAGATTAATTGGAACATCTAGAGCAATAAATTGTTCTAGACTATCAATCATTCTAAACATTAGCGGAACTACGCCACGTTTAACGCCATCAATACCATCAATCTGAGTTTGCAGTGAATCAATACTACGCTGCTGATCAGCTACAAGTGTAGAAACGTAATCGTTATACACTTTCAGATTTTCGGTTTCGTCAACGACTCCACGATACTCAACAAACAATTCCTGCGACTGTTCATACAGATTGTTTATTTTCTCTTGGGATTTCGCTGCAGCCGTATGAATTTTAGCTTCTTCTTTATGAAGCTCATTTAACGGATCTGCAGAGACAACAGCGCTGCTACCGAGTGCTAAAGCACCTACGACGGCAGAAGCAATAAGGTTTCTCTTGCTCATTTTGGACATAATTCCCAACCAATTTTTTTGTTTTAAATCCTCGTCAAGCCATATATTTTGTTGACAAGGGGCTATGAAGCTCTATTTGTTTAAGGGGCTTAGAATTTATAAATCTAAAAACTAAGACCATGGAATATTCACACGTATGTAACTAAATTGTCAAGAAACTACACTGCATAAATAAATAAATTATTACAAATCGCTATTCAGTGTTCATAAACTAATCATCTCAACATACAGGTCATCATACAGGTCAACATACAGGTCAACATACAGGTCAACATAAATTGACCTTGATTTTGATTAAGAAATTGGGTGCTTTAAGATCTCGATATTATTGCAAAATATTGGGTCTTCAAGTTTAATAAAAACATGCAATTTTTTTTCATATCGCCTATGGATCTCTTAATAACAAGCCCCAAAGTCATGCCAATGATATGTTCTGAAGGATCTTATCCATCCAATAAACAAAATTATTGAAGACCATATATAAAATTTTTTTAGACACCATACCAATGTTAGTCAATCAGAATTAAAGCCGCAGAATGCTCCCTTAAATTTTCTATTTAATCACCGGTGTTGTTCCTCTTGCTTTTAGAAACAAAAGAATATAATAGCCATGCCTTTCTTGGAAACCTGTCGTCCCCCCCCCAAGAGTTAGTATTTTTTTGTTATCAGATTTATGAAAACTTGCTCGGTATATTAAATATGTAGGCGAGATAAAGTACAAACGCGCAGCTATTTGAGGTGTCAACTGATAAACCAGAGGACGTTTCGGTTCAAGTGATACTCAAGAGACTCAAAGATATAGCTTATTGCAGCTTTATCATGCATGACGAATTATGTATTCATAAATTATTGAGTGCGTTGAGTCTGAGGATATGGGTTCAATTGTTCAAACAGCCAAGCTTGAATTTCGTTATACAAAAAATATATAACCACCTACAATTTAGAGCAACTTAGTATGTGAGGTCTTTACTATGGCGATATTGCAACGATTACTAAAAGCAGGATTGATTGTGCAATTAGATTATAGTCAATAGAATGTCAGTAAGCTTATCTTATAGTCACGGTATCAAAACACATGGCTTCTCAGACAGCATGAGTAAAAATGGAATTTTTGGAACAATGTTTTACCTGAGGTAAGAACGTATCTGCTTACGTAATGACCCAATAGGATTTCTCGCCCATTACAACATCAATAGAATTTACTTATATTTTTCCCACAGTTCCTAATGATTTTTAAAGTTCAAACCATGAGCTACAACATTAGCGTAACTAGGGCATCGAATCAATTTGATCACTTTATATAATGTTGTTCAAAATGGTTTTCAGCAAGGTTCACGCGGCAATACCATTAGTTAAGCACTCGTTAAATTCTATAGTGATTATGCTAGTTGTTGGGAATAGGCTGAAACTGTGTTTTTGTTTGAATTATGGTGCTATTAACTGAGAAATATTGTTTTGATAGTTTTATATAAAGCCAGGGCTTGTATGAATTGCTGTTAGTCGGTCCCTACTGCATCGGGTACAGCTTTTATTCTAAATCTAAGGTTTTTATAACCAATGTATATTAGCTTAACAACTATGTTGGTATTTGGCACATTCTACTTATATAAATAACTGAGTAGTCTGAGTACTACTAACCAAGCAAAAAAAACCCACAAACTTAAAGGTTTGTGGGTTTAGCTCACTAATTTCTAATGATTTTTCTGTTGATTAGAACTTCGCGTTAAAACGAACACTCATTCTACGGCCTAGTCGCTCGTCAAGTCCAAAGTGACCTGCTGCGAAACCAATTCTGCCGGCCCCGTCTGGTTTACGATCAAGTAAGTTTAGTATATTCAACTGAACCGACGTAGATTCATTAATTGTGTAACCAACACTCAAATCATGAATGAAGCGAGCATCAGTTTCGTTGCCAAAGCTACCTGAATATACACCATCACCATCTTCAGAATAGTTAGCTGAATATAATGTCTGGTCTAGAGAGTCTATTTTCACAGCATTCTGCCAGCGCATTCTGTGGCTCACAAGGAAGTCTTCGTATATCCAAGTTGTATCTAAAGTACCAATCCATTCTGGGTCACCAAAGTCACCAACATCTTCAGTAAGTTCAGAGTCAGCGGTCGCTTGAAATTCGTTAGTGATGTTGTGTTGAGTAAACGCATCAACCGAAATGTTACCCAACTCTTCTAAATCAAACGTATAAAAAGCTCTGATTGTCACAGACTCAAACGTAGATACGGCTACGTTTGCAGGTCCTTCACGAACAGAAATAACTTGGTTGTCTGCATCCCTAACAAACGAAGTACAAGCGGCTTCGTTTGGAAAGTTGTTTGAGTCAAAACAAGTTGCAGCTTGAGTTTCAAAGTCAACATCAGCAATGAAGTCTTCAATTTCAAGGTTGTAGTAATCTACAGCCAGTTCTAATCCTTCAAGGAACTCAGGCGTATATATAAAACCAATAGAATACGAATCATTGGTTTCAGGCTCCAAATCTGGGTTCCCAGATACTATACCACCAGAAATAGTACCGTCTTGAATATCTGATACAAAAGTAGCTGTATCAATACCAAGTGATTCACAGTTTGCTAGTCGCACTGATGGATTCGGTCCTAAACCAACAGTTCTACTGTCACATGGATCAGCACCATTAATAAAGGCTTGTTGCTCAGGTTGGAACAATTCATTAATTGACGGGTTACGGAAGGCCGATGCAAATGTGCCTCGTATCGCTATATCGTCATTTACAGACCACTTTAAGCTGGCCTGGTAAACATCAGCGTCAGTTGTACGGTCTTCGAAACCTGCAGGGGCGTTGGTAGTAAAATCCTGTATTCTATAAGCGCCACTAAATTCAAAGGATTGTACAAAAGGAATATCCATATCTTTAGAAATAATGGGTACAGCTATTTCTGCGTAATATTCTTCTGTTTCAAATCCACCTTTAACAGGGCGTGAAATACTTGAACGGGTGATCGGCACACGCAAACCAACCGATGGGAGGAAATCCCCTTTTTCTATACGACGCTCAGTACCCACTACAAAGTCAAGCGAACCTGCAGGTAACTCTAATATCGTACCACCAATATTCGCAGTATAAACAGCTTGAGAGTTACTAGCTGAAGATAACTGAGAACCGCCAGTAATAAAGTCGAGTGCTTCATCAGTAGCTGTTGAGCCGAATAAGCTTAGAGGTACACATCCGTCGAGGAAGGGTAAATCTTCATCGACTAAGCCAGAGCCGGACGCTCTGTCATTAAAGCCTGTCAATGTTCCAGCAGCAAGATCGGCATAAGCGCCACAAATTGCATCACCACGGTTGAAATTAGCCGTGAAACCGCCATTAGAATCTTGTAACACCAAAAGTGCAGCGTTAAGGTCAGCTAAATCATCAGTCGCATCATCAGGGTCTTGCAATCGAACTTGTTCGAGCAGGGCATCATCAATAGTTCTAGCATCTACTGCATTAAGGAAACGTCCGTCAACAATACCGCTAGTTTCTACCAAGATATCTGAACGACCGTGAACTACTGATACGTCCCAATAAAATTCGCGATCAAATGCTTCGAAAGCACCTTCTAGGATATTAGAAACGCGCCAAACTTGGGTCTCGTTTGAATTACCAGCATTACGGAGTAAATCATTATTAAAACGTTGTACACCGAAAGTTTCAGGAGTATGCCCCGAATTTACAATTACATCACGCGCCTGTTGAGAGAGTAATGGGTTGTTGATGTTCATTGTGATTGCAGATGAAGTTCCACCAAAGAAACCTGTTTGGAAGCCACCTTGGTTAACTAATTCACTGCCTTTAGTGTTTGAATAAATCAAATCTTGTTTGAACGTTACTTCATCAGTTAGGTCATACCTAAACGAAGCGTAGGTATTAAAACGACTAGTTGGCGAACGAATTTGGCTCACAGAGTCAAAGAAATCACTACCACACACATCTGCTCCGCTAGTCAAAATGCTTCTGGCATTTGGTGTCCCGGCTTCACATGTAATCAAATCACCGTCTGGAGTGAATTCATAAAAATTACCGTCAGGAAACGCACCAAGACCAAAACCAGGTAAGAAACGATCTCTACCACCAGCTGGACTGATAGCGCCGAAATCTGTAAACAAGGCAAGCCTTGCTTCATCGACAGAAAGGCGAACAGACTGAAGATCTGCTTCACCATCTCCGTCAATGTCGTCTGGTAGGCCGTCACCATCTAAGTCTAGGAATATATTTTGGGTGGAATCAAGACTAGGGTTGTTATTACAAAGGAAGTCTTGAGCACAAGCAAGTAGTCCGTCATCTTTAGTATATTCCATACCAAAAGTGATATTGCCTCGACCATCGGCAAAGTTGCCTCCACCAAGAGTACTAACTTGGAAACTTCTGGCATTTCCGTCTTCGTTATCTCCGTACTGAGCGTTGACTTCAAAACCTTCATAGTCAGTCTTTAGAATGATGTTTACCGTTCCAGCAATTGCATCCGCACCGTAAGTTGCAGCACCGGTAATAGGCACAGTTTCAATACGTTCAATAAGAGCAGTAGGTATAGAGTTTAAATCAACTTGTGAACCACCTGATTGAGCTGATTGAGAGGAAACAAGTCGTCTACCGTTGACAAGTGTAAGCGTTCTCTGGGTGCCCAGATCAAATAAGTTAATTTGGTTTTGACCTGCATTAAAACTATTTTGTGCGCCTTCACCAGTTTGTGAACCACTGAAAAGTGGTGACTGATTTAGCAAGTCAGCAACGTTAGTAAAACCACGAACAGATAGATCTTCACCAGTAAATGTGAACACAGGTGTGCTTGAGCTAAGCTCTGCTCGTCGAATACGAGACCCTGTAACTGTTATTTTTTCAACGGCTACAGACGCTTCTTCTTCTGCGGTTGGTGTTTCTTGAGCAAAAACTGCATTTGATGCTATTAAAGCTGTTGATGCTACACCAACAGCCATAGCCAAGCGAATTGACTTCGCCAATTTTGAATTTGTAAACATGTATGTCTCCCTGGACCACAATTTTAGTGTTATGTCGTTTAGACGACTTTTAATATTAAGGTAGTGAACCTCAACTTTGATGATATACGGAAGAGGGGTATTAGGTCAACACGAGGAATTTGCTTGATTATAAGTTATAAATAAAGTGGCAATAAATACTTCAACTTAGTACAAATTTGTTTACAATTTTAATATTGACTCACGCTGTGTTTAGTTAGTTATTCATAAGGTGTTGTTAATACGTAAATACTTTTGAACAAGTCAGACAACAAAATTGCTAGGCGAAATTACTTAATAGTGTATATTTTGAATTTATAAATGAACGTAAAGGGCAAATAATATGAAGTTAGATGATGATATCCATAACTATTATGAACACTTGGTATTAGATCGCATCGAGACATTGGGCTTGAACAAGTCTAAAAATGAAGATTACTTAGCTGATTTATGTTGTCTGGCGCTGAATCAGATACCACCACGATATATTAGATTTGAAGTAGACATGTCATTTTATTTGCCTCAAAGCGAACGTCAACAAATGGAAATGAATGCTGTAAATGCAATAAGTCAGGCAATTAGTTTTTTGGATCAAAGTAGTTTAGAAAAAAAATTGAACGTGGAGAGCCCATAAATAGATTGGTGGCGCCCTTCCAGCCACACCTCGGCACATGAGTCGTTTGCTGCGGCTGCTCCCTTCCAGGTCTGACCGGGTTCACAAATTATCATTGCGAGGGGACCGAAAGGTCACCATTGAAAACTTTAACAGAAGTTTACGCTTCTCGTTAAGGCGGGCGCATTATGAACAAAGCTTATGACAGATGCAACCCACTTTTTACGACAATGTATACAAACTATACAAATCAACTAAAACGTTCTTCAGCAATTTGATTGGCAACAATATTAGTAGCAATTCCTTGTGACTCAGCGCGTTGGTATATTTCTAATAAAGTATCGCTGATTTTTTCAATATGCTCTCTTAATGCTTTATCAGAGCTTGAGATTGATTGATGAGATATATCAATTATACCACCTGCGTTAATCACATAATCTGGCGCGTACAGGATCCCTTTATCCGCTAACAACTGACCGAATTCTTCTTTGGCTAATTGATTGTTTGCTGCCCCAGCAACAACTTTTACTTTTAGTCTCGCAATATTTTTGGCATCAAGTATGGCTCCCATTGCGCATGGAGCAAACACATCAACATCCAAGTCATAAATATCCACTGGGCTAACTGCAATCGCAGAATAATCAATAACAGCTTTTTCAATATTTTCTGGATGGATGTCGGTCACATATAATTTTGCACCCTGCTTATGTAAATGTTTCGCTAAACGAATTCCAACATGCCCCAATCCTTGAATAGCGATTTTCACCCCTTTAAGCTCTGAATTCATTGCATGTTCAACAGTAGTCTTGAGGCCGACATAAACACCGAAGGCAGTTGAAGGAGCAGGATTTCCATCTGCTGGTTCGGAATTGATATGATATTTAGCGTGAATACCCGATACATATTCAGTTTGTTTTCCCATTAACTTCAAGTCATCAACTGTTAAACCTGAGTCTTCAGCACTGATATACTTTCCAGATAAACTATCAATGAATTTGCCCATAGCTAACATTTTTTCTGGGGTTTTTTCAGTTCGTGGGTTACCAATAATAACGGCCTTGCCACCACCTTGTTTAAGGCCAGCCATTGCCGCCTTATATGTCATACCTTTTGACAATCTTAGTACGTCTCGTAAAGCTTCTTCATCACTAGCATACGGCCACATTCGGCAGCCACCTAAGGCATTACCAAGGTTCGAGTTATGCACAGCAATGATTGCTTTTAATCCGGTTAATTTATCTTGATAAAAAGCCACATGTTCGTGTCCATCAAATTCGCTATGCTCAAAAACCGACATTTTGTTCACCCTTTAAATGTTCTGACATACAATCATATCCCATAAGAGATAGGACATCTTTTGCGACTTTATTGAGCAGCTAATCTAGTTACACCTATAAATCACAGATGAATTGTGTCACTAGGATAAATATCCTCTTTTTTGTCTTGAAAAAGAATTAAACTTTCATCATGCTAGCAACTAAGTTATCGCTCTAAATTAAACAATATTTTTATGAAACTAGATAAATTCGATCGAGAAATTTTGCGGGTCATGCAAAAGGATGCAACTGTTTCAATGGCTGATTTAAGTCAAAAAGTGGGTTTGTCACACACTCCTTGTTGGCGAAGAGTAAAACGCCTCGAAGCAGAAAAAGTTATTCTTCAGAAAGTGACTCTGCTGGATAACAAAAAGTTAAATTTAGGCGTCTCAGTTTTTATATATGTGACTTTAAAAAATCATGACGGTGAGTCTTTAAATGACTTTGAAAAAGCGGTGCAGAGTATCGATGCGATAGTTGAATGTCATACCACAAGTGGAGATAAAGACTATTTACTGAAAGT
>Ga0209712_10002702_pt1 | contig 14517 bp, 13 predicted proteins | sample ArcOceMetagenome_FD_187443 | JGI IMG/M metagenome (GOLD analysis project Ga0209712, IMG submission 187443) | Marine eukaryotic phytoplankton communities from Arctic Ocean - Arctic Ocean - Greenland ARC118M Metagenome (SPAdes) (version 2) | ecosystem: Environmental > Aquatic > Marine > Oceanic...
CCTTATTTTTCCCTTTGAAATCAATCATTTATCCAGATAAACTCATGCTTTCAAAGCAAAAACTAAGAACAAAATAAGCGACCGAAAATTCTGAATCTATTTTATTCGCATTCCTTAAACATCTGTTAAAATTCCTTCCACAATATTAAAACAAGGTTAAATCAGTTTCAAAAAGGCAATAAATCTGACCAATCCACATACCTTAGATTCAAACAAAAAACACATTTCTAAAATCAAACACCCTAGGCTTAACCGAACAATATATTTAAAGCTAAACGAAAACTTGTCCTAGAAAAATAACTTAAAAGGCATTTCAGGTTAGTTAAGTTCTTGGTCACAATTAAATCACATTTATTTTGGCCTCTTTTTTCATCTTCCTTCGTTAAAAATCCTCGTCAACGTAACAGTTGCCTACGTTTTTTGCCTCGGCTGATAAAAAAATAACCTCAAAATAACTTGTGTTTAATTGTGACCAAGAACTTACCTATCTAAAATAAAGAAACCGTGATTGCGAACTACGCTTAACAACTCGTAAATTGTTGGATGTAATTCGGAATTCGCTTTTTTTCAAAATCGACCCAACCTTATTTTAAGGTCAAGACGTTGATAAAATTGTACAATCGAAATAATGAAATTTACACCAAAAAGCAGCGAACAGGATCTTATTTTGGGCTGTCGGAAAGAACATCCGCTAGCACAGAAGTACGTTTACCAAAGGTATTTTGGAAAAATGTTGGGTATCTGCATGCGTTACACGAGTCACCGAGAAGAAGCTACCGAAGTATTAAATATGGCTTTTTTCAAAGTGTTTACTAATATTCACCAATTCAAAGAACCTGGAACTTTTGCAGGTTGGATTGCGAGAATTGTTTTTAATACTTCCATCGATTATGTAAGAAAACAAATTACTTACAAAAAAGTGATCGACCTCAATAGTGAAAAAGAAACGAGCATCAACAATGATGCAATTGATAACCTAGCCACAGAAGATCTTTATAAAGCTATTCAAATGTTACCTCCTTCTAGTAGAACTGTTTTTTGTTTGTACGTCATTGATGGATATAAACATCAAGAAATTGGCGACAAACTAGGCATCAGCGATGGCACCTCTAAATGGCACTTGTCGAACGCTAGAAAAGAGTTGAAAAAAATCTTAGTTAACAAATTTAGAATCCGAGTCGCAATATGAAAAATATCAACAATTCATCTGAACAGAAATTGAAACTTCGGCTGGAAGAACATGAGTTCGACTTCGATCCCAAAGCCTGGAAATCATTGAACAAAAAACTGAACCAACATAATCCGAGAAGGTCGCCATTATGGTTGTCTAGTTTAGTGATTTTGACGGTGGCAGTTACGATGTTGTCGGTTGCTTGGTATGTTCCTTTTGAACCGATTCAAGAATTTTTGGAAAAAACATTTGACTTTAATATTGAAGTAAAAGAAGAACAGCCTGTTGATACGAAGTCAATTAATTTGGAAGAGAACATAGAGGAAGTTGATTTTCAGCAACAAATTCCTTTAGAAAATAACAATGCTCCTACAAGTCCAACTATCAAATCTCCAGTTGCACTACTTCCTCAAATGAATCCAATTGAGCTGTGGAAAATAGAAGAAGAAAGACTGGACAAAGCAATAGATCTAGCAAAACCAATCGCAGCAATTTCAACTTTATTGGAAAATGAAGAAGAAATCACGCGGGTAAATTTACCCCTCAAAAAGAGAGTGAGAGCTGGATTTTTTGGAGGTGGAACGGTAGCCGTTTCAGGTAGTGCATTAATTCCGCAAGGAGCAGTTTCTCCAGGAATTGGAGTTTTTGTTGGATACAATATTAATGACAAATGGAGTGTACAAGCGGAAGTGAATTTTAGAAAAGGATTTGTTCAACCGTTTACGGCAAAAGAAGATAAAGAGAATACTTTGATTCTTCCTACCACGGTTACAGCAGAAACAACTTCCTTCGACCGAGTAGCTGCTAACCAAGAAGTTATTGCGAGAAACTTGACTGTATTAGAATTTCCGATTTTAGCGAAATATAAAGTAAATGAAAAAAGTAGTGTGATGGCAGGTATTCGTCCTTCTTGGATTCATGTAAAAGATCCCAATTCCGACAACAACTCGACGGATACACGCCACACTCCTATTTACGAAAAAATTGACCTTGGAGTAAGTGTTGGATATGAATTTCAACTCTCCAAAAGAGTCGCGGTGGATATACGATTCAATAAAGGTCTGACGGAACTATTCCAAGACGATGAAGAGTCTACTGACTTTAATAATGATTTTCAAGCATCTGTGAGGTATACTTTAAATCCATAATTTTACGCCTAGATTAATAAGAACATCTTACCGCGATAGATGATATAAAGCTTTTTTAAAATGTTAAAACCTAATTTCCACAATTTGTGGGATTAAAAAATTACACCTCATTTCCTTCAAAAGAGGTTGTCCATGGCGAAATGGATGACCTCTTTGTTTTTACCTAGGAGTCAGAGGCTTCGTGTTATCCCTACTTTTGAAAAAGTACAATCAAAATATACAAATAGCCCCTGACTCTTGAGCGAGAGTGCAGGAACCAGTCTGACAACTAACTCCTATTCAGGAGCCAACTCTATTTCCAATCCTTCCAAATCTTCCGTGATCGGTAATTGACAGCCCAATCGACTCGAATCTTTTACATAAAAAGCCTCTGACAACATCGCTTCCTCATCATGCGAAACCTCTGGTAAATTATGATCAGAAACAATATAACATTGACAAGAGGCACACATCGCCATTCCGCCACAAATACCTGCCACAGGTAATTCGTAAGCCTTACAAATCTCCATCAAATTCATATTCATATCAGTCGGAGCTTCCAATTCATGAACAACTCCTTCTCTGTCTTTAACTTTTATTTTTATATCAGCCATTTTAATTGATCGTTTGTACCACCGCTTTTTCTGCTTCTTTTCTAGTTCCGTCAAATCCATTGATTCCAGAAACGGTCGTGTATTTTAAAACAAATCTTTTGTTGGGATTAATAATTTTAAAGGCAGCTTGACACATCAAAGTTGCTTCGTGAAAACCACAAAGAATCAACTTTAATTTTCCTGGATAAGTATTCACATCACCGATAGCAAATACGCCGGGGATGTTAGTTTGATAGTCCAAAGCGTTGTCCACTTTGATGGCATTCTTCTCAATTTCCAATCCCCAATTTCCAATCGGTCCTAACTTTGGCGACAATCCAAATAATGGAATGAACGCGTCCGTTTCGATTTCAAAGATTTCCTCTCCTTTTTTTACGGTGATTGATTTCAAATTTTCATCGCCATTCAAATTGACTACTTCGGCTGGCGTGATGATATTTATTTTCCCAAGTGCTTTTAGTTCTCTAACTTTCTCAACTGAATCTAAAGCTCCACGAAATTCATTTCGACGGTGAATTAGTGTTACACTTTCCGCAACATCTGCTAAAAAAACACTCCAGTCCAAAGCAGAATCTCCTCCACCAGAAATCATCACTTTTTTATTTCGATAAACTTCTGGATCTTTAATAATGTAGGCAACACCGTTATCTTCAAATTTTGAAATATTTTCGATGGGCGGTTTTCGAGGTTCAAAACTTCCAAGTCCACCTGCGATTGCAACTACGGGTGCATGGTGTTTTGTTCCCTTATTTGTCGTAACGATAAAAGTTCCATCTTCCAATTTTTCGAGCGTCTCCGCACGTTCGCCAAATGTAAATCCTGGTTGAAATTGCTTGCCTTGCTCTAATAAATTTTTAGTCAAATCACCTGCAAGTATTTCTGGGAAACCGGGAATATCATAAATCGGTTTCTTTGGATAAATTTCCGAACATTGTCCACCTGCTTGTGGTAGAGCATCTATCAAGTGTGTTTTCAACTTCAACAAACCAGCTTCAAAAACGGTAAATAATCCCGTCGGGCCAGCGCCAATTATGAGTATATCTGTCTTGATCATTTTACTAAATTTTCTGTAATCTTATTAAGTACTCTTACTTTTTCTTCAAAATCTCCTTTGATCGTTTTTCTAAATTTATTCAAATTTTTCACCAACAAATTGATGTCTTCAGGAATGACCTCTTCAAAAAATTGTCGCAGTCTTTTAGCAGTCGTCGGAGATTTTCCATTCGTTGAAATCGCAATTTTCACATTTCCTTTCGTCACAATTCCTCCCATGTAAAAGTCACAAAATGGAGGATTGTCCGCTACATTTACTAAAATATTTCTTGCTCGACAATCATGATAAATTTGTTCATTGATCGGAACATCATCTGTAGTTGCGATGACAATGTTTTTGTTTCCTAAATATTCTTTTAGATAAATTCCATCAACTACTTTAACATTCTTACCCTTGATAAAGTTTAACGTTTCTGGTCTGAAAAATGGAGCAACCATTTCCACATTTGCATTTGGACTTGACTTCAAAAGGAAAGTCAATTTCTCCAATGCCACAAATCCACCACCGACAATTAGAATATTTAACTGCTGAGTTTTTAAAAAAATGGGGTATAGATTATTTCGCTCTTCCATGGGATTTTAATTTTCAATTTTTAATTGAACGCAGAAACGCTGAGCCGCAGAGATTTTTTCGAAGAAAAAATTAAAAACTCTGCGTCTCTGCGTTCAATTTTTACAACAATGATTTTACATAAACTTTTTCCTGAATCAAATTGAGCTGCGTTCGATGCTTCACCACTTCCCCAATCACAATCACCGCAGGATTTGACAAACCATTTTTTCGAACTTCTTCCTCAATTGTCGCAATCGTTCCGACCGCAATTTTCTCCTGAAATGTAGTTCCATTTTGAATAATCGCAACTGGCAGTTTTGCTTTTCCCTCCGCTTTAAAAAGTGCAGCAATCTCTGACAACTTACTCATCCCCATCAAAATCACCACCGTCGCCGTTGATTGAGCAGCCAACGCAATATCTTTGGAAAGTGCTCGATCCTTTGTCGTTCCAGTAATCACCCAAAAACTTTCGGCACTTCCACGCTTCGTCAAAGGAATATTTTGCGCAGCAGGAACCGCCAAAGAAGAAGAAATCCCAGGAACCATTTCTGCAATCAATTCATGCTGAGTGGCATACTCCATTTCCTCTGCACCTCGCCCAAAAATAAATGGATCACCTCCTTTGAGTCGAACAACGTGACCATAGGCCATCGCATATTTTACGATCAAATCATTAATTTCATCTTGAGAAAATCGCTGGTAGCCTTTTCTTTTTCCAACAAAAATATGCTTCGCTTGTGGCGCATGTTTTAATAACAATGGATTTACAAGTGCATCATATAAAATGACATCAGCATCTTTTAAAACTTTGACCGTTTTCAAAGTAATCAAATCTTCGTCTCCTGGGCCAGCGCCTACGACGGTTAATCTTGGTGTTGAGTTATACATTTTCTAATTGATTTTGGCGGAAGGTTTCAATGACTTTTAAAAAGACGATCGCTTGCTCTAAATATTTTTTTGCAAAATCTTCTGTCGGTTCGTTTTTCTTAATTTGAAAAACTAAGTCATTAAAGGTGATTGATAAATTTATTTTAGCGGAGGTTACAAATAGTTCATCGAACTGCTGAACGATGCCAGCCTGCGTATTGGTTTTTGCATCTTCAGAAGTCAACAATGCTTTTGCACCATTGATGAAAGAGGCATAAGTATGATAAATTGAATCCGCCCAACGTCCTTCCTGTATTGCCTCAAATGCAAAAGTAGTTTTCTCTTCCGCTTCTAAAAATAGCGTTTGTACCAAGTCAATAATTACTCCTGCACACTCTCCTACTCCAATCGCTTTTACATACTGAGTTCCATTTCCCCAGTCAATAAAATCTTCGGAAGTCAAATCATCTGTACTGCCTAACGGTTTCAATAAATCATAAAAATATTTCTCACCAAATTCATCATAATATGCTAAAAATGATTTTCCATTTCCATGCTCTTCAAAATCGTCGAGGATAAATCGCAAGGCTTTCGGACCTCTTTTACTTGGCAACTTTATCACCTTGTCTGCAAATCTACCTTGTCCATTTCCGAGCACTCCACCTCCCAATAAAATTTGAACAGCAGGTGCAACCAATTTATTTTTTGTACGAATCGACATTCCTTGAAAACCAATGTGCGCCATATTATGCTGCCCACAAGCATTCATACAACCGCTGATTTTGATGACGATATTTTTGTTATTGATGTAGTCAGGATATTCCGAAATCAACACCCGTTCCAATTCCTTCGCAATACCTGTACTGCTGGCTATACCTAAATTACAAGTGTCTGTTCCTGGGCAAGCAGTAATATCAATCGTTGCATTAAACCCTGGATCTGCGAATCCTAATTTTAATAATTCTTGATAAAAATAAGTCAAGTACTCTTCCTTAACATTTCTGATTACGAAATTTTGACGAAGGGTAAACCGCAATTCATTCGTTCCAAATTCTCGAATTAACTTAGCCAAGGCTCTCGCTTTCTCGGTAGAAAAATCTCCTAACAATACTTTTACGCCGATGGCAAAAAGACCTTCTTGTTTTTGTTTGATCACATTGGTGAGTTTCCAATGTTCGAAAGCTTTTTGATTTTCTATTTTAACTTCAGGTGATTTTATCTTTGGTAAAAGAGAGAAAACATCTTCCCTTGGAAAATCAATTTCTACCGTTTGATGAGACAATGCTTTTCGTTCTTCTTCTACTAATTTCACAAAACCATCTACTCCTAAGTTTTTCACTAGAAATTTCATTCTCGCTTTCAATCGTTTCGCTCGTTCGCCATGTCGGTCAAAAACTCGTAGTACTCCTTCGACAGTTGGAATCAATTTATTGATGGGCAAAAAATCATATAACACATCCGCATGTCGAGGTTGCGAACCTAATCCACCAGCCAACATTACTTTAAATCCATGTTCGCCATTTTTTATTTTGGGGATAAAACCTAAGTCGTGAATAAAGCTCAAAGCGGTATCTTCATCGCTCGACGAAAACGAAATTTTAAACTTCCGTCCCATCTCTTGACAGATTGGATTCCGTAGGAAAAATTGAAAAACTGCATGAGCATATGGCGTTACATCAAATGGTTCATCTACATCTACACCTGCCAAAGCACTTGCTGTTACATTCCTCACCGCATTTCCACAAGCCTCTCGAATCGTCACATCATCCTTTTCCAACTCCGCCCAAAGCTGTGGCGTGCGATCCAAACTCACATAATGAATTTGAATATCTTGACGTGTGGTAATATGCAATTTCCCGGTAGAATATTCATCTGCCACTTTTGAGATTCGAAGTAATTGTTCACCCGTCACTTTTCCATAGGGTAATTTTATTCGAATCATTTGTACCCCTGCTTGTCGTTGACCATAAACTCCACGAGCCAATCGAAGACTTCGAAAGCGTTCTTCATCAATCTTACCTTCTTTGAATAATCTAATTTTTTTCTCTAATTCGAGAATGTCTTTTTGGACGAGGGAGCCTTCTAATTCTGTTCTAAAACTTTGCATGGAATGATATTTTTAGGTGTATTTTTTTGTAAAAGTATTCGCAAAGCGGTAGATTATCACGTAGATTTGGATTTAGCCGAATGAATTTATTTTATCCATTCTTGCTGTCTTCGACTAAAGTCAAAGCTACGTTACTATCTGAGGCGAGAGGTGGATTAGGAATGCGAACTAAATAGATTCAAGCGCTCAAAAAACCTACTCCCGCAGTCGCATTCGTCTGGGCATCAATCAAAATAAAAGCCCCGTTGTTTTTATTTATTTCATAAGCATCAAAATAAATTGGCTTATTCAATCTCAATTTCACTTGCCCTATTTCATTTAATTTCAAATGTCCATTGCTTTTCTCTTTTCCTTTAAAATCTGTAGAAATGGTATTTCCAATGGAATCAATTTTTGCCAAAACATTATTATTACTATGTTGCAAAATGTATTTTGATCCTTCTAAAAGTTCTTTGTTATCCATCCAACAAACTACCGCTTCGAGTTCTTTTTCTACAATTGGAAGTTCATTTGACTTGACCAACATATCTCCCCGACTTACATTCACATCGTCTTCTAATGTAATCACCACCGAACTTCCTTCAGCAGCAGTTTCAATTTCTTGATCAAAAAAGTGAATACTTTTAATCACAGATTTCTTCAACGATGGCAAGACAATTACTTCATCTTTCACTTTTAAACTGTTTCCATAAACTTTTCCTGCATATCCTCTGAAATCATGAAACGCTTCACTCTTCGGACGAATCACCGTCTGCACCGGAAAACGAACTTGCGACGCTTCATTCAAAGATTCACCTTCTAATTTTTCCAAATGTTCCAAAATAGTTTCTCCCTCGTACCAAGACATTTTGGGAGATTGCTTGACCACATTATCTCCTTTTAATGCACTTACCGGAATGAAAGTAACTTTCTGTTGTTGGTAAGAACTCTTTTTATTTAATTCTTCAAAATCGTTTTTGATTTGGTTAAAAGTGGTTTCGGAATAGCCCACCAAATCCATCTTGTTGATCGCAACAATTACATTTTTCACCCGCAAAAGATTATTGATAAAAAAGTGTCGGTAAGTTTGTTCGATCACTCCTTTTCGAGCATCAATCAAAATGATCGAAGCTTGAGATGTTGATGCACCGGTCACCATATTCCGAGTGTATTCGACGTGACCAGGTGTGTCTGCGATGATATAACTTTTTTTCTCCGTGGAAAAATATATATGCGCAACGTCAATCGTAATTCCTTGTTCCCGCTCCGCAACCAATCCATCTGTGGCCAAAGAAAAGTCAAGATAATCGTATCCTCGTAGCTCACTATTTCGTTTGATAGCTTCCAACTTATCATCCGTCAAAGATTGAGTATCGTACAATAATCTTCCAATCAAAGTACTCTTTCCATCATCGACACTTCCTGCCGTTGCGATTTTTAAAACATCCATTGTGATTTGATTTTAAATAGGTGAAAAAACATTTGACGTTTGACGTTGAAAGTTTTACGAGCCGTCAAACGTTGAACGTTTTCTAAAAATATCCAACTTGTTTTCTTTTTTCCATTGCTGCTTCGGATCGCTTATCATCTATTCTCGCACCTCTTTCGGAGATGGTTGATTGACGAATTTCTTTGACGATTTGCTTGATCGTATCTGCTTCAGATTCTACTGCAGCGGTACAAGTCATGTCGCCAACTGTTCTAAATCGCACGGTTCGAATTTCTACTTTTTCAGTATCCTCTTTGTAGACAAATGGGGAATAACTCCAAATCAAACCATCTCGAAGAAAAGTTTTTCTTTGATGAGAAAAATAAATAGAAGGGATTTCGATTTCTTCCTGTTCAATATATGACCACACATCTAACTCTGTCCAATTTGAAATTGGGAACACTCGCACGTTTTGACCTATTGAAATTTTTCCATTCAAAATATCAAAAAGTTCAGGGCGTTGATTTTTTTCATCCCATTGTCCAAAGTCATCTCGTACGGAAAAAATTCGTTCTTTCGCTCTAGCTTTTTCTTCGTCACGTCGGGCACCACCGATGCAGGCGTCAAATTTGAATTCTTCGATGGCATCCAAAAGGGTCGTGGTTTGCAATAAATTTCGGCTTGAATATTTTCCAGTTTCTTCGACCACTTTTCCCTCGTCGATAGAATCTTGCACGTTTCGTACAATCAAATTCAATCCTAATTCTTTAACTAAGCGATCTCGAAATTCAATCGTCTCTTCAAAATTATGACCGGTATCAATATGCAAAAGTGGAAAAGGAATTCGAGCTGGATAAAATGCTTTTTGCGCCAATCGAACTAATGTGATGGAATCTTTTCCTCCTGAAAAAAGCAATACAGGATTATCGAATTGTGCTACAACTTCTCTAAAAATATGGATTGCTTCGCTTTCTAATGTGTGATTCATTTTCTATTTTTTAAAAAAATTCAAATAAAATTTAGAGCAGATTTAAATGTGCAATCCACATTCTCGATTTTGTAAAACCTTAGTTGGATCAAAATATTTAGTCTCGTTGGGCAAATCATTTTTTCTTAAATACTCCTCCAGTTGCTCGTCCGACCAATTATAAAATGGACTAACTTTTAAAATTCCATCTTTACTCAAACTCAAAATATCCAAGCTATTACGAAAGGCAGTTTGTCCTTTTCGAATATTTGTAAACCAGACATCAGGCTGATGTTCTTTCATCGCTCGACGAAATGGTTCCAATTTTACTTGCTCTGTAAAAACTTTATGTTGAGGATCTTCTACCGTCGGAATACCACCAAAAAGGGCATCCCGCTGAGAAGAAGTTTGATGAGGGATGTAAGTAAAAAGATTCAAATTTAGTTTTTTGGAAATCTCATTGGCATGACGATAAGTATCGGAAGTATTGTAACCTGTATCGCACCAAATAGCTTTGACATCACTTTTAACCTGAGTTACCAAACTCAGAATAGATGCAGAGTGTGGTCCAAAATTCGTAGTAACCACGGGAGTTCCAGCAAGATTAATCGCCCATCGAACTATTTCTAAAGGTGACTTACTTTGTAGTAATTGATTATAAGTTGATAAATTTTCTTTTGTGATTTGCATAATTTTTATTTGCCAAAGTTGATGGAATTCCAAATGCGTTCATGAAAAAAGTATAAGATCATTTTTGTAAATAATTCTATTGCTCCTATCGAAATCGCAAATGCAAATGTTCCTGTAATTGCCCATGAAATCAAAATTGTATCTAGCGTTCCAATGACTCTCCAACTGATTGTTTTGGCAAAACTCCTTTTTGTAGTTTCATTGTTAGAAACTTTCTCTTTATCATTTTCCACAGTAGTAGTTGGTTCGCGAAATAGTACTTGATCAATTAGCATGGATGAATTTTAACATAATCTACTACCCTATAGAATTACTAGGGTACTGTAAATCTATTCTCTTTTTTTTAACAATCAAAGTATTTGAAAGATAAAATCTAGTAAACTAGTAGGATAAAGATAATTGCATTAAAAGAGGAAGGATATGATACTTTACAAAACAAACCTTGATACACTTTTTATTCCGCAAAATTAAATTGAAGCAAATAAGGAATGGTCATTTGACAAATAAACCTTTAAATATTTTTTACTAAAAACGGATAACTTTTTTTTGAAAATTGTGCTTATTTTATTTTATTTTCTTGGGACACAAAATCAGCCAAGGTATTATTTTCTAAAATCGCCAACGTACTATCTCTAATTTGAATCATCAAACGGTTAATATTACACTCATCTTCATTCTTACAATCAGAACACTTTTCATAAAAATTTAAGCTGACGCAGGGGACCATTGCTATGGGGCCTTCTAAGATTCGATAGACGGAAGCAATTTTTATTTCTTCTGGATTTTTTAGCAAATAGTAACCTCCACCCTTTCCTTTTTTAGATCCTAAAAATCCAGCTTTTCGTAATGTCAATAAAATGCTTTCTAGAAATTTTTGAGAAATATTTTCACTTTTGGCTATAGTTGAAATTTGAGTTGGCTCACTTGAATCTTGTTTTGCTAGATAACCAAGTGCTTTTAGTCCGTATTTTGTTTTCTTTGAAATCATAGGTTAAAAATAGTTTTTTTTAAAACAACTTCAACTGAGCTGATTTAAAATTTTCATGCATTTACAATAATATATTGAATCTTCCTTTTTATCAAAAACTAGGTACTCATCTTCCTCCGCTCCGAATTTATTTTTAAAACCAAAAACAACATCGCTATAAATAAAATTAAAATAAACCCTAGCCCAATCCTCAATCCAAACACATCGGACAAAAATCCAATCGTCGGGGGACCAACAAAAAAACCTGCGTAACCAATCGTAGTTGCCATGGCGATTCCGACACTTGGTTCGACATTTTTCATATTTCCTGCGGAAGAATAAACGATAGGAACGATCGTCGCCAAACCTAAACCTACCAAAAATAATCCTACCAAGGTTGTCCAAGTGGTCGCAAATAACAATACAATTGCAAGTCCTGATACAGAGAGTAAACTATCGTAAATAAGCAATTTATACTTCCCCATTTTTTCTGCAAAATAATCTCCAAACACTCTTCCGATGGTCATTGCTGTGGCAAAAACACCGTAACCAATCGCACTAAAATATTCGCTCTCCCCGATCACTTTATTCATAAATATTGCGGACCAATCTGCCATCGCACCTTCTCCTGCCATACAACAGAACCCAACAATTCCTAGTGGCAAAATCGCTTTGGTCGGTAGAACAAAACTGCTTCCTTCTCCTGTTTTTCCAACATCTTCAGGCGTATCATCGATCAAATAAAAAGCTGCCCCAATGCAAGCAATTCCTCCCAAAACGGCCGCCAAAGTTAAATGAGAAAGTAGCCCCACCTCAAATTTTGCGAACAAAGCACCCGACCCAGCGCCCAATGCCATCCCGATGCTGAACACCGCGTGAAAGGACGACATAATTGCTTTTCCATAAGCTCGCTCGACAAAAACGGCTTGCCCATTCATAGCGACATCAGTTGCTCCTACACATAATCCTAGGAAGAAAAATGAAGCTCCAACCACCGTCAAATTTGAAGTAAAAACTAAATATGGAATGATGATGCAAGACAATATCCCGCCCACCTGAGTAATAGTTTTGCTGCCAAATCGAGTCGTCAACCAACCGGCAAAAGGCATCGCAATCACCGCTCCGACCGCCATCGTAAAAAGTAATCCTCCCAACATGGAATTGGAAATATCATAAAAACCTTGGATAGCGGGTAGTCGTGCAGTCCAATTTCCGTAAAGAAATCCATTGACAAAAAAGAAGATGCAAACAGCAATTCGGTTGGCTCTCATAGATTGAAAATTATTTTGGGAGGAAAGATAATTTTAACTAATGATAAAAGGAAACTAGTATTGAAAATTTGTACTGATTTTTCCATTTGGCAACTTTGAAACTGTAATCTGATTCTCCTCAATCGTTACTCGTAGGGCGACTTTCCAAGTCGCTATCTTTTTTCGACTCGGAGAGTCGTTTGACGGGGAACGATTCTGAAGAATCGTATTACGGTTGTGCTACTGCTGAATGGAAATTTTGGCTGGTTTGCTCCAACTTCTCAATTCATTGGTGTAGTATAAATAGGCGACTGATGCGGGTGCTTCGTAAGTTCCTGCTAAGTCGGCTTTTAAATCTAAATTCACTTCTTTGATTTCATTTGCAGCCATGCCTCGATAGTGTAAAACTAAGTAGCCATTCATGATTTCGTAGTAATCGAATGCGAGTTTTTCTTGCAACTCTTTTAATTGCCAAGGTTGCAAACTCAGCCCTGAAGGAATTCCAATTTTGGCAATGGTGTTTGGTAAAACTTCGTTCGTCGTATTTTGTAATTGTATGGTCAGACGAATATTTTCACCGACTTTTCCTGAAGCGTTTTGCAAAGTGGTAGTTAAATTGACTTTACAATCTGCATCATTTTCTGGAAGATTGGTAAAATAATTAACTGACAAATCGAAAGGCAATGCTGTTTCCGTATCTCCAAACAATACTTTTACTTCATGATTTCCTTCGGTGAAATGAGTGCTAATTTCATCAAAAACAATGGGCGTTTTTTGCTCGCTAGTAAATACTTGTCGAGCAACTTCATTTCCATCAATCATTAATTTGACGACTCCATCGGTATTTAATTTTGTATAAAACTGAGCATGTTCGATTAAAGCTTTCATCGCCAAAACGGTAGATTGAGTTGAACCAAATCCATAATCAGTTTTTGATTGAGCGATAAAATTCATCGCTTTTTCTAATTGGGCTACGCCCTTTTCAACTTTCATTATTGCAAGTGCGGCGAGTGCAGTCGTTTCGATTTTCAGACTCTTTCCGCCGGAGCGAGTCATCGAAGTTTTACCTGTCCAACTTCCATCTTTTGCTTGTAATTTTAATAAATCTTTTAGCAACTTTTCCGCTCGTCCATCTTTGATATTATGCAAAGTATTGATGACCAACGCCATCACATATGGGTCTTTATTTTGGCGAGCATCTTGGTAGGACTTTTCGATTTCAGGTCGCACCTTTCCACCGAAACCAGCCTCCGAAATTGCCCAAGTAATATACGCATCACCAGCAGGATTTTCGGCACTCCAAGAATGCAATGCTCGCTTGCTCGTTTTCCATCCACCTTTTCCATTTTTCCGAGTGAGCAACCATTCCACGGTTCGATCAATTAATGCTTGGTCTACTCGATGAACTCGTTGCATATCTTTAAATTGCATCAAACCATAAGCGGTCAATCCTTCATGTGCAGCTGGTTTTCCATACCAGTCAAACCCACCACCTTTCACTTCGAAAGTGAGCAATCGCTGATAACCTTTTTCCAAAACATCATAAAGTCTCGCGCCTAAATCTTGGTCTAACGAATTCGTGTTTTTCAAATAATCTAAGACCAATAAGTTCGGATAATTTTTACTGGAAGTTTGTTCGAAGCAGCCTGTAGGTTGGCGAATCATTCGATCCATCCCTGCACTCAAATCACTCAACACCGAAGGGTGAACGGTAAATATGGCGTCCGCATTTTTTCCAATCAC
>Ga0209712_10002705_pt1 | contig 14506 bp, 16 predicted proteins | sample ArcOceMetagenome_FD_187443 | JGI IMG/M metagenome (GOLD analysis project Ga0209712, IMG submission 187443) | Marine eukaryotic phytoplankton communities from Arctic Ocean - Arctic Ocean - Greenland ARC118M Metagenome (SPAdes) (version 2) | ecosystem: Environmental > Aquatic > Marine > Oceanic...
ATAGTGCAGGCATATTTGGAATATTAGCATTGATATCAATTAACTCTTTTCCCATTTTTGTTTTGGGATCAGGCCCAGCATCATAAGACCACTTTGGCATAGTAGCAAAAACTGAACTTGATAAAAGGCTTAGACTTAGTATTAGTGCTGTTGAATTCAACATATTAATCCCCATTAATTTTTCATTAAAGGAATTACGTACACTAAATTGGGTGTTGATGTTAAAGATTTGTAAGATTTACATGTACTTAGATTGCTATAGACCTATCCAATAACGTCTTTTTAAAGGCTTGCCGTTGCCGGGTATTAAGTCTATTTTATCTAGGAGTGTGCCTCCATTTTTCTCAATAGTTTTAATTGATCCAACATTGTCATCATCACAGGTCACTAATACTTTTCCATCAACTTGAATTTTCCATTCTCTACAAAACTGCAAAGACTGTTTCAAAATATCTGTTGCGATACCTTGATTTCTAAATTGAGGGACAACTGCATAACCTATGTGGCCTCCATCTTTCATGAGATCATCGTTAACTTCATGACGGATAGAAGCTCGGCCTACTATTTTGTTCTCTTCATTAAAGGCAAAAAGAAATGAACATGCTACCTCTGTACCTTGAAGCTCTTCACCTTTTTGCATTAAAGGTAAGAACCTAATTAACGCCTTAGCGTCTTGAAGCAACCTTGATTCCCAAAAGTGAGTGAAACCAAAATCTAGTGCCCACTTAGCATTGCAAACGCTATCAATTTCTTTAATATCTTTATCAGTTGGGAAACGAAGCTTTATCAAATGATCCCTTTGATAATTGCAACATAGAAAATTAGATTAAAAATAAAGTGCAAAATGATAGGCTCTATAATACTTCCTGTTTTTAATCTCGCTTTTGCACATATCCAACCTAAGAAAAACGTATAAATGAATTGAGCATAAACAAAACCATGAAACTCTTTTGGAAGAATATATATGGCCGGAGCATGAGAAAGACTAAAAAGGAGTGCATTAGAAAGTAGGAGGTAATTTTTATTATGAAAATACTTTTCAAGAGCTCCAAATATAGCATACCTAAAAAGGAACTCTTCAATAAGTGGAGCTAAGATTAGTATTTGTAAAAATAATAATTCAATATATTTAAAGGGTGCGGAAAGAATAAAAAGATTAGCAATAAACAAGCTAAATGCAGCAACACCGATAGTTGCAATAATTCTAGAAACTGCCCCTTTTGTATCTTGATTTCCAACTCTTATAGGCAGGCGAAATATAACGAAGCAGCTAATACAAAATATTATGTCGAATATATAAGATATAGATATTGTTGAATTCCACTGAATGACATCCCATGGAAAAAACCAAGTTACTGCAAAGTAGATAACTGGAGCAAGCCAGACTAAATGTTTCATTGCAATCCTTTAATTCTTTTTCTTATAAATACCATCTGAATTATAAAGAATATAATTGTTACGATATAAAAGCCACCTGTTTTAAAGAATAACCATGTATCAGTTGGGAGATTAAGAGCAATAAAGCCCATAAAGAATCCGTAGGAGATCAAAAAGACAGACATATTTCTTTCAATAAAAATTATTATCTCATCTGGCATTGATTGAGAGTGCATACTTTTCATCATCTCAACCATTAAACTTTCTTTTTTCCAAATCCTATATAAAAGGTATCCCCCCATCAGAAGGCCTGTAAAGAATGGTTGGAGTTTAAACCAAATTCCCTCATTGGCAATTAACGAAATCCCACCTAAGATTAGGATGAGATAAAAATTAAACTTTGATAACGTATGAATATGTTTTGTAAAAATCCACTCTAATGACATTTCAACAACTGCAAGGATTAGTCCACCTATAAGTGCAATTTGAAGTGTATAATTTTCTTCAAGATACCAGTAAGCTATGGCAGGCAAAAAAGATGCCCACAAAAAATATTTTTGTAATTTCATTATCTTCTAGGCTAACTTTTTTAACTTATGTTCGCAATAAGATAGATATTCTTTTTTAAAATCTATAGGATCTAGTATCTCAATATCTCCACCGAGTTCATTTAACCATTCAAAAATGGCTTCATTAGGCTCAATCGATGCTGCCCAAATAAAGTCACCGTTTGGATTGGTAAACATACATGGCTTTCCTAAGTGATGATGAGGAATTGATTTATCAAAATTATCTCGTCCATAGACTTTTAGTACGAGTCTAACTTCGTTATCGGTTATGGCCCTAATACTTGCTATAAAGTCATCTACCTCTATTTTAGAATACACCGTTTTCCACGGGGTTTCTTCTTCAAAGACATTAGTTATAGATTCGATACTTAAATTTATGAGACATTTATCATTTAAACCTTCTCCAATTAAGCTTAACTCTCCATCGAGATAAACAATTTTCCAAGGATAAATCATGATATTTTTATTATCATATTTTAAATTTAAAACATTTTTTTCAAGAATAGATTCCTCAATAAAAGAGATGATCTCTCCTTGTAGCAATTGATTCGATCCGACAATATGCGGTTTATTGGCCTCAAGAATCTCTCCTAAAGCCAAAGCTGGTGTGAACAGATCATGACTTCCATTTTCATTTTCAGCTTTAGCAAGTAAGGACTTTATATCTGAATGATAAGGCCTATCATTACACTGTGCTAATACAGGAAAGTGAGCTTGAAATTGTAACCACTCTAATAAATTAAACTCGAGCTTAATTAATGGCTTATTATCCGGAGGACAAAGCTTCTTTCCCTCACCATCAAAGTTTTCGGTATCGAAATGATAATTTACTTCTTTTAAGAAACTAATAAATGAATTTAGTTTTCTATTTGTTATATTTAAATCATCAAGAATTTGATCAAAATCTTTTTTATAGTCTAGTTCAACTAGATACTTTATTATTTCCCAAAATTTGGCTTCATCTAACAACTGTTCAGAACTCATATTACCTCTCTTAACAAACAAGCATTCCTGACTAAACTTATCGGGCATTATTCGTTAAAACTTTAATGCTTTTTAAGTCCAAACAGTGCATAATATACTTATGTTTGCTAAAGGTATTATGAAATATCCAGTACTTGTAATGGGTGTTATTTTATTTGCTATTTTCCTGTCTCAGGACACGACTAAGAAGTGGTGGAATCTACAGAAGCGTAGATTTACGCCAAGTACCTGTGATGCTGTTAAGGACAAAGTAAATAAGACCTCGCCATCTAACTGGTCAATAGAGTGTCCTACAATTCAACTTTTAATTCTAACTGTAGATTTTGATGAAAAAGCGAAAGACTTTAGGTCTCAAAGAATAATGATGTATCGACAGCTTGCTAATATTTATTCTAAGTTTGCTCATATAGCTAACACTAGATTAGATTACATTGAAGACGGTAAGCAAAAACACTATAATGAAATTGAGTCCCTTGAGCGATTAGAAGCAGTCAGGATAATACTTAAAAATGAACAGCTTTTAATTACATCTCAATCAGACGGTCAGGCAGTATCAAAGTTTATAAAGTTAAAAAGGCCAGAGCAAATCTCTGAGCACTTAAAGTTAACTGTCAAAGTATCTGAAAAGAAGCTTTAACTCACTTTTAATCGAATCATCTTTAATGTCATATTCTTTATTATTCAAACTAAATTTATACTGATAACAGTGCAGATACATTCGGCTAAAGTCTTTTGAAATTCCATAGAGATTATCGCCACAGATTGGATGCTTGATTGATTGCAGCTGTACTCTTATTTGATGTTTAAAACCCTCATTTAGGAAGACTTTAATTAAGCTTATATTTTTGTCTGAGTTATATTCTAGAACTTCATATTTAATACAGCATGGCCTTCCTGATTCGGAAACCTTAACGTGTGCACCTTTAACTCCAGAGGTTACAAGCTTAGATTCTACTATGCCATTTTCTTTAAGCTCACCAACAACAACAGCAATATATACTTTTTCTTTTATTAGATCTTTAAAGTTTGATCTTAACTGTGCGTGAGTTTCATTCGACTTAATATAATAAATGAGACCACTTGTTTCATGATCTAATCTATAGAGTAGACCTCTATCATAATCCCCAGAGTTTACTTCTAGAAGCTGTGAATTATACTCTCTAATAAAGCTAACCAGATTATCCGACTCATCATATTGAAGCGGATGGGAATGCACTCTAATGGGCTTAGAGATAACTAAAACATTTTCATCTTCAAAGAGTATTTCTATCTTATCACCTGAATATTTCGGATATACTCTTCCTCTATTAATCAAGTTAAGTGGAAAAGATATTTCATCTTTTGCCCTAATCTCTTTATTTAAAAATGGTTTTTTTAATCCTGATTGTTTAATTTGATTTTTAGATATGTTTATCAAAGAAAAAATCCCCTCTGATACAGAAGGGAAGCTTTCGATAAAACATATATCTATTACTTTTTGATTCATTACTGAGATTTAGCTCGTTTACCTTCAGTTTTCAAGTCTATTTTTCGAAGAACAAACTCAACCTTTCTATTTAGGTCTCCATCTTTAGCTCTTGAATCCCCATAAAATACAGTTGTAATTTTACTAGGTCTTACACCTCTTTGAATTAAAGATTTAGTTACTTCAGCCGCTCTCATTGAACTTAAGCTCCAAGCATCTATACTTTTATTCTTATTCCACTTCTCGCCTATACCTGAATAACCTTCAACAAAAAGTGTCCAGTCATTATCTTTCATTAATTTAATAATTTTCTTGAATACTGGAATAGCTGTATTATTTGACATCTCTGTAGAACCCGCTTTAAAGAATATTTTATCTTTAACTCGTATTTTTACACCTTCAGACATCTGATAAACATTTACAGATTCTGCAAGATCGTAATTTTTAAGAACTTCCTGCATTTCAGCAAGATCTTCATCGCTCTCTCTATTAATTTCTCGTTTATCTAAGATACCTTCAGTAGTTAGAAGATCAATTGGATATGGTTCAACTGGTTGTTGAGATTCTATCATTGTTACTGCATCGTCAGGAGATTTTCCTAATTGACTTGTTTCACCTATTTTCATTGCATTTCCAGCAAAGGCTTTACGTATAGATCCAGCAACAGAATTAAACTTTGAAACCTCTGTCTTACTCATGGCATACAGAAGAACAAAGAAACAAAGTAGCAGTGTAACTAGATCTGAGAATGTTGCCATCCACGCGGGGGCACCAGCAACACATTCTTCACATGCTTCGCATTCGGGGCACTCGTGTGCTTCTTCGTCAGCCATGACTTATCCTTTTAATTATTACTAGTATTATTCTTCTTTAGTTCTTTGACCAGGAGGTAAGAAAGAATCTAATTTCTCTCTAATAACTCTAGGGTTTTCACCAGCAACAATTCCTAAAACTCCAGCAATAATTATATTCATCTTTAATAATTCTAACTCTGAATAAAATGCTAATTTATTCGCGATTGGACCTGCAAACATATTGGCTAAAACGGCACCATAGAAAGTTGTAAGCATGGCAACGGCCATGGACTTACCAAGCTCATCTGGTCCACCAGAGAGGTTTTGAAGCATTAGAACAAGACCAATTAGGGTCCCAATCATTCCCATGGCAGGACCATCTTCAGCAACTCCTTTAAGAATTGCAATTCCAGATTTATGTCTTTCGCCTAGGGCATCAATTTCTAATTGTAGAATAGATGTAATAACCTCAGGAGGCCTATTATCTGCAGCAAGCTTAACAGCTTTTTGCATAAACTCATCTTCAACAGGTTCATTTTCTAATGCGAAAACTGATTCTTTTCTGGCCTTCTCTGCAAGAGATTGAATTTTTTCTATTACTTGAAGAGGATCAGGAGCTTCATTAAAAATTGATTTCATACAGACAGGTGGCAATGTTTTAATTTGAGCCAAAGGCCACTTAATGAATGTAGCGGCGGTAACTCCCCCTCCAACAACAACAACTGACGCAACATCTATGAAAGCTGCAAGAGTTCCACCCGCTAGAATCGAGCCTACAACTGACGCAATACCTAGAATTAATCCTACAATAGTAGCGATATCCATAACACTATACCTTTGAAAATGTGTGTATCTATAAGAATTATCGGGAAGTTATGGAGAGAACTTTAAACAAAATTTTAATATTATCAATATCTTATCGGAGTCTGTAACTCAACTAAGAAGCAATTGACTTAAGATAATGCTTATTTAGTGCCTTTACCTCATCTTCAAAGGATCTTTTCACGATTCCTCGTGAAGTTTTTTCTTCTGTGAGCTTGTAGAAGATATTATCCTCATAACTAGTAGAACTAATAATTGTGAGGATGTGACTTAACTTTAATGCTGAATTATTTATTTCCGTTTTATCTAGCTTAGATATATTTAGTAAAACATGCTTTAGCCAATTTTTAACTTCTAGAAGACTATTAATTTTTTGATCTAGATTTTTACATAAAAACGAATCGATCATATTCTCTTGTCTTGATAGAAAGTTTTCAATTAATAAATATTCTTCCTTACCTATTCTTTTAGAAAATCTGAATTTAAAAGAAAAAAGACACGACTTAATAGTATTCATATAAACAACAAACTTTTCAAGAGAAGAGACTTGTTTTTCTTTTGAATAATAAATTTCACTTAAGATTTCTCTCAATTCAATTTGGATTAATCCACCTTCAATATCATTCCAAGCCTCTTGTAAGCTTTCATATTCTAAGAATGCTTCTACTAGTGGTCTTATATAAACTTCATTTACTTCATTTAATAATGCTGAAAGATAAGATTCTAAAGATTCTTTTAAGAGAGTTAGTTTTTCTTCATCCTTAAAGAGTACACCTTTGTGTCTAAGCTGCTCTGCAATCACAAGACAGTGCTGCGACCTTTTACCTAAGTCTCCCCAGGCTTCTTGATATGTATTTTCTTCTAACTCACAAGCTCTTATAAAATAGTCATATGTAAGACTACGATTCATTTCTATCCACTTTAGTGCTGAATTAGACTTTACCTCTGTAACGTTCAATTTCTGTATTGGAATAAATAAACTTTGTGTTTGAGGCTCAACTGTTAAGCGAGTTAAACAATTCAAAGTAGCCTCTTCTCCACCAGAGTGATTTGCACTATGAACAAATAGATCCTCCACTTCAATAAAAACATCATAATTGTTATAGTTACCAAATGATTCTAAATAGTTTTCCTTATTATTTTTTGATAATGATTTTTTAATTAATCTTGAAATTTTATAGATATGAATTGAGTCTTTATTAGACATTACTAAATGAGTTTCATGTCCATATTTAATTTGCTTCCCAATTGAATCAAAGACTTCGTTTGACATTTTTTGATCTTTAATATTAAGGCCCGTAAACGGAACAACACAGCTTCCATTATCAGTTATCATCTGCTTCATTTTAAACATTAATTCATTCTCATTCGTGTCAGACCATGGCATGAAAAGATGCTGTAATTCTTTTTCTTCAATGAGAGGATTATGACAAAAGCTAGAAATTTTAGAAATGCGATTAAAGACTTTAGGTCTATTCCACTGAATCATCGTGGGCTTCCTTTGGTTGTATAAATACAAAAAGCATAAAACTGTAAGGAAATTGAAATTATTTCTTTAGCCACTATAACACATAGCAACATAACGAGCAACTATGTTATGTAACTATCAGGTAAAAAAAAAGGGAAACAGACGTTTCCCTTGGGTATATAATTTATTTTTTATTTATTTTTTATTTATTTTTTTGAATCATGAAGCATTGTTTCATCAATATAAGACATCATTGCAGTTCTTAGCTCTGTTAGAGAAACTGAATCCTCATTAAGATCTGTTCCATTGAACAGCTCAGTCTTAATCATCTCAATTGGAAATCCAGTAAGATCAGATAATGACTCTAGTGTAACTGTCTCTTGTTTGCTGTTATCAACTTCCAACATGCTATACTCCTTGCTGTTGTATTTACAACCCGTTCCTTGGATCGTTGTTCCTCTCTATCTCTTATTTATAAAGCATATCTATCAAATTTTAGGAATGCAAAACAAACTTAAGAGATGTAAGACTTTTTTATAAAAGACTTAATTTTTTGCTATAAACTATTGAAATATTTAACCTTTGTTAATATTATTCACCTTAAGAAATTGAAGAAAGCTTTCCATTTTGGAGTAAGATTCATCAAATTCTTCTCGATCATTACTCAGAAGAGTAATCCCACCACCAGCTCCATAGAAAAGCTCTTTTTGAGAGAAATCTATTACAGCTGAACGAATATTTATTGATGCAGCTTTTAGCTCTTTATGCATAATAATAGTTGAACCACAATAAAATCCACGATTATAAGTTTCAATCTCGGATAATATTTTTATTACTCTTTTTTTCGGTGCACCAGTTATACTTCCACCTGGGAATAAGGCTTTTACAATTTTAAAAAGTGTTGTTTCTGGGCTTATCTCACTATTAACAATAGAAAATTGATGAACAAGACCTGGAACATGCAATGGTAATTTTTTATTTCTAACGATTGCCCGTTTAAATTCAACTTTTGAAAGATCATTTCTTATAAGATCAGTAATCATAAACAATTCCCCCTGATCTTTTTTAGATTGAGAAAGTGTATTCCAAGCTTTTAATCTTTCAGAGTTATTATTAACTTTAATTGTTCCTTTAATAGGCATAGAGACAATATTAAATTGGTCTTCAATCTTTTTTATTTCAAAAAGACACTCAGGAGAATTACTTAAAAACAGTTTCCCTAGAGATTCAACATATGTTGCGTGTGAATAAGCTCCTCGCCCTCTACTTTGTCCAAATGCTGCAGAGATAAAATCAAATGCATTTAGATCATCATTTATTTTAAAGTAAAATCCGTCTGTTAAATTGGCTTGATAACAGTCGCCTGCTAGCAGATGATTATAGATTTTTTCAAATCTTTCTTTATATTTTTTAAATCTAGGATATTCTAAGGCTTTTAGTTTTAAGTTAGTTAAGTTCTTACCGACTAACTCATCGATGTTTTTTAGAATTTTGGATTGCTCATATTTAATAAATAAAGCAATAGGCTTATGAGTGGGAACGAGATCTTCTAAATCAACGAATGCTGGTCCTAGATCATAATACAGATGCCACACCACAGGTTTATCTAGATTATCACTAACTTTATATTGATCTAAGAACATATTTAATTCTTCTAAACTTGAATCTGTTCTTTCTGCTGTAATTAAATTTAATTTAAAGTCTTTGTAAAATAAATATGAAGCGGATGGTTTATCACAAAGTAAAAATTCTCTATTCTCAGGTAAATAAAAGAGTGAAAAGAACTTCTTATCCATTGTGCCCTGGTGGCATTTGTAATTCAGTGAATTTAGTTTGAGTCGCTATCCACGCCATCTCAACTGTCCCCTGTTCACCAGCCCTGTTTTTTGCAACGATGATTTCTGCCATACCTTTCTTAGGTGTGTTCTCATCATAATACTCTTCCCTATGAAGAAGAATTACAATATCTGCATCCTGCTCGATTGAACCTGATTCCCTTAAATCCTGCATCTGTGGACGCTTGTCAGTTCTCGAAGCTGCAGATCTGTTAAGCTGAGAAAGAGCAATAATAGGAATCTCTAACTCTTTAGCTAACTCTTTAATACCCCTTGAGATCTCTGCAATTTCTTGCTCACGAGAACTCTTACGAATATGTGGCTTCATTAGCTGAAGGTAGTCAATAATAATTAAGCCTAGTCCTTCATCAGTTTTTACTTTTCGTGACTGAGACTTAATATCTAAAAGAGTCGTTCCCCCAGAATCATTTATATAGATTGGAAGTTTTGACATATTTTTAACAGCTGTAGATATATTTCTCATATCCATATCATTAAAGTCATTCGTTCTTAATTTTCTTGAGTCAATATTTGCTTCTGAAGAAAGTAATCGGCCTGAAAGTTCAGCAGATAACATCTCGTAAGAGTATATCATTACTGGCAAACCTGAGGCCTTACATGAATTCATAGCGAGGTTCAGTGCAAAAGCTGTTTTACCCATTGCTGGACGGGCCGCAACAATGATCATCTGTCCTGCTTGCATTCCTAATAATTTTTTATCTACTGAAGGCCAGCCTGTTGATAAACCAAGAATTTCTCCTGGTTCTCGCTTTCCTTTTTCCATATTTTTTAAATTCTGAATTAAAGAATCTTTTAATTTTGTAACAAAGTTTGTACGAGTTTGATTTGCAAGACTAAAAAAACTTGCTTCCACTTCTTCAATAAACTCTTTTATATCACCAACAAAATTCATACCTTGATCGGTAATTCTCATAGAGTTCCGTACAATTTCACGAAGAGTTGATTTATTTTTTACTATTTTAGAATAATGATAAATATTTGCTGAACTGGCAGTGTCTTCAACCAAATTAATTAAAGCAGTTTGTCCACCTACAGCTTCAAGTTTTCCCATATCTGTTAATTTTGCACACACACTAATTAAATCAAATGGCTCACTTGAAACGGCCAGATCATTAATTGCATCAAAAATAACACCGTATTGTGGATGGTAAAAATCTTCAAGGCTTAATTGAATATCAGTGATCTCATCAAACGCCCTATTATCAATAAGAAGAGAACCTATTAAGGCTTTTTCAGATAAAAAATCATGGGGTAAATCAGATTGTTGAGTCATAGAGTACCTAAGGAAAATTTGATAAAAAATAAAAGAAGAGCCCAATAAATTGGACTCTCCATATAAAGAAAATTAAGCTTCTTCTTCAGTTGTACTTTCTTCAGTTCCTTCAGCAACTTCTTCAGTTACTGGTGGAGCTTCTTTTCTCTCTTTAGCTTTCGCCTCAAGAGCTGCTTGTTTCTTTTTCATTTCTTCAGCCTGAACTGGATCCATTTCAACTTTAACTTTAAAAGTTGCTTCTACTCCAGTAAAGATTTTTGCAGAAATTTCGTACTCACCAGTTGTTTTAATTGGTGTTTCAATAGTGATCATTCTTCTTTCAATAGCAATATCTTGTTTCGCTAATTCTTTAGCTAATTCAACGTTAGTTACTGTTCCAAATAATGAACCGTTTCCACCAACTTTCTTGATTAGAGAAACAGTGATACTACCTAATTTTGTAGCGATAGCTTGTGCATCTGCTCTTTGCTCTGCAATTTTCTTAGCTAATCTTTTTTCATGATCTGCCATTTCTTTTTTGTTCGACTCGTCTGCTAGTACAGCAAATTTACCTGGGATTAAAAAGTTTCTTCCGTAACCTTCAGAAACATTTACGATTTCCCCTACATTTCCAAGAGTTTTTACTCTTTCAGTTAATATAACTTTCATTAAAGTTCTCCTTGATTTTCGTCTTTTATAAAAAAACGTCTAAAATTTACAAACATATCAAATAGTCCAATTAAGGCCATTACTTGAAACGCTGTAAAGACTGTTAACATAATAAGAACTGTTCTTATGAAGCCCCTTATTCGTACATAATCTAAAAAAGCGAGGTAAATACCAAAGCCTTGAAAGAAATAAAATACACTTAAGCACTTTAATAAATTCAATCCTATTACTGGGTACCAAACTCCTAAGCTGTCTCCAAAAACTGTTAGAACAAGACTAAGGATTACTGGCCAAATCATATGGTCTGGAACTTTTATCTTTAAAAGTTCAAATTCACTAAACTGATCTTTTCCCCATTTCCTTGCAATTCTATTACTCTTTAAAACTAGAAATAAATTCAGCCAAAGTACTAAAAATGTCGTAATGAAAAACCAACTAGGAGCTTCTTTAATTACTTGATCTACTATCAACTCTGGTTGATTTAATAAGGCCAAGGCTTCAAAAGCTTCTTTTGATTCTCCACTTGAATTCTCTAATGACTTTTTTTGAGCATCAATTATCTCTTTACTGTTTTCAAGTTGAGTTAGAAGAACTTTCTTAACATCTAATCCATTAACTTTTACTGCATATGTAAAAATCAAACTCAATAGAAGTAAAAACGAACCTCCTGCAATCATCATTCCTCTAAGAGGCTTAACTTTTCTAAGAGCAATTTCGCTAATAGCAATAGCCGCAACCATACCTAAAGAATAGATTAAAAAGATTGTTCCATCCTGAAAAACAAATACAGATAGTACAATAGATACTACCCAAGCAATAGCTCCCGCTCCATAACCAATTCTACGTCCATACAGAACAGCAGCAAGGGCGATTGGAAAAGGTGTAAAGATCGACATAATAAAACTCACACAAAGTAATAGTGATGAGACGCCAAGCAAAGCTAGACGGTTCCTATCAAATGGTAAAGTTTGAGTTATATCTTCTGGTTCCATATCAGTTAGTTCGCTATCAATTATTATCGAGCAACGTGATTAGACATATAACTAATAAGGCCCATACAACGACCACGCTTAATAGCAGTAGTAGATGATCTTTGGAATTTCGGTCTTAAACCTGTAACTCTAGCTGGAGAAATTTTTCCAAATTCATTTACTAACCATGAGTAAGAACTTGGATCTTTCCAATCTGGAGCTGTTTTCTTAGCAGAAAAGTAACAAGACTTTCTTTTAGCAAACATTTTCTTTTCTTTTTCAATGTCACCTTGTGACTCAGTAGAAAGAATTGGGTTTTTGTGAGCTTTCACAATTGCTTCTTGTTCTAGATCAGTACCTAGTTTGATAAAGATGAACTTTAAAGTGTCTTCAGAGATTCTAAAACGTCTCTCTAACTCTGTGTTACAAGTGTTGTTTGCCTTGTACATAACGTAAAAGTAGTTACCTCTTGTTTCACCTTTTTCAGTTGGTTGAGCAAATTGTTTTACTCCCCAATTGTCGTTAACAAGAACTTCACCATCAAAATCTTTGATAGTTGAAGCTACAAGATCAGTCATTTTTTTAATGGCATCTTCTGTCGCGTTTTGGCGAAGAACAAAAGCCGATTCATAAATCATACAATTCTCCTGGGTATATAATTAGCCATACCTCTTAATTGGGTACAGCGAGTTTGTGATTTTTTTACGGTTATAAAACTAAATGTGCAGACAAATTAACACAACAGTTCGATATTGCAAGGACTTTGAAAGTAATTAACGCCAAGCGCATGCATTAATATTACCCAAATGATTAAAAGTTCATTAGTATCCACGGATGCGTACACTTATTAGTTTCTCAATATTTATTGGGATAAAAATATTCATAAATTTGTTCTATAAAGTAGAGACAAAATGGCTCAGCGAGTCTACAGGTTGGGATAAAATTCGCTATATTGTATTTTTGAATCACACTTCACTTTATGAGCCTCTTTATATCGGGGTATTACCTATTCCTTTTATATGGAGAATCTCAAGGAAATTGGTAGCACCAGGAGCTGACAAAACACTTGATAGGCCTCTTGTGGGTATTTTTTGGAAGCTAATGGGTCCTGGAATTATATCCATTACCCGTAAAAGAGATAAGTCATGGACTAAGTTTATGCAAGCTGTTCACAATAGAGCTGTTATTGTTATGGCCGCAGAAGGCAGAATGAAAAGACACACAGGTCTTGATTTAAACGGAAAGCCCATGACAGTTCGTTCAGGGGTTGCTGATGTTCTTGAACAGATAAATGAAGGTAATATGATAGTCGCATACAGTGGTGGACTTCATCATGTACAAGTACCAGGACAAAGACTTCCGAGAGTCTTTAAAACATTAAAAATTAATTTCGAGCTTATAGATATTCCTGAATACAAATCAAATTTTAATACTGAGGGAATTCAGTGGAAAAGAGATGTTGTAGAAGATTTTCAGAATCGACTTGAGTCCAACTGTCCACAAGCTGACTCTACTCCACAGATCAAAACGATTAAAGACTAGCTCTAACCGCTTTATCTCTTCTAAAGTTTTGACAAGTTAATTGGTAGGCTTCAAGTGTCCTAGAAAGATAAATCGCTTTACCTTCAAAACTCTTCTTAAAAGCTTTTTGAAGATTAATAGACACGGTTGTATCTTCTTCTGGACAGCTAACAAAAGTCTTTAACTGATATCTTGAATCTTCATAAATAGTACAAATAATTTGAACACTTTGAAGATCTATCGACTCGGTGACAAGTTCAGATCTTAGGAGATGAATAATTCTTGAACTCAAATCTGTGCCTATATTCTTCTTTAATTTTTTAATCTGTCCTATAACTACATTTTTATCAGAATTTGTAAGCTCTAATAATTGAGAGAGCTCTAACAAGTCATTATGGTTATTTTTAGGGCTTATTCTATTTATAGGTTTAGCTTCTAATTTTGTGGGTAATTTTGCAGTCTCAGTCTCAAGAACATCACTAATCTTCTTAAAGTCTAATGCATCCAGAAGGAGTTTTTGTTTTTCTAGCTCTTTAGTTTTATTAGTTACAACAATTTGATTTCGAACCAATTCAACATTTTTTTCTACGTTAAATCTTTTAAGCTCTAAACTTTTATTCTTCGCTGTTACTTCATTTAATATTGTTTGTATCTTCTCAAATTGGTTAGTCAGCACTTGTTTAAGAGTCTTTACTTCATTGTACTTATCTTTAATGACAGCTTGTTTAGATAACTCTGATTCAAGTATTATTTCTTTT
>Ga0209712_10002707_pt1 | contig 14503 bp, 12 predicted proteins | sample ArcOceMetagenome_FD_187443 | JGI IMG/M metagenome (GOLD analysis project Ga0209712, IMG submission 187443) | Marine eukaryotic phytoplankton communities from Arctic Ocean - Arctic Ocean - Greenland ARC118M Metagenome (SPAdes) (version 2) | ecosystem: Environmental > Aquatic > Marine > Oceanic...
AAGGAGCACTCCTCATGGCAAATGCTCAATGCCCTACAAAACGTATGCGTCATATGGATATTAAAACCTTTGGTTTGCAAGATTGGGTACAACGTGATTTACTATGTTTAAAACGCATCGCTACAGCCAACAATTATGCTGACGCTCTGACTAAGAATGTGGGCCGGACTCTGTTCTATCGCCACATGAATTTCATCATGGGTCGAGTCGTACCAGCCTATGCATATAAGCGTGGAGATCTAAGTTTTAGACTTCTCTATGATAAGAATGCGTCGTCATTGGATTTCTTACAGTTCTTATCACGGGAGGATGTTAAACAGAGATCTCTTATCCCTATAGGATTGGTAGGTTATGAGTACCCTAAGGACTCATTGGCGATCACATAGTTCGTATAGCCTTACAATCTAATCACCTATCACTAAGCATCTATCTTAACTACTAGATCTCTGCTTATAAAGAAGTCTTAACCACTGTGCTCCAGCGGCATAATAATTAATTAATAAATAGGAATTTTGTAAGTTCAAAACTAGCCTTTTCACCATTTCTTGTGTTAGTCTTCCGCTGTAAAGTTCAAAGTTCATTCAGAATTTACAGTTGTTGTCTGTTGGAAGCTGCTCTACTAGAGTGATAGAGTACGACGTTGCATTGCTTACAGTAGTACTCGCTACTACTCTCGTCCTCTGGAGATGTGAAGGGTCTCACGAACCAAAATAAATATTTAATTTAACAGATCTTCTTCGCCATTCACTGCTCTTTGATCTCATTCACATCTCAATTGTACGGTCCTAAATACTCCAAGACTGAGTGTATATATAATACACACGTGGGGGGTGGGTTGTTCTTCCTCACTTCACTGAATATAGTCAGATTATTCTCTCCTTCAATCTGTATAGACTGTGAGCCAGCGCTGTCCAGCGAATGAAATAGGCATGCATAATCAATCTGAAACCTCCATTAATTCCCAGAGTCTTCGCACAACCAAGCTGGGTGGCATGGCTATCTTTCGAAGTGGAATAATACAACACTCCGTCCAATCAAGTTCCTGTCCGAATCCATTTCTATGGATCATTCAGGAGCTTCTCTTAATTCAAAATATCTGCAGGCACTAATCATTAATTGCGGCATTGTCACTCAATAGGAAATGGTTCTGAACCTGCTAGGGGGTGGGTGGGTGGAAATAAAAATACTGTAGTTAGAGAGTATTGGTTAAATCACGGATCAATGTGGTTCAATCGTTAGGCAACTAACTTCACAGTTCAAGTAGAGTGAATATTGTGAAACCTCGCTCACAGAGCCATCGATTTTCTTATGTCTGTCACAAGTCCATTTCCTGGCATTGGCAGACGTAAAAAAATGTCGACGTGTGATAGCGCGTCAGAATCCTTTTTATCTTCGCTATTTATTTTGGGTCGCGCAACCTGTCAAACCAGAAAGGAGACAAGAGTTCTTTTATTTTTAATTACATAAGCCCTTATTTCCAACGGAAATTGTTAAGTCTTAGATATTGTACAGTGATCTTGGAAGCAAACCTTGTGAAGTCTGTATCGATAGTTGAAAGTTTCTTTTGACGCTGCTGCGTCTGCCAGTAGATGAGCAGTAGTACACGTAGGTTGAAGTTCCGTTCCTCGTCTCATCTTTTTGTTTTGTTTCTTGATAAAGCATGTTTTTCACATTTTTTCAACTGATCTCAAGATCTTGTTCTTAACTAGTGGGAGGTTGCAACGAATGCAATGGATTTTATTTGGGATTAAAGCGCAAGGATACCGGACAACCATTGTTGCTGATTTATTGGACTTGGGTTCAGATTCTACAACTTTGTTCAAGCACAATTTCACACACATCTGTCTCTAAAAACTTCAAATTTTGTTTAAAATTTTACAGTTTCTGTCCGCGTGGAGCTTTCAACGGATGGATTACCAGCAAACGTACCATAGTAGGGTACCAGGTAAGCACATGATGCGAGGTTTCCGTTTTGAAAAAGACATTAGTCTCGCGTTACATTTTCCAAATTTGATGTAATTAAAAACAACACAATCTCAAATCATTGTATTCATTATGATTTAAAAAAATGTCGCATGATAAAGGAAATTTTCTTCCCTTCCTTCTTCTTGCTACTAAATATGTTCATACAAGACAGAAATTTCGAACGTTGAGGAGGAGGCCGGGGAAGACTTGGCGCGGAGTCCCACGAAGTTTTTGGGGATTTCCTTTCTTCTTGACAAGAGGCCCTGCTTGCTGCCCGGTATGCGTGATTTAACTTAGCAGCATTTTCTTCCTCTCTCTTCTGCTGCACCTTGTATCAGTAGATAGTATCAGTAGATAGTTGAACTCCAACTCGGTAACCATTGTCGTCAAAAAGACATGTCTGTGCCAAAGCAAACGATTCCTCGTGATGATGGTAACATAACCCCGCGGCGTAGATTTTCAGGAATCCGTGGACGCAGTGCCTCTAGAAGTCGAAAATCCAATGAAGAGAAGACACAGAGTAACCGCTCGGCAACTCCGAGCAAGCGCAATTATTTCAAGAAACTTTTGCCAAAGAATAAAACAAAAGGAGCTAGCGCAAGCCCTGTCCCCGGCGCAAGGAAGCTATCATCGAATTCAAATTCGGATATTGAGAAAGTCGTCATTACCCCAAAAGTAAGCACGTTTGGCTCCCAAGGTGATGACATACCAGAATCCCCTATATCTCCATTGTCCAAAAACGCAAACATGATTACGAAGAAAGTTCACAGCGAATCGGAAAGGGATGGATTTTGCCGCAGGGTCGACTTTTATGATGGGACCATAATCAAAGTGGACGGGGTTCCTACGTATGGAGTTGGAAACTACTTAGGTGGAGGTGTAGCTGGAGTTGTTTATGAAGGGCGCCGTCTACAGCCCGCCTCCGAATACCCCGAGAGGCCTGCAGCTACGAATGAGGCTAGCATGGAGAGGAATAACAGCATCCTAGATGGAATTAAGGAGACAACTAGTGACGATGTGAACCATGGATGTACAGGCATTTTCTGCGGTCCCTCTGGTTCCGATTTACATGATCGATTCGTCAATGACTTGAAACTAGAAGTCGACCTCGTCCAGACGCCAACAAGATTGATGTCTGCAAAGGAATTGATGAATGACGAGACTGTTGCGGTCAAAATTCTCAATCCAGTCGGATTTCGTTTGGCCTCACAATCCCAATGTGCCGCTGCAACTGTTGTCAAACAGGGTGCGTTGATGGACAATGACGTTAAAAGAGGATTGAAACCAATGACAGAAGAGCACGTTTGGTGGCTAGTCAATCCTGGGAGCAGAAGTGCAAAGTCACTACGAAACATGAAGGAGCAATCGGCTGATGCCAAACAAGGATCAGATACAAATGGGATCAGGCTGAGTGTTATTGCTGCATATGTTGATCCCAAAAAGAAAGTTTTGATGGAACTCCCCCTCACGAGATGCATTGAAATTTGGGGGCATGCACCATTTGGGTCCACAGAAGAAGAATTTGAAGGAATGATGGACGCCATTGAGCGCGTGAATGGGGGGCATTCTTCCGATGACGATGAAGGAGCTAGAAACCCAACCGAGACAACGTCAGAGCAGGGCAACATCCAAAATTCTGGTCTTTACCGTGCGTCGAATGCAACGAAAACCGTTGAATTTTGTGAAGACTTGAATGCCTATGTTACTGTCCCCGCCGTGCCTCCTCGTTATATTCGCTGGCTTCGCCAGAGAAGAGCTGTCACCAAAGAGATCAGAAATATGATGAGAATTGGTCGGCATAAAAATGTTGTTCACCTTTTTGAAGTTCTTGAACTGGTTCAGGATTCCAAATCCACAATGTTTTTGGTTCTTGAGATTGTTCGAGGGGGTGAGTTATTTGACCTCATCAGTTCAAATACTGCCACGGCAAATATTGCCAATGAAAACGTAGAGCACTTAAGTGAAAGCGAACGAATCGAGTATGCAATGCTCAAGTATTTCAGAGAACTTTCTGCAGGAATTGCGTATTGCCACGCCAATTGTATTGCACATAGAGACCTCAAACCAGAGAATTTACTCGTCCACAATCAAGCAAATGGGGAATGTATTCTGAAGATTGCAGATTTTGGTCTTTCTGCAACCTTTGCACTCTCTGATTCTATAAATGCAGATGGTGGTGGATTTAACTCTCCAACGAAAGGCCCGCAATCGCCGTCTCCGGTAACTGGATTATCACCGTTGTTTGAAAAGAGATTGACTCTTCAATCGTTTGGAAAGACCGCCTTATCATTGCTAACGTGTGGAGGGGTGGATCAAATCAGCGAATGCTTCGCTCCGTATCCTCATAAGGTGCCTAAATCAGCAGATGCATTAAATAGAATGACATCCATAGTAGGTTCACCACACTATGTCGCTCCAGAGATCATTTCACAGTCGGATGAAGACAAGAGGAGTGTGTCAAGTGCGTCGCGTGAAACCAGGGGCTATGATGGTACAAAGGCAGACGTTTGGAGTGCCGGTGTTATTCTCTATGCTATGCTTTTCCGTTCACTGCCATTTGGCGAAGACCTCTTGCGGTGTCCACGTTACCAATCTTTTAAAAAGTGGTACAAGGAAGCACGTAGACTCGGTGGGAGACGAACGGGCGCAAAGGCCGCGTTGCGTCCTATCGATAAGGAATCTGAACAAGCGGACCTCGGTCCGCAGTGGTTCTTTCCTTCGCAAACCTCTCCCGAGAGTAGGGATATTATTGTAGCCATGCTCAATCCTGATCCTGTTGAGCGGCTTAACATTCAGCAAGTGATGACACATCCATGGATCTCCTTACGATTTGTGGAATCTTCACCATAAGACTCACATCAACAAATACATTACCTGGTACACGAAGAAAAGGATTTTGTTTGTAACTAATACAATGCCATAAAAAGGATTTTGTTTGTCAATTTAGTTTTAGGTCATGAAAGTTCAAATTAAGGCGCGACGACGATTGAGACAGCGGAAAACTAGCCCTCGTAGATAGCTACTTAGCAACTACTGTAGCGAGTGAACCACTGCACGACCCCCCAATGATCACATCATAAAAATGATAAGGTAGCAGAACTAGATATAGACAGACAAATAACGTAATACATATCAGCATCGACGAAAATCTGTTGCTTTGCCTCACAAGGCCAACATGATTTATGATTTAAATAAAATAACTTCCTGGACTTCATACAAATCGAGGGCTAGGACCGAAAGTGTACAATTAGAACCACTCTCTGCTATTGAGCGAGCATTGCATTCCAAAACCGACGATTGCGCGATCGAAAGCTCGACTCGTCATCAAAATCAAGAAGCATTACAGAAAAGGCTGAAAATATCTGCGAATGAGACAGTACAAGTCAGTTATAAAATTACTAGGCCACACCCAGCCCTTTTTCTACAAGCCGTATCCAAAGCACAGTCTGCCGACATTGCGGTGGATGCATCAAAGATTGCAAATACGGCCCCCTCAAAGCAAACACAGAAACGGCCTCGAAGCACGGCGAATGGATCGAATATCATTTTTCCAATTGAAAGTGAAAATGCGCAGCGAACAAGTTTCCTGGCTAGACCAACAATATCTATTGACGTGATAAATCTCCTTGACCCTCCTCTGCTTTCTGAATGGCTTCCCGGTCAAGATTTATCGACTTCTTACAGAAATGAGTCTGCAGATAAGATTGAAGCTCAGAGTACAAGCAAGACAGATACAAGTACTAGTAGTGCTTCTAACGAAAAAGAAAATCTGCGTCGAACATCTGAATTAAGGGCTGAAATAAAAAAAGTCATCGTTGCAAACACTGCAGCCTCTATATCCAGCCAAATAATAAATGCATTAGAGGAATGTTCAGATAAAGATTGGATGGAAATATTACCTTCACATCAGCTATTGAATGCACTTGGCCAACCTTTAGTTTCGACAATATCAAAAGCACTTGGACGATTGCTATCAACTTTTTCGTCACAGGCTCTAGGAACTCACATTGTGAAGGTGCTGATTCCTGTCCTCTTTGAGTCGTTGGACGCTGATTCGATGTCAAAGGGTTGTGAAGAGAGCTTGAATGCGATATCAATGCTTCTCGTAAATAGATGTGGATTGGGCAGTCTTTCCAAGGCAGAGGTATTGGCATTATGTCATGACATCCCTCAGAATACGTGTGGAGTTCAATTGCGAATGGGTATTGCCCGAGAGTATTACTCGTACAGAGGCAGAAAGAAGAAAACATGAACACGCAAAATCAACAAATTACTAATGCTCAATGCGGGTTTTATATGCACGACTAGTTCAGGATCAACAGATATAATCCACACAGTAGATTTGCACCCTTGTACTGAGATTAAAAGCTTTGATCATGTCTTGACTAGCTTCTACTTTGGCCACCACTTTTTCTCTTTCTTATCACGCCAACCACATCCGGATCCACTTTGAATCATAAATCATTATTGGGATCGATCAAAATACAGCTTATCACCACCGCACCGACGAAAGTAAGTTGACCCACGATCGGCTACTGCTAATATAGCACTAATTAATTGTCATCCCCAATTAATGGAGTTGTTCCCGACACAACACGGCAAACCTGATGCACAAAAATGCCACACTCCACTTTGAACAACCTTCTGGCTTCTGGTACAACAGACGACTACAGTCTCCAGTCTCCAAGCCCTCCTGCCCTCCTCTGCAAAGACATATCTAAACGCCTTGGACGATTAGTATCTATTAGCATATAACAATGAGTGAAAAAGCAAAGCGCTCTTCGGCGCTTGAAGAAAAACGCCGTCGCCTTGAAGAACTGAAAGCTCGCAGGAGCCAAAGGTCCTTGGGCAGCGGAAGCAACGCATCCTCGGCTGTGTCAGCATCAAAAAGCGGAAATCTAGATGAATACATTGATGGTCTACTAAATAGTGCACCACCTGCTGTCCCTGCTTCGCCTGCTCGACCTATGGTGACTGAGGCATCGAGATCTGCGGCAACTCCAATGAGTGCCACCAAACAAATTTCAAAGATTGATCAAATGAATCAAAAGTCGGTTCAGTTTGCGCCTCCTCTAGATGCCAATGTAGCTCCTCAGTCTCCCGTAAGAAATGTAGAAACATTTGCCATGTCAACACAAACAGAAGATGAGGATTTCCCAATGTCTCTCGAAAATAGTGATGATGAAGGAGAATCTTTGAATAAGTCAACTGAAATCCAGCTATCCATGGAGGAGGAAAGGAAAGGAGGAAGCGGCGATTGTGGAAACGAACCCACTTTGCTCACAGAGGAAGAAGTGAATCTAGCTCTTTCTTCGCCGTCATTCTCGAATTTCTTCAACTCGGCTTCGAAAAAGGTAGAGAGATTGCTTGGTTCACCTTTGCTTTCCGAATTACTCGTTGGTGACTCAATTTACTATGCTGATAAAGAATCCAAAAGGGACGCTTCAACTTCCACACGAGACAAAGAGAATTCCTTACTTTCAGCACAAGTTTCCTTCTCATTTCCAAAGTGGACTGCCAATAGAGATATTACTTCATTGGATTGGTCGCCCCATCACCGAGGTGAAATTATGCTCGCTTCGTATCATATGCCATCGTCTGCAAAGTCTTCTGTAGGGTCAACTGCTTTATCTGCTATTGCACCAAATGGAGCCAAGTCTGCGTCACTTTTTCCTAAATCCAAAACTGAAATGACTGGTGCAGATGGTTTGACTATACTCTGGAATTTGGCAATGCCTTCACGTCCGGAACATATTTTTACTTGCGGATCTCCTGTATTGCACGCAAAGTTTCATCCAACAGAAGGTTCGTTGGTAGTTGGGGCATGCTATTCGGGCCAGGTGGTTGTATGGGATGTCAGGAGCGGGAGATTGCCCGTGCAAAGGAGTTCGTGGAATCTTTCAGGTGGAAATAATGGAGCTGGAGGTCATGTTCATCCAATCGTCGGCCTAGAATCATTGGATGTAAGTTTCTTTCAATGGCACAAGTGCGCTTGTCTGTATTCTTTTGAATTTCTAATACTGTTATATCTTTTTCATGCCATCGTCAGTCTGGCTTTGTCAGCGCAGCATCTGATGGAACTGTAAACTTTTGGAGTTTGGCAAACCTGATGGAACCTGCAGAGACTGTCGTTGTTCCTGGAGCAAATATCAGTTCACTAACAGTTGCACCAGAGAGCCAGACTCTCCTTGTTGGCGATGAAAGTGGATCGATTCATGCAATTTTCCCATCATCTTCCAGCGGAGGTAGGTCGTCCAAGAGAACAATTGTGAAGCTCAACAGTGTAGATCCGGGTGGATCTGACGAATCAGGTCATTATGGTAACGTAACTAGTATCGCCACAAAACCTCCGTTGAAGACTGATAGCAGTACGGCATTGTCAAAGGGATTTGCTCGTGGCGCCCACGGACTTGTATTGTCTTGTGGAGTCGACTGGACCACGAAGCTTTGGGCACCCGCGTACACTGATAAACCATTGCTTAATCTTCTTAGCCATTCGTATGATTACATGAGCGACGTACAGTGGTAAGTGACTTTGATTGCCTCGATATTTCTCACTGCCCGTGTTAGATGAAAAGAGCACCAGAACTAATGCCTTTATTTCTGTGATAGGAGTCCAATTCATCCAGCTGTCTTTGCAACTGCGTCCAGTAATGGAACACTTGGGTTGTGGAACCTTGCTACCTCCTTAGACGAGCCAATTACTGGATTGCGGGGTCTTCTGCTGGACAAGGGTGATAATAACCCCGATCGGCCGTCTCATGGTGTCAATAGAATCAAATGGTCGAGAGACGGAAGACGAGTAGCTGCTGCGTGTTCTGACACAGTTCATGTGTTAGGACTTGCCGAAGAACTATGGAAACCCAAGGGAAACGAGGGGGCTAAGGTTATGAATTCATTAAGAAGCAGAGGACTAATTGATGCCGAAGAGTAGATTCTAATAAAGATTTGACAACCATTTAGATCGACCAGACTCTAGTTTTTTGCTTCAAATTATTGAGACTTTAGAAATTCCACAAGTGACAATTGCTGCGGACCCTTCAAATACTGAAGCGCATCCTGTGCTTCTTGCAAAGCCGTCGATTCTGGCCATGCTTCTGGTTTTTCTCTTGGCCCGGTGCCATCCCATAAGCTCTTGGTAACTCTTTGGATATGTGCTGTTGATTTTCCACCTACCAACCAACACGTTCCGTCCAGTGAATCTACCAATTCAATGATATAATCGCCATGCGGGATATGGGAATCACTTGCCAGTGGACCAATGTGTCCTGACGTGTTAAGTTTGTACTCCGTTGTGATTACGATAGTTCCCGGTTTACACTGTCTTCCAATGCCATCGCTCAAACTACTCATCATCTCTGGCGTGAAACAAGTTGAAAAGACGAAAATGAGATCCGAATTGCCAAAATATTCATAAGGATCGTGAAATGATCCACACGAAAATTCAATTGGTGCAAGGCTTAATTCTCCAATCCCTTCATCTGTTTCAAACGAGAGCGATTTTGTGGCATCGCTATTAGTACAGATCTCCAGATTTGCAACTGCGTTTTCATGAATTCCCTGCAATATCTCCAGGCCTTTGCAAAGTTTGAAATTTGGATGCAACGCTGCTGCTCCCAGCACTAGTCGCCCAGTACCACTGCCAATGTCTGTAAACGTCTTCTCTGCGATGCTGTCACTACCTCCCCCCTCATTATGTAAGACGATGGCTTTATCGATCAAGTCTGCAAAGAAGAGGAAGTCGAATTCACCATAGGTTAGGGTGGGAGGAGGTGCTTCTCCCTTGGAAATGTATTTCCAGTAACCATCAGTTCTACTGATTGCATTTCTAGTTGATAGTTCATCAGGGGGGTACAATTTGTTCAGACCGGAGAGAACATCCTCATACTTTGCGCCAGATGAAGAGAGCGTGTTTGGATCAATGCTATGATCAACTTCAAGGATCATTGGAATAGAAAAAAAGATGCGAGGATGCTGTGGTTTAGTTGTCTTTATTGCAGGATTCCTGCTGACCATGAAACTATGACTTGTTCTAAGCTCACTTAATGCTCCAACAAGAACAACAAGAATGAGTGAAGATGAACACATTTTGAGAGGGAGGATACAGGATCGGATAACTTGCAGTAAAGAGAATTGATACAACCTTGAAAGATATGAATAACTTAGAGAACTTCTTGACAGTTATGCGCAGTTGCTGTTCCAAAGGTAAGAAATGGGGGTACATGCGGTGGGAATTTGGAATTTAGAAAAAAGTTGACATCACCGTTCGACGTTCGTATGTTCGTTGAAGTGGCCTTTTATCTATCATATGCATTTATTTAGTTGTCATTGATCAATTTGCTAATCATTTACATTGAATTTTTGTAATCGAAGACTTCCTAACATTGAACATTCGTGGCCGTCTCAAAACCTCTTTCCACGCAATACGCAATCAATGCGACCTTTTTGCATGCCTGTAGTTCGAAAGGTACCATTCACCGTGCTAATATTATGAGTGATACAATACATCAATCATCTTCCGAAAGGAAACGGAGAAGAATGGATAAATCTCAGTGCACGAGCACGAGTACACGAACCGGTAGTGAACTTTCTGGGTTGTCTCCATTTGAAGCTCTGTCCTCAGCACTGGATGATTTGACAACTACGGCAAATGTTGAGGTAAGAACATTTCTGTTATAATAATCTGCATACGCATAACCGACTACTTCCATGATTTATAGACTTATTCGTCCTTTTCTTAGAATGAAAACTTTGATTACATTCCTCACGTTGTAAACCGCATCATAGCAGAAACTCATTCGGGAAGGTCTCAAATGCTGACGAAAATCCTCATCGAAGTACTCCTGAAGTTCTATCTGAAGGATAAATACCAGACTACATTGAAAAATGGGAATAGTAGCAAGTGTGATAATGATCGTTTCAGGCGGAAATATGAGAAAAGAACAAAGCAGTGGGTGAGCGATAGCATCTCTTCGTTGATACAGCCCCCAGATTCTTGTATTGCATCTTTAGATGCGCTATTGATAGAGAATGGAATATTCGTTGGAGCTGCTGTTGACATGTTGAGAAATACCCCTTTGGTGTCGTTATCTTTTTCTTTGGATGTGGAATCAAACACAAAAAATGAGGTAAATGAAATATCCCACGAAGAAAGAAATCCAAATCATCCGCGGAACTGGTTCAAGCAAGGAACAAAGGACGAAGATATTACAAATCCCTACGTGCTGCAAATTCAATCATTTTTACAAGAATCTGAGGGATCATTGGAAGCCTTGATAAGCTAAAAGAAACAACAGTATTACTTCTCACGGAAAATTTTCCTGCCAATGTAACAACCGTTTTTTGTCAATGTCAGCGAGCAATCTCTTCCTCGTGTCCATGAACGCACTCTTGCGATCATCATAAAACTCCTTGACAAATACATTCAAATCATTTTGGTAATGGAACAAAATGTCCTTTTCGGCGAGAACACAATGAAAGTGCTCAGAGGCATCCATCCCAATATAAGTATAAGGATTTGGTCCCAATGAAACCTCGCCAGATTTATCACCTGCCGATAGTTGATTCATAAAATCAATTGCATCCTTGAACGATGCCTGGAGCACGATTGCTTCTAATGCTGCAACGTACTGTGACTCGATCTCAGTATCTATATTGCCTTTGAGCTTTTGGAACTGCGGGTGCAGTGGAACACTTTTACGCAATGAGCAAATTGCTTCATCTTCCAACGTTTCTTTATTTGCGCTGTATTCTCCAAATCCACCACAGTTCGTTTGTCTTGCCAAAACGCTGATGGAATAGTGAAGAACCTTTTCAAGTGTCAATTTGTAATTTCCAGAGCATTGACTCGAGTATACTACAGGCTTCCTCGCTAAACTATTTTCTTCTGCGAAGGCAACAAGTGATAAATGAATCAAAGCTTCCATTGTTGTTTCAAAGCCAAATTCAATCCCAAATGTCAAATGCAATGAAAGATTGCCAAGTTCCGGCGTAGTTGCATTGTGCAAGTGTCCACGTGGGATATAGAGCGCGTCGCCCGGTTGAAGTAAAACATTGTGGAAAGGCGAGGACTTCATCTCGTCCAACGTAGGCTTCCGCTTTAGGTCTGGCGGCACCATTTTAATCATTGGATCTAACCACACGCTCCAATTCTTTTCGCCAAAAAGCTGCAGAACAATGACGTCCATCCAATCCATATGGCTTTCGAATGCTCGAGCTGACCCTGGCGGAGTCAAGTAGAGATTACAGCTCACATTGGGTGCATTTGTTTCTAATTCTAAAGATCGAGCGAAATCTCTGACACTTTTCCAATGTTTCTGGAGTTTGTTAATGACAAGTGAGAACGCTTTTTGCTCGAGTAATCTTGGGATTTCTTGTACTGGAATTGACGAATATGGCAGTTGACCATTCCACTCTTCGCCATCCTTGATGATGTATTTTAATACGAAGTAATCTTTTCCGTGTACAAGGTCTGTATTCCCAAGGATGGTTAAGCTATCTTCGAGCTTGAAAAGGTCTGAGAAACGATGTATTTTCGTTTCGTCTGGTTTCTCTCTTGGAGTAATCGATGGAAAAATAGAGGTTTGTTTTCGAAGAGCCTCTGGTGACGATGGCAGGTAAACAGGATGTTCTCCCCACGCACTAAAATATTCCGTTGCACCGGAGAACAGTTCTAATAGGATGGACCAGGGCTGAAGCTCAATATATTCCTTCGTAGATGATTCATTTTCAATAGTTACCTCTCCGAACTCGTTTACTTGCGCTTCATAAGATATCGCCACTGGAAGAAGCAGAAGAGATGCCAGATAGTAAATATGCTTCCATCTGCAACCGTACTCATGCATCGCCACTATTGCCTTTCGCCTTTGTCTTTGGTCGTTGGGGAGCGAGAAACCGCGGGCTGCTCTCTTGTGACGGAGTTTCATCATGTGTGTTTGATTGGTATAAGCAGAGGCGCGAGGCGAGTGTTTTCATACGACTTCATCAAATATCAATCAAACGTCCTGTAGAGGATGACGTGTTCCCAATAGGCCTTCAGCAGCCTATTGCTCTATGAGGACAGCATTAATTCTCCTCATCTATCTACTATTCATAACATCTCAGTTTTACTCTCTCTGTAGGTCTTCAGTCTTCAGTAGTCTTCAGTGTGGTCACAACAATCGCTTTTTAGTTTTTAGGTTTCTTAGGAACATCATGGTTGTGGCGTATTTTTGCCTCCGACTAATAGAAAAGTCCTCACAATATTATCGAAGGATATGATGATGCGCTGTAGAATGTAGGAATGTTCAGTGTGTTGATTGCCGTGGAAAATCTAAAAGTTATGATCGAATTCTTCAGCAACTAGAAAAAATACAGTGATGTGGTGGAATACGCGTGGTCATAGTAGTAACTTGAACAATACGAAATACGTGACATTACAAAAAGATAACAGATTTTCCCGTGATTAATGTATTTGTACAATGTTCAGTGTGATAGATTGAAATTTGAATCTGCTATCCAGAATGCGTAGTACTGTGTTAGTAGCACAGCTTATGAAAATCGATTCATGGTCTCTTCAAAATGATTTGCCAGATCTGCCGCATCTTTCTCATATTTTGTCAGAAACGCAACTGGATTTTTCATCTCCACATCCGCTTCGCCTCCATCTTGCATTTTTTCCAGTTCACTCGCATTTGTATCATCAAGTAATCGCACCGAGAGAAAAAATGGAATATCTTGCGGATTCTGTAGGATATCGCAAATGCTGCTTAGTAAAAAGATGGGACTGGAGTATTCAATCGTTTGTTTGCCAACTTATTGTTTGGATGTTGGAAATTTAATACTTGCATTACATACCATTGTAGTCTTTTTGGGTTCGTAAACAAAATGATTCATGACATCTTCGATACTGCGGTCGAGATTGTTTGTTTGATTCTAGAAGTATGAAACAGAAAGAAGCACGAGAAGTTGAGAATAAGATATTCGAAGGCATCAAGCAAGTAGTACTACACATCGAAGATGACGTATTCGCAAGCTACAACTAGTTTCTGATCGGAGCAATTGTTTCTGATGAAAGCAGCCCTCAACCATGCCCTACGTACCATAGCAGCATTGAGACGTCCAAGCATGGAAGGCCAATCCTCACCTGTGGAGGATCGGAGCATCTCATCCCATTCATACATATTTTTCCGCAAAATATGACTTTGGCGAACAAACACTCCTTGGTGATCAGCTATTCTTTGCTCATATTTCCGTTGAGACATGCTTCTTGGTTCATTCAAAGGAGATGAGGTTTCTGGTTGGATCGATACAGTACTTCACACTTCGGTCTTTGCTCAATGTCGCCTGCCTGCCGCCTGCCAAACTACTACTAGCTAGCTAGCGACTAGTTTGCTCAGCGCGCTCAGCAGTACGGTAGTAGCTAGTTAGGCTATTATTTTTTGATATGATAGCTTTGGTGAATGAACTGGACTTGCGCGTTTTATGCGACAGAACGTTGAAGTTACAATTCTATCCATATCTGGTTGATACGAGATGCCTGGGCCCTCTTCTGGTGGTG
>Ga0209712_10002709_pt1 | contig 14499 bp, 13 predicted proteins | sample ArcOceMetagenome_FD_187443 | JGI IMG/M metagenome (GOLD analysis project Ga0209712, IMG submission 187443) | Marine eukaryotic phytoplankton communities from Arctic Ocean - Arctic Ocean - Greenland ARC118M Metagenome (SPAdes) (version 2) | ecosystem: Environmental > Aquatic > Marine > Oceanic...
AAGTAAGTTTGGTGCGGTAGAGCTGATTAGTGTGGTCGTGAGTTCTTTTACTTGTAGGGTTGGTGCCATGTAACAAGTGAAAGTGCGAGTGTATCAATAATATTTAGTAAGCTAATTAGACGTCTATTGTTGTCCATACAAATCTTATGCCGATCACTGATTCATGCCTTCGACCATCCTCATGTAATAGTATTCCGACCGTTACTTATAACGGTCGGATATATTCTCACTAAGTCAGATAAGAGTAAATGCGTGGTGCACAACATGTCCACCAAAGGCCTCCGCTACATCCAAATCCTTGAGAATGCAGTCCTTGAACAAGTCCAAGCCGGTACAGTCGAAGTAGAACACATCGCAGGAAAAAACAATCCTTCCGATATCTGCACTAAAGAAGACAAAGACGCACCACATTACATTGACATGCGAGAAGTCCTTGTATCCTTTCCTCCCAACCACCGCCCTGCTACCATTAATGTTAAGGACATAGATTCACCTATAACAGAACCATCTGCCCGTCAATCTCACTATCATTCTTCACCATCTCAGGAACATGTTCCAGAGACACTGTCGAACGACAGCAAAATCCATCCTCTTCTCGCGCTTCGCGCGAAGGGGGTGTTGACAGACAGACGGCCCCTAAAGGCCTATCTTCAAAAGAGCGATACCTAATATCGTCGCCAAGTACCTCACTAATCACTAATTCTAATACTATTATCTTTACCTCTCTATAACATCATTACATACCATTAGTATAATAGTCAATATTCAATGCCACACAATGACAATTGACAGCGAACGTAGATTCATGGACTGCGAATGGAAGGAAAGAAATGGAAACTATTCTATATGATAATGGAACCTTTGGATTATCGAATCACATGTCGTTTTTATTACTAATAGATTAGCTTTTGCTTTGTCTTTTTGATAATTATCGTCCACTTAAGAATAGAATAGACATTAGAATAATGTTTTCGAGAATTACACAATGTTCTCGAAAACTTGAGAGATCGTCACCTCAAGAATTGTCAAGAATAGATAGACAATGAGAATAATGTTCTCGAGTCGAGAATCTCAAATGTTCTCGAGAACTCGCGAGAATAATGTTCTCGAGAATTTCAACAGTTGATATTCAATTTGGAGGAACGACTTTACTTTGTATATAGGACTGCATTATATACAATGTTGATAAAGTATGCTCAAGGTCGGTTGTTCAGGAACGATGCAACAAGACAAGACAATCAATATTGGTCATCACTTTTTAACGAAATGTAATCAAGTTTTTATCCTTTCTAGTATCATAAAGTAACGCTTATTAAGCGCTTTTAATAAGCAGTGTTTGACCATGTATCGTACATCTTATTTTGCATACTGGTTAGTATACGGATCAATCTAATCGTGTTCTCAACTCCAAGATTGGAACGGAACAGAGAAGGGAGGAGTCCAAGCCCAAGCCAAAGCTTAAGCCTTCCTTCCATGGATCCAGTTGAAACTCTTGGTAGGAACTTCATCCTCAGTGACCTTCCTTACCTTGTTCATAGATCTCTCAGCAAGCTTCGTGTAACGCTGTGGCAATTTGCACAAGTATTCTCTCTCCTTCTCTCCAGCACTATCAAGTCCATCAATATTCTCCAAATCCCATTGTTTGACAAGATGATCAATGATTTCAGCATAATCAAGAGCGGTGTAAACTTCAAGTCTCTGTGCAACATTCGAGAAATTCTCGTACAGATCAGGATCCTTGCCATCAGTCATAAGTTCAGCAGGCATAACAATACTTCCACGCATCATGTCCCCAAATACCTCAAGAAGACCATTGGGGTCGCGCTTGAGAATTTCAGTGACAAAGGCCTGGTAAGCTTTTTCATGGCGACCTTCATCTCCTGCAATCTTGGCACAGATCCTGTTCAGGTTCTTATCCCCATATTGTCTCGCGAGCTTTCCTACGTTTCCATGGGAGATTTTGGTCGCACGCTCCTGGAATGAAGTGTACACGAAGCCACGGTAGGGATCTTTCTCAGCACCGGGGTTGAATCCAGAGGTGATGAGATGCTGGATGGTAACCTCAATATTGCGCATATCACACTTTCCTCCGAGGTACAAATATTTATTCAAAAGATCTCCATGACGATTTTCTTCGGAAGTCCATCCTCTGCTCCATCTAGCCCATGCAGAGTCGGCTGTTCCAGTGGGGTCGTCGCATCCTTCAAAGGTGTTGAGAAGGGTTTGGTAGGTGGGGAGCGCTTCTTCGGTGACCATGTCTCCAATGAGGACGACGAGGACATCGTCGGGAATCCCGTTCGCCATCTCTCTGAGTTCCTTCACCTCGTCATACCAACTATCCTCTGTCAAATCAGGGAGGTAGTCCTGTGGCTGCCATGCCTTTTCGCCTGTTTCGAGGAGCTATTGTTGTGTAAAATAGGAAATAATTCTGGTGAGGATTTCATAAATATAAATGATATCTTTCAATAGCAAGTGCATCATATCATTGCTATCTACACTAGATGCAATAGAGATTGATTCAACTGCAATTTCAGACGTGAGCTGTCTCGAACTTCCATGCCAAGATTCGAATGCAATTAACTGGCCAAAAATGTAATTTATTTAAGGTGAATGACAGGGAATAGATTCGACCAGACCAGACCAGACCAACTCAGACTGACTACAACAACTGTTAACAAACACAATACTACTTACAATTTCATCAACCATTGTATCGACCATGGGCGCAAAGTCCTCTATGACCTCAACGTGTTTGGGATAAAGAAAAGATGTTCGCACCAATCTCTCCTCGAGTGTTTGATCATCAAAGTTGACACCACAGATGTCTTCGTACTCCTTATTGGTAACAACACTGGGATCCACAACCGCACCACGAGCTGTGACGACGGGAGCCTTGGCGGAAGGTGCAAAGGCAGATGCCATAGGGGCACATGCCAGAAGAGTTACAAGGGATGACTTGGTGTACTGCATGGTTTACTGGAGCTGGAGTTCTTCTTCCTGTAGCTTCCAAGGCTGAACTCAGAAAGATTTGAGACGAGTTTAGAGTCTCCGTCTCGCCAAGCCAGAGCTTTCTCTTCCGTTGCAACAAATTCGAACAGTTTCTAGCATTCTCAGTTCTTCAAGATCCTTCTTCGTGCGTGTAAAGATAAGACACGTATTTTATTTTCCTCAAGACTATTGCCCTTCTCAATGGCCCCATGAGCTATTCAATCGCCTACAATGGCCTTTTGAAATTTGATGTGATTTTGATGACCCAAACCAAAAAGTTGAAAAGCGACAGCACTTTTTCTCTTTTTTTTTATTTATGTCTACTACGGTACCAGGTACCAGGTTACAGGTACCAGCAGGCAGTGGTAATACTGATACACTAGTTGATATAGATAACAAGGATTCTGCAACTGTAAACGGATTCGTTGGGCACAAGGAGAGAAAATCTCTTTATTATCCGAGCTATTCCAATGCTTCTCCTCTAAAATTAGTTTTTGGAAACTTCACAGGCCATTGTCAAAAGTGTTGACACTTACTTGACACTGCCTTGATCGCAAGTGTATCACCGGAACAAATGCAAAGTGCAAAGATGATGGAAAAGAGAACTCGTATTCAAATAAGGAAATTCAGTGTGAATTCATAATACCTACTACGGTACCGTGTAAAAGTTCTAAATAAAGATGAAAACAGTTACTATCTTTGCCTGTTCATGTTCCTTTTTAGGTGTCAGCCAAAGTATCATCATTGCCAAATGATTCCATTATTTGTTCATTGCTTTCAACAAGCAATTTGTAATGTTGAAATGTGCACTACGTGTATGGCGCTGTATGATAGCAAGGGATATTCCCTACTATTTTCATGAAATCATCTACGTGTCCCTCCTGTACTACAATAAATAAAGTGACCAACAAACATTGCACGAAACCAAAAAATGACATTAAAATTGGTACTAACTGCAACCTTCAAACTACCGGTAGTAGTGGTTTGACGTCAAGGAAACAAACTTCAATCCAATTCGGATTCAAGATTCGGCGCGAAACAACACCTTGACACAGCGATATTGTTCTCCGTTTAGTTTCTCTTCTTCCGCGCTTTTCACCATTTCAAGATTCCACTTCGGCCTTTTACACATTCATGACACCCAGTGATTTGTTTTCGAAATGGAATCCGACATTGCAAAGAATCATTTGGTCTGTCCGTCCATCCTAATCAACCTATTTTCTGCGCTTACGCACCATCGATCAGATGAATGATGGATGGATGATGCCGAGCAAGATCCTCCAATCTCAAATCGATCAAGGCAATCACAACACATATTCTAACGAAACATTAATTGACCTGTCTTACCACAGTCTGTACCATTGCACAATTCTATCCTTGAATTAATTCTTCCCTTCGTGACGTTGAGTAAGAAGTTTGATCCAGAGATATTAATTAACCAAGCAGTCAAAGTTAAACCAAACCAGCAGAGTTAAACAGTCAGGAATTCAATCAATTTCATAACTTTGAAACGCAGCAACAAAAAAGATAACAAAATGAAGTTTTCTTCAGGAGTATTACTAGCAGCCATCGCTGCACCAATGGCCGCAATGGCATTCATGCAGCCATCTGTTACATCCAGAGGAGTTATGAACTCAAGAATGAGTCAGGAGAACTTCCAGAGAAGTAAGGCCATGACTGAGTTGCAGATGGCTTTCGATTTGAAGGAGGGAGAGGTTTCCAATATGTTTGAGGGACCTGCTCCTTTGGTCAAAGAGCGTGATGCTTGCGGTGTCGGTTTCATTGCGAATACTTCAAGTGGAGGTAAGATAGATGAGCGAATAACAAATCTGGTGATCAAGGCCATTAAAGTGATGTTTCTTTTCGTGGAAACCCTTACTCACTTTTTCTTTTTTTACAATTTATTCCACTAACCACCAAAAGACGAATTTGGAACCAACAAGGTACTCACTGAGGCACTTACTGCTCTTGACTGCATGGAGCACCGTGGAGCCTGTGGAGGAGATAACGTTTCTGGAGATGGAGCAGGAGTCATGACTCAAATCCCATGGAAGCTTTTTGATGAATACCGTTCTGATGAGTGCGCCAAGCCTGGAGTTGGTTTCGTCTTCCTTCCCCGCGACGAGAAGCGTCGTGAGGCAGTCATGGATGTCATGAAGTCTGTATGTGAAGCTAATGAACTTGGTTTCATTGGATGGCGCGAGGTTCCTGTAGATAATGAGACTCTTGGACCCATGGCCAAGGCAGTTGTTCCTTCCATGTGGCAATTCTTTGTCAAGGCTCCTAAACGCCTTGACAACGATGACGAGAGTCGTGATGGATTCGAGCGTACTCTTTACCTCGTCCGTCGTCGATTCGATGTTGCTATGAAGCAGGCCAACCTTGTATGGGATGACGATGATAGTGAGGTTTACGTTGCTTCTTTCTCTTCCAGAACCATTGTTTACAAGGGTATGGTTCAGGGATGCGTCCTTCCCCAATTCTACAAAGATTTGCAGCACCCTGATTTCACCACCAAATTTGCAATCTACCATCGTCGTTTCTCTACCAATACCAATCCTCGTTGGCCCCTTGCACAGCCTATGCGCGTTGTAGGACACAATGGAGAAATCAATACTCTTCTTGGAAATGTTAACTGGATTAAGGCCCGTGAGGCATCAAAGAGCATCGACTTGAATGTCGGAGAAGCATGTGATATCCAAGACTTGGTAGATTATGATGCTACTGACAATATTCTTCAGAAGTGCAATACTCAGGATAATCCTACCATCCTTGATCCTCTTATTGATCTTGGACGTTCTGATTCCGCTAACTTGGATGCAGTATTCGAGCTCATGACCAAGTCTCGCCACCGTGCTCCCTGCGCACTCATGGCTCTCGTCCCTACCGCATACGAGAATGAACCCGCTTTGAAGAATAATCCAGAGATTGTTGATTTCTACAAGTTCCATGGAGGTCTTCTCGAGGCGTGGGATGGTCCTGCTCTTCTTGTATACTCTGACGGAAAGTCCATTGGAGCATCTCTTGATCGTAATGGTCTTCGTCCTGCACGTTATTCCATCACCAAGGATGGAACCGTATACATGATGAGTGAGACCGGAGTTGTTCCCGATCTTAAGGAATCTGATATTATCGAGAAGGGACGTCTTGGACCTGGACAGATGATCAATGTTGACCTTGAGACTGGAAAGTTTAAGGATAATATTGCTATTAAGAGCGAGATCGCATCCAGGCATCCCTATGGGGAGTGGATGGCGAAGAACCGTAAGGACGTCACAAAGATGGATGCTGAAGCTGACCGTGTTTACGACAACGCCACCACCACATTTGCTCAGGGAACTTTTGGATGGTCTCTGGAGGATATTGGTATGCAGATTCAGGACATGGCTGGATCTGGAAAGGAGACCACTTACTCTATGGGAGATGATGCCCCCCAGGCTGTCTTCTCTGAACGTCCTCACGTTCTTTACAACTACTTCAAGCAGAGATTTGCTCAGGTCACTAACCCTCCTATCGATCCTCTCCGTGAAGGAGTTGTCATGTCTCTCGCCATGACTCTTGGTAAGAAGGAGTCCATCTACAAGGTTTCTGAGAAGGGAGCCCGTCTTATTCATCTTGAGTCCCCTATTTTGAACTCGGTTGAGATGGATGAAATCAAGGACCTTGCTTCTGCCGATAATGGTGGATTTGAACAGGCAACTGTCTCCACTCGTTACGATCTTACTGATGGTCCCTCTGGAATGAAGACCGCTATTGAAGAGATCTGTGATGCTGCGGTTGAGCAGGTTCGCAACGGAATTGAGGTTTTGATTCTTAGTGATTTCGCTGAGGACCAAACTGTTCTTGATAGCACGTCCTACGTGTCCCCCCTCCTTGCAGTTGGAGCAGTACATCACCGTTTGATTCAAGAGGGTCTTCGCATGGATGTTGGTCTTATTGTTGAGACTGGAGGTGCTTGGTCTACGCACCATTTCGCATGCCTTGTTGGATACGGAGCTAACGCTGTACACCCTTACCTTGCATACGAAACTGTCAAGCAGTGGCACGGACAAGAAAGAACTCAGAAGATGATGGATGCAGGAAAGTTGGCTAAGAGCACCGTTGAAGGGGCTCAGACTAACTACCGCCTGGCTGTTGAGGCTGGTCTTTTGAAGATTCTTTCCAAGATGGGTATTTCTCTCCTTACTTCCTACGCTGGAGCTCAGATTTTTGAGGCTGTTGGACTTGGAGATGAGGTCATCGACACCGCTTTCAAGGGAACTACCAGTCGTATCGGAGGAATGAGCTTCGAGGACATTGCTTCTGAGACTGTTATGATGAGACCCGAGGTTGCTGATGAGAAGAGGAAATTGATCAACTACGGGTACTACAAGCCTATTCCTAAGATGGGAGAGTACCATGCGAATTCTTCCGATCTAGCAAAATTACTTCACAGTGCAATTGGACTTGACAAGACTGTCAACCAAAACAACCGTGACGATGCACCAAACGATGGAGTAAAACCCCCAAATGCTGCTGATTACGAAATTTTCAAGAAGAGTCTTGAGTCTGCACCCATTTCTAACATCCGAGATCTTCTCGACTTTGAGTCTGATAGACCCAGTATCCTCGTCACTGATGTGGAGCCTGCTTCCGAAATCATGAAGCGTTTCTGCACTGGAGCAATGTCGCTTGGAGCTCTTAGTCGCGAGGCTCACGAAACTCTTGCTATTGCTGTGAACCGTGTTGGAGGAAAATCCAACTCCGGAGAGGGAGGAGAGGACACAGTCCGTGGAAAGGATCTCACTGATGTTGATGAGAAGGGACGTAGTGAAACTTTTCCTCATTTGGCGGGATTGAAGAACGGAGATTCTGCTAACTCATACATCCATCAAGTTGCGTCTGGACGTTTCGGAGTCACTCCAGAGTTTCTTGTTACTGGAAAGCAGCTCGAGATTAAGATTGCGCAGGGAGCCAAGCCTGGTGAGGGTGGACAGCTTCCCGGACCCAAGGTCTCTGAGTACATCGCGAACCTTCGTGCTTCCAAGGAAGGTGTGACCCTTATTTCACCTCCTCCACATCACGACATTTACTCCATTGAGGATCTTGCACAGTTGATTCATGACCTTCACGCTATTAATGAGAAGGCTGGTGTTTCTGTGAAACTTGTATCATCTGTTGGAATCGGAACTGTAGCATGTGGAGTTGCAAAGGCAAATGCTGATGTGATCCAGATCTCTGGAGGAGATGGAGGAACTGGTGCTTCTCCTCTTTCTTCAATCAAGCACGCTGGTCTTCCTTGGGAGCTTGGTCTTGCTGAGGCCCATTCTGCTCTTTATAATAATGGGCTTCGTGACCGTGTACTCATCCGCGTCGATGGAGGAATTCGTACCGGAAGAGACATCGCCATTGCTGCAATGATGGGAGCTGAAGAGTTCGGATTCGGAACCATTGCTATGATTGCTGAGGGTTGTGTAATGGCTCGTGTATGCCATCTCAACACATGTCCTGTTGGAGTTACCTCTCAAAAGGAGGAGCTCCGTAAGAAGTTCCCTGGAACTCCTGAGCATGTTGTAAACTTCTTCCTATTTGTCTCTGAGGAAATTAGAAATATCATGGCTCATCTTGGTTACTCCAAGTTTGAGGATCTCATCGGACGCGCAGATTTGCTTAGGGAGAACCCTGATCAGATGACCCGCATTGCAAAGACCAAAAATATTGGGCTTAACCCCTTTTTCTCTGGAGTTCCTGACTGCAAGGATTCTCGTGGATTCTTAATGTCCAGTGAGGACCCTGCTGCTTCCAAGGATTCGATTATCCACAGGAACGGATTCTCTTCTGATCTCGACCGTGCCATCTGTGGTGAAGAGAGTGTGAAGACAGTTATCGAGTCCAACGCAGGATCTACCACTGTAAACTACAATATCAAGAACACTGACCGTAGTACTTGTGCAATGCTTTCAGGAGACATAGCTCGTGCTTACGGAAATAATGGGTTTAAGGGAAGCATCAACGTCAACTTTAATGGAAGTGCAGGACAGTCGTTCGGATCTTTCGTCTTGCCCGGTATGAATATTCGTCTCGAGGGAGAGGCCAACGATTACGTTGGTAAAGGATTACACGGAGGAGAAATTGTAGTTGTTCCTGATAAGGATGCTGGCTTCGTTGCTGCTGATTCTAGCATTGTAGGAAATGCATGTCTGTATGGAGCTACCGGAGGTGACTTTCATGCTAACGGGCGTGCCGGAGAACGTTTCGCTGTACGTAATAGTGGAGCTTACGCAGTAGCTGAGGGAACAGGAGACCATTGCTGCGAGTACATGACTGGAGGAGTTGTTGTTTCTCTTGGAAGCGTGGGCAGAAATGTCGGAGCTGGTATGACCGGAGGTCTTGGATACTTCTACGATCCTGATAACCAACTTGACGAGCGTTTGAACAAGGAGATTGTCAAGGCTCAAAAGATTGTTAGCAAGGAGGGAGAAGCTCAATTGAAGCACATGATTGAGAGACACTTTGAGAAGACTGGAAGTGAAAAGGCTGAGGCTATCTTGAATAACTGGGATGCCGAGGTTGATAACTTTGTTCAAATTTACGCTCCATCTGAGGCTAATAGTGCCTTCGTGAAGACGCTTGACAACATTGGTGCCGACCTTAGAGTATCAGCTTCCTCGCCCGATGGCGATATGTGCTTTCTTCCTTTAGGAGGAGAGCAACTGTCTCCCGAACAAACACAACGTTGTGCTGATTAAAGAAACAATTCTATACACATTTTAACATTATTTAAACGTCACTTTATTCTGTTACAAGATATCGCATCCAGATTGAGCACCACAGTTCCAACTTACGGCAAAGAGACGAGTCGAAGCGTGTCCTTCGTTTTGTTGGTAACAATTCCTTCCGAAAAAGAATTTCCTTCAAAAGTTGAGTTCGTTCGTCCCTTGCAGGTTGCTGGATATAAAATGACTTGATATAACATATTGGTAATACTAATACTAGCTAGCCAGTACTAGGATGATTAACATTACGATGCTTCGGACAAAATGTAACGCTTGTAGAAAAACACAGATTTGTAACAACGAACAAGTGGAGCCGCTTCCTACACGGAAATTGATTAGATCCTCTCATAGTTAATTGGAATTAGCCACCTCTGTATTGAATATGAATACTGAACACTCGTACAGTTGTACGTGTGGTGGGTGATGTGTTTCTAAATGTATCTATTTTAGTGAACGTGCCCTGTGACTACACCATTCTTTCTTGAATATGTTTCCAGCTTTCTACCATACATACCGTAGCATTCCTCTTCCAACCTTTCCTTTATAAGTTGTACACACAGTAGCGCTGCACGAATATATATATATATATCCATGCTTCAGTTGCATTGTGAGTTGCTATCGATGAGCTTGCTTCTGTCCATTGTATTCATCCATCTTCTTCTTCGCATCTCTGACTGCGCCAAATATGTCTTGAAAGGCTTGCCCTTTCGCCGTAGAAGGTTGGGAAGTATTGCTATTACTACCCTGTACCTGATCCTTTACAGAATTCATAGTCCTCGATACAGAATCTCTCAAATCACTCCATCCATCTTTCGGAGCTTCAGGGATTGGCTCTCCCCTCTCCATGGCTACTCGCTTTCTCTCCTCATAAGTGATCCTATCACGGCTCTGAACATGAACATTCTTCACTAAACCAACGCCTGCTTCGGATCCAGCAGAACTACCCAGGAAACTGCCCGCAGTTCCCAATAGCGCCCCTACAAATTTGTTGTTTCCAGCAACTTTTCTCGCTAGTCCAGAACCAATCAACGATCCTACAAGTCCTCCTACAACCGCTGCTGTGCCCATGGCCGCTCTTAATTCATCTTCTGACATGTGTGCTACATGATCATCAAAAGCTTCACGGTAAGTTTCGTATGTTTTCGAAGGTCTCTGATATTCTTCCGTGGTATTCGCATAAGATGTCGAATTGGCCTGCTGCTGCTGCTGATGCCTTCCATTGGCTAAATCTCTATCATACGCTGATCGAGTAGATGGATCTGAAAGTACTTCATATGCTTCACCTATCTTGACAAATTCATCTTTTGCCTTCTCTTGGTTTTCAGGATTCTTGTCTGGATGATATTTGAGAGATAGTTTGAGGTACGCTTTTCGGATTGTGGCTTGGTTGGCAGATTTGTCTACTCCAAGTACGGAATAAAATGTGTCACTTGACATTATTGTTATTGTTATTGTTATTGTTGTTGAATTGGAGTGAGATTAGAGCTTTGACAAGGGAACAAGGTGGTGTTCGTGTGTGTGATCGTTCATTCAAGTGCTCTTCTCTTCTTGTGTCATTCGTCATTCTCTCATTTGTTTCGTGGTTTTATTCAACGACTTCTTCAAATTCAAATGCGTTCCCATCCACCACCACCAACCACCAACCACCGCACCAGCCGTTGTTTGCCGGCCACGGCTCATCAATAGCCATTGGAAAAAATTGCACCCCCCTCCTGCCCCCCGGCCACAAAGGTAGGATCCAGCTTGGATCTCCTAACCTGTGACAAGATGTCCGTTTGAAAAAGTGCCTCATAAAGTCGACGCAAATTTTCTTGCTGTGTTGTTTGTGCAAAAGAACTGTGTTTGTTACAATTAATCTGATTGATGTAATGTAACTGTACGTGGACGTAATAACCTTAAGGACATTGACGTTTAAGTAGTGTTAGGTTAGGATTGTAAAAAAAGTGAGTGGAATAACATTTCCAATGGGACAAAAAGTAGAATGAATCTTCTGAATCTTGGTGAAGAGAATGACATCAGAAAGAAAGGACGAGTAGATTCAAAAAAAATTCTGTGCGAATCCTTTTTCGAAAGTGCATCATTATTACAAGGAGCCATTCTTTCTTTCTGTTCCTTCTTCTGTAAAATTAGAATCTCATAAAGTATCTGCACTTCTATTGCATTGCAATATAAACCTGAAATACTTGAAATATAATACAGCATGGTTGGTCTAACGAATGTAAATGATACCCTCAAGAAAGAAAATCATGCGTGGTATCCCAAAATGATTGTATTTGACAAAGACGGTAAGTCAACAACAACTAATTAGTTTTAGACTAGCTAGCACGAGTGAGTGCTGAGTTGAATCTTTCAGTACAGGCTGACAATTTTGTAATGTGTTTTTCTTCATAACAGGAACTTTGGGCGACTGTACACAAGCACTGCATACTTGGTGCAAGAGAATGACTCGTTGCCTAATAGAGGAATGCCGAAAAGTGAATCTTGATCCTGTCCAAGCTAAACAACTTGTCAGGCACTTCCATAGTGCTGCCGGTTGGAATCCTGTAAATGAATGCCTACTTCCTTCTTCATTTTTGTCGTCAGGTACATGGGCACAGATTCTCGATGCAACGGCAGTAGTGCTGGAGAAGTTTGGAAACGGATGTATAGTTGATCCCAGGAAGAGGGTTGAGTACTGGCATAATAATTTGGGGGATATTCATGCTAATGATGAACCCCTGGTTGCTGACCTGCAAGGTTTCATGGCAGGTCTTAAGAATCAATATGAGGGAATCATTATCGCTGTCTGCACATCAGATGATCGCCGCTCTACAAATGCGTGTATAAAAAATTGGGGGCTTGAGGATCTTGTTGACGTAAGTCAAAATATGCATGCTTGAAACCAATATGTCTTTGTGGGCACACTACGTGTACCATTTGTCACTTCCTTGTATATATCAAAATCTCACGTGGTGCTTTCCATTGATTTGCTGTTTTCACGAAATCAGCTCTCAATTTGTGGCGACGAGGTATCTGAAGCGAAGCCATCTGCTCAGCCACTTGTTGCGCTCTGCAAACAAGCAAGAGTTTCACCTCAAGATTGTGTCATCGTAGGAGATACAAGTGCTGATACTGGAATGGGTCGTAATGCTAATGCAGGGCTAATTGTAGGTGTTTTGACTGGGACTGGCACGGCTGATTATCTATTTGATAATGGTGCAGATGCTATCATCCCTCACATTGGTTATTTATCGAGATTGTTTGGGTTCCCAACAACGAGAGATCGAAGCTCTAGTGATATCACCGTTAGTACTACAAGTAGTGCTTGTAGTAGCAGTACTATAGAAGGTGATTACTGTCTTGCTGTTGGATCACACGGAGAAAGTTGAAACTGACACTGCCGCCGACGTCGCATATGTAAAACACCTACTACACATTAAAACCTTTTCGTTTCTCAAACACCACCCATACGGTCGTATAGAGATCTGACATCGTCTGCTGGAGCCTTTCGTCGCTATGCAGAAGAAAATACTTCAAAAAGATATTCCTAACCAATAGTTTGGGAATGTTTTTCAGTTAAAAATACTATATAATTGAATTACCAGCCCTCTCAACTCTTCTGGAAAGATTTCGATCGAGCTGAAGCTCAGCCCATCGAGTCTTTGCATGATGTTTGCAGCTGTTACAAAAAAACGCAAGAGCTTGTCCCTCAACCGTTAGCACAAATATTTCAAGGCAAAGATCAAAATGATTGCTTCCCAAGCAGCAGCTATCGACGCTTCGACCCCTCAGCCAAATGATTTTACATCATCTGTCCAGCAGGCTGACAATCCAGTCGTATCCAGTGAGACAGCCCTCTACTGCATCTGCAACGGAACTATTTGGTACTCCTCCTGTAGTGCAATCGCCAATCACTTCCATTCCTTATCTGGAGAATCTACATCTTTTGAACATCATGATTGGAAACGAGAAAGAAGCCAACGTAATACTGGAATCAGCTCCTTTTTATTCTCGCGAAGTTGCCTGTTCCAACGAAGAAGAGGCGCTAATTTCCAAACTGCTTGGAGATATGTATTCGCGACTTGGTAGTATTGGTAAGAAAGTGGAGTGTTTTTCGTAAAGGCGTTGAGATTGACAGGACGCGTTCCTTGGGTTCGCGGAGAAATACAGCCTTGGTCCACTCGGGATTGTTCATCATTTCTTGAGCTTTCCACAAAGGATAATCATCCAGAGTCTTTAGCATGTTCTCGTTTGGATTTTGAATTGTGTGAACCTGTCCATTTGCAGGTAAATCATATGTGAGACCCGTCATTCGATGGAACAGGAGTTTAAATTCAGTGCATGCTACTTTTGGGATTGTGAAGAAAATGAGATTGTATTCTTCGATGACAACTGGCTTCTCCCACCAGTCTCTGCCGTAGATGGAGTCCGAACTCCGGAGCTGTACAACTGCATGAGAACCACCATTCACGAATCTTGGAATTGTCTCGATATATTGCAGTGTGGATGCTATCCTCAGATAATGGTCAATGTCTATTTGTATCAAGATAATAAGTACGATTGAAAGGAAAGATATCATGATGCTTACTAGCATTTTCTTATTGAGTCGCATCTTGATTGAAGCACCAAGTTGAATCGATTGATAAGGTTTGGTTAAAATGACTTCTTTCGATTTGAGACTGAGAGGAAAATGAGATCGAGTGTATTTTCAAAAGTTTTGAACAGACCCGCTGTAAGAATCTGTGTTTGGAAAGGGCCCTTTGAGTACATGCTCGGA
>Ga0209712_10002710_pt1 | contig 14499 bp, 13 predicted proteins | sample ArcOceMetagenome_FD_187443 | JGI IMG/M metagenome (GOLD analysis project Ga0209712, IMG submission 187443) | Marine eukaryotic phytoplankton communities from Arctic Ocean - Arctic Ocean - Greenland ARC118M Metagenome (SPAdes) (version 2) | ecosystem: Environmental > Aquatic > Marine > Oceanic...
AAAGATATGGTTGTAGTCATTGCTGAATATCAACAAGTAATTACGGGGTGTCAATCTTGTCATAGCCTTTTTAAAGCAGAATTGTCGAAAGCTTTACGCTAAACACTTTATGATAAATGAGACAATAAGAGGGGATAACCTGACACTTTACAGCTCAAATCTGTTTTTTTTGAAATGAATATTGCAAAATGCAAACTGACAGTGAATAATTCCTGCTCAACTCTATTCTCCAATTAGCCGTTTATTTTGTCTTATTTAGATTTTACTATTGAAAACACTTTTTCTTCTCAGTTGCCTGAAGATCTAGAAAAGTCTATTTTTCCTCACCCAGTTCATTCCGCTGCTTTCTCTTGGGTAACTCCCAAGCGAACGGCAAACCCACAGTTAGTAACGAGTAGTCGTGATGTTGCATCAATACTGGGGTTAAGCGAAGAGCAACTCAAAAGTGATGAATTTTTACAGTTGTTCACGGGGAATATTGTTCCTGAAGAATTCTCTCCTTATGCAATGTGTTATGGCGGACACCAGTTTGGCCATTGGGCTGGACAATTAGGCGATGGACGAGCCATTAACTTAGCCGAAGTAAATACTCCTTTACATGGCCATAAAGTACTCCAGCTAAAAGGTGCAGGCCCAACACCTTTCTCACGAACAGCTGATGGACTAGCTGTATTACGTTCATCTGTACGAGAATTTTTATGCTCAGAAGCGATGTTTCATTTAGGAATACCAACAACTAGAGCACTGAGTTTATCGTTAACGGGTGATAGCGTCGTTCGAGATATGTTTTATAACGGCAATGCGAAACCGGAACTAGGTGCTGTTGTCTGTAGAGTGTCTTCGTCATTTATGCGTTTTGGTAGTATTGAACTGCCCGCTTACCGTAAAGATAAGGCTTTGTTAAAGCAACTCGTGGATTATTCAATTAAACGAGATTTTCCTGAAATATTAAACGAATACGCTGACGACCCTATTCAACGCTACTTAGCGTGGTTTGATGAAATTGCTCAGCGCACCTGTCGACTTATGGTGCATTGGATGCGGGTTGGTTTTGTTCATGGCGTAATGAATACCGACAATATGTCATTAATTGGTGAGACAATTGATTATGGGCCTTATGGTTGGATTGATGATTTTGATTTATCTTGGACACCGAACACAACAGATGCTCAAGGTAAACGCTACAGTTTTGGCAAACAGGGCGAAATTTCACAATGGAACTTATTTCAGTTAGCGAATGCTATTTATCCGTTGATTGAAGAATCTGCGCCACTTGAAGCTACATTAAATAACTACAGTAAAGAATATCAACAACAATGGCATGAAATGATGTCAAACAAACTGGGCATTAGTATTGCTGCTGAAGATATAAATATAAACCATAAAGCGGATACGGAATTGTTTTTAGCATTAGAAACTTTGTTGGGTGATATAGAAACAGACATGACTATTTTCTATCGGTTATTGGCTGACTTTAGTTATGACGATAAAAGTAAGGAAAATAATTTCGCTCACTTCTCTGACTGCTTTTATTTGGATAATCAGTTAACGACAGATCATCAAATACGCTTTTCTTCATGGTTAGAAAGCTATGCTAAACGAATTCAGCAAGACGAAAAAACGGCAGAGCAAAGAAAAGTGGCGATGAATAAAGTGAACCCTAAATATGTATTGCGTAATTATTTAGCACAACAAGTAATAGAACTTGCAGAGCAAGGAGATTTCAGTAAGTTACATGAATTACAAAAGGTGCTGGAACAACCTTATGATGAGCAAGTTGAGTTTCATCATTACAGTGTAAAACGTCCAGAATGGGCAAGAAATAAAGCGGGTTGTTCGATGCTTTCGTGCAGTTCTTAAGTTTCGATATTTATTTTATGTAGCTCTTCCAATGTAAAAACTTCACCTACATGTGTTTTTTAATCAGGTAGGTGAAGTGAGCTTTTATCATTTAGGTACTTTAAATATGTTTATGGCTTAAAAGTTTAATCGGATAAATTTTAGGCGTTTAAAGCACTACTTGGCACACTTGTCGGGCTAATATGCTCTATAGGATAACAGCCTAATACCTTAATAAAGTTAGTAATCGACGTTATCTCATTGATTGCTTCTTGTAATACAGCACTTTTCAAATTTGCTTCAACGTCAATGTAAAACATTTCTTCCCACGGGCGCCCTTGAATAGGTCGAGATTCAAGTTTACACATGTTAATACCTTTTGTTTTTAAGATAATAAGACAATCTACCAACGCACCGGCTTTTTGTCCTGTAGCTAAAATTAATGCAGTTTTCGCAGGAATTTGCTCTGCAACATCGATAGGTTTACGGGCAACTAAAATAAAACGACTGTGGTTTTCAGTTTGGTTAGCAATCGACTTCTCCAAAGCATGAAGTTTATAAAGCTGACCACCTTCTTCACTACCAATAACAGCGACGGTGTCGTCTTGCAATTCAAAAGCTCTCGCCATAGCATCAGCGGTACTATCACAATATTCAATACGAATGTTATCTTGTTTATCTAAAAAATTACTACATTGTGTAAAAGGTTGTCCGTGAGCATAGATGGTTTTAATTCTATTAAGTTGAGTATTCACTGCGGTTAATAAACAGTGCTCAATCGGTTGCGTTATTTCGCCAACAATTGATAAATTCGTGTGTTGCAGCGCATCATATACTTCGTTGATACTGCCCGAACTGGTATTTTCAATGGGAAGCATCCCGTAGTCTACATGGCCAGACTCTACTTGCTGCATTATTTCATTGAAGCTTTGGCAACCGAATTCGTTAATTTTTTCTGCACGACGAGAGAAGTATCGATGACTTGCTAAATAACTATAAGAACCCTTGTCACCTAAAAAAGCGACGCTGACAGTAGGCACTTGCATATTTGGGTTGGCCAATGTTTGTAAATAGGCTTGTTGGTTAAGTACCGAATCTTCAATAATGGTGTGATAAACACTTGTCACATAGTGAGCGTCTAAACCAAGTTCTTTGCCGTGGTTTATCAAACGTATCAGTAACTCTTGTTCACGTTGCTGATCACGAACAGGACGAATTTGATGAGCTTTACTTTTTGCAACATTAAGGGTGAGTGAGCGTCGTTGAGCAAATAATTCCAATAACTGTTGGTCTAGTTTGGTTATCTTTTCACGTATTTTATTTAGATCTAATTCTTCACTCACAGTACTTCACCCTATATTTTATTATTTCAAGAAAATGGTTAAAAATAATGAATCCTGATGTTTTAGTAAGGAAAATTTATGAAGGCGACTAAAACATGATATTACCCAGGAAATATGGACTCACTTTAACGAGGGGGATGAAATTGTTCAAGCCTTTATTGCTAAAGGCTTGTATTAAAAAAATCTATATTAGAAATAGATTTTTAGCCTTGTGGAATACACTGCCAAATAATAGCAAAAGAAGAGACGGTTGCTATGGCCCAAACTATTGAACGCACTACTCCAATATTCAATAAATATAATACGTTATAGGCTACACGAGCGATGACATGCGTAATTGCTAATAAGGTAATTGTGTCGGTTACTGTGTTGGTCGCAATCGCTAACAACACCGCGGGTGCAAAAATAATTAATGACTCAAAAGCGTTTTGATGAGCCGCTAACGCGCGCGCGCCAAAACCAGTTAATTTAGCTTGTTGCGCGCGAGGATGATTATTGTCGTAACCATTGAGTTTTTTCATTGCTATTGCTACGGGGACTTTAGCTAAGTAAGGTAATAGCGTTGCAGTAAATAAACACCAAATTAGAATTGTCATCATTTTCCTTATTTATAGATTGATTTAAGTTTTAGCTGACATTGTAGTCTTTAAATCTCAGCGAGTATTTTATTAAGTATCTCTGCTCTTAATTTATTCAATAACTGAGTAGGGTTAATGTATATTTTGTTTCACCCGGTAAAAACGGTGACGGATTTCCTTTTACCCAATCATCATGACCTAAACCATAGTATGGACTCCAAGGGTGTCCTGATTGACTGGTTGGCATATGTAATATCCCTGATTCTTCATGACCCGGTGAAACGACCATGCGTTCTGATGCGCCAAAGCCTTTACCTTGTATTCGTGGCATATAGCTATCGCCAGGAAGTGGGATAGGGGGCATATCTAACCAACGACCAATAAACGGTACTGCATTACTGAGAGGGTGCTGTATTGTACTTGTATTTTGTTGCCCCCAAGTCGCTTTTGTTAATGTTTGGTTTTCTGTCATATCGGTTAATGTGGATGTTAATGCTTTTTCAAAAATTTTTGGCCAAGTAGCTTCTGGTAACCATAAAAAATTTTCAGGCTCTTCGTTAATCATCTGCCAGAGAGGGGTTTCCAATTGATGGCGAATAGTACGAAAAGAGTAGCTGTTGTCTATTTGAAATAAGTTTTCATTGATCAAGCTGAAAACGTCATTTCGTACATTCAAACGAAAATTATTTACCAGTCGATAAGCAACAGAATCTATACAAGCACATAAATTATCTGTAGTGATTGTTTTTTTCACCGCTTGCCAATCAGGGTGTTTAGCAATTGCTTGTGGTGTTAATACTTTTTTAAGTAAAAATGCCTGCCAACGTTGTAAGAAAATAGCACGGTCATCAAGAGCAATATTCAATAAATCTTGTTCAGAAAATGTATCTATGGCAATTAAGTTATCTCTAATTTGTTGTGCTCTTGCGCCTAATGCATATCCACCGTTACCAATTTTTTCTAACATTTCTCCACCAACAACACGTGTATTGGCTGTCCAAAGTCGATTGTTTTCAGGATTTTTAATTTTTGGATATTGATCCGAACTCAAATAGCCTTGCCAATGATTTATACCATCAGCCCAATGTGTGGGTGTTTCACCAAACTGAGAAGACTTTTTGGGAATAGGGCCCATAATTGTCCAACCAATATTTCCGGCTTTATCACCGACCATTAGATTTTGTGCGGGAATACCTGATTTGCTCGCAATAACCAATGCATCGTCAACGTCTTTCGCTAGCTCGAGTTGGGTATGATGAAGATTCACAGCTTGAACATCATGGGCAACCCAGCGATACGCTAATAATTGGTCGTTACTATTTGTGCCTATTACTGGCCCCCAAATTGTTTCTTTAACGATGATTTCTCTAGCATCTTGGTCTTTTACAGCAATAATTTGTTTATGTTGAGTAAAGTCTTGATAGCCTGTCGGTGTTAAATATTGGCTTTTGTCGTCATTGGTATCAAGAATTATTATATCGCTCCAATCGCCATAACTATTTGTGAAGCCCCAAGCAATATTACCATTGCTACCGGCTATTATATTAGGCGTACCGGGGAGCGTGAGTCCGGTTACTTTTATCGATTCATCGTCATCACTTTCATATTGAAAGGTTGCCCGAAACCATGTGTTTGGCACACGGATCCCCAAATGCATATCGTTAGCAACAATAGCGCTGCCAGTTTTGCTAATGTCTCCTGATACTGCCCAATTGTTTGAGCCGGGGAATTCTTCACCTTGATATTTGTTTCCCCCAAGCGTTGATACTTTTGAAGTAGTAAGGGCTGTTTGCTCAGAGGATGCTGAAGGCCATGCTCTTGTCGGCATAGCACTTGAAGATAACTGGCTACCATCTATGGCAGCATCCCAAATACTTCCTTTTGGATTAAGAAATTTAAATACGTCTTCACCCAGTATGTTTTTTATATTGCCTAATGTTCTTTCACGATCACCTGCGGCATATTGTAAGTCCATATACATACTTAACACGGTTAATACTGTGTCTTCTTCTTGCCATGAAACAGGCTCTTGTTGTAATAATAAATATTCAAAAGGCGCAGATTTTAAGTTGCTAATTCCTTGGTTAACTCCGCGTGTATAGGCTTTGAGTAAAGCTAAGTCGTTTCTTGGTAGTTGCGAAACTATTACGCGAGCACGTTCACGAAAACGATGACGACGAATTTCTTTATCATGGGGCAATGCTTTTTCGCCAAATAAACTGGCGAGTTCACCAGCTGAGTTTCGGCGTAGTAAATCCATTTGAAAAAAACGTTCTTGGGCATGTATAAAGCCAGTGGCGACGGCAACATCATTGCGTTTTTTCGCTTTTATCGTAACAATACCCTGTATATCACGTTCAACAATAGCCGTATCGCTTAAACCCAGTAATGTTCTCTTACCTTCTAGCACAGGTAGCGCACTGTCTATTTGACTATAAATCCACGTACCTAAACTTGTCACAACTAAAAATAAGATGAGTAAGACACTAATTATTATATTTTTTATGCTAATCATAGTAGGAAGTTTTTAGGGTATTTTGTTGTGCTAGATTACCTTATTTTTTATAAAGTTAACATTTAATGGTGGAACATTATTATGTGTTTATTCATAAAGAGAAGGGCACATACTTTTTTATTGGTATTTTTCCGATAGAATAGCGGCAATTATCAATGGTAAACCACATTTAGGATTTTTTATGGCATCTTTACAAGATCAGCTATTAAAAGCAGGCTTAACAACTAAGCAAAAAGCACGACAGGCAAATACAAGTCAGCGTAAGACAAACAAACAAAAGCGAAGTGGCGTTGCCGTTGGCGAAAGTCTACAAGAGCAAGTGAAACAAGACTTAGCTAAAGCTCAGCAAGAAAAGTCAGCTAAAGATGCAGCGCTTAATCAAGAGAAGCAGCAGCAGCTTGCCAACAAAGAAAAAGCGTTACGTATTCAACAAATACTCGAACATCATCAAATAAAAAATGTTAAAGGTGAAACTGAATATAACTATACGTTTAACAGTAAAATCAAAAAACTTTTTGTTGACGCTATTACGCATAGGGCTTTAGTGAATGGACGATTAGCCGTGTGTGGTTTAGTTGAAGATAGTTATCTTGTTACCGCTGAAACAGCGGAAAAACTAGCCACTTTAGACCCTAGTGTTATTTTAGTTCAAAATGATAAAGTCGACAGTGATGTAGTTGAAGCAGATGACCCTTATGCAGATTACCAAATCCCTGATGATATGATGTGGTAGCTTGACTGTTTGCGTGAAATGAAATAAATGCTACTACGGTAATTATGTTAAACTCACGCACAATTTAGGAAGACTGTGTTTAAACTGTCTTTTGCCTTGTTTTATAATTAAAGAGAAATTTTTTTATGTTTATTGTTCGTTGGATTATTGGCCGTATTATCTTATTGTTAAATTTTATTTTTTCGCCAAGCACCCCTAAAAGAAGTTCTGAATTACAAGCTGAAATTGACAGCAGTACACAACACTTGAACTTATATCAGCTACCAGCTTGCCCATTTTGTGTAAAAGTTCGTCGTGCTATGAAACGTGATGGATTAAATGTTGAATTACGTAATATCAATCAAAATGAAACTTATCGTGAAGAATTGATCCGAGAAGGTGGCAAGCGTAAGGTGCCTTGTTTGAAAATAACCGATGACAACGAAAAAGTGACTTGGTTGTATGAATCTTCAGATGTGATTAATTATTTACAACAATTTGCTCGTTAATTTAGATTATCATTCAGTTTATTTTGAATAAAGAATGAAGTAATTTTTTGTTTTTCGGGTCTACTAGTTTATCGTTAGATAATTAGTGGCCCGGGAAATAGATATATGTTGATCAAATCGCCTAAAAAATCCGATCTTAAAGAACATCAAGTAACCGATGAAAGTGTTTATTTACAGCGCAGAGACCTTATTAAAAAAATGGGTTTTGTTGGCGCAGGCACTTTATTATCCTCTGCTATTCCTAGTGTTGCCAATGCTAACGGATTTGATTTTTTCTCATCAAAACCAGAAAAAACATTTCAGCGTTACGCATTAAATTTTACTGCAGACAGTTCTAAAAATTCTGAAGTACTTACTCCTGAAGCTAAAGTGACGAGTCATAATAATTTTTATGAATTTGGTACAAGTAAAAGTGATCCCGTTAAAAATGCACAAAGCTTTAATGTAAACCCTTGGAAGCTGAAAATCAGTGGTGAATGTGACAATCCTTATACGTTAGATTTAGATGATTTGACTAAAAGTTTTGCCCTTGAAGAACGTATTTACCGTCTAAGATGTGTAGAAGCTTGGTCAATGGTTATTCCTTGGGTTGGTTTTGAATTAGCACAACTATTAAAAAAAGCACAGCCAAACTCACGTGCTAAGTATGTAGCTTTTGAAACCTTGCATGATCCAGAACAAATGCCGGGTCAGGCAAGTAGAAGACTTGGTGGCGGTATTGATTATCCTTACGTGGAAGGTCTACGTATTGATGAAGCAATGAATCCGCTAACACTAATGAGTGTTGGTTTGTACGGAAAAACATTACCCGCGCAAAATGGTGCTCCCATACGTTTAGTGGTGCCGTGGAAGTATGGCTTTAAAAGTATTAAATCCATTGTTGCTATCAAATTCACGGAAAAAAGACCGGCATCTACATGGAATATTTTAGCGCCAAGTGAATATGGTTTTTATGCAAATGTTAACCCAGAAGTTGATCATCCTCGATGGAGTCAAGCCAGTGAACGAAGAATTACTTCGGGTGGTTTATTTGCGCGTAATCGTATTGAAACTTTACCTTTCAATGGTTACGGTGAAGAAGTTGCTGACATGTATAGCAATCTAGACTTACGCAAAAACTTTTAAATTATTCATCCTGAAATCTGTAAAGGTGACTTTGATATAAGTCATCTTTAGTCACTCATTAAGTCATCATTCCATAATGAAATATAAAGTTATTTTTTTTAAATTATTTATCCATCTTGCAGCCTTATTACCTTTAGTTAATGCTTATTATTTAGCATTAACTGATCAGTTAGGCGCCGATCCCGTTGAATCAATTATTCACTTTACAGGGATAGGAGCATTTAATTTATTGTTGCTGAGTTTAGGCATCACGCCGATTAGCAAACGTTTTAAAATATCAATATTATTAAAAGTTCGACGATTAGTCGGTTTGTATAGCTTTACCTATGCACTTTGTCATTTATTAAACTTTTTAGTTTTTGAAGTGCAATTTGATTGGTTGCTCTTTTGGAATGAAATTATCGATCGTCCTTATATTACGATCGGTATGGTTGGTTTGCTTACCTTGCTGGCGTTGGCTATAACATCTATTCCCTTACTCAAAAAGCGCATGGGTAAAAATTGGCAAAAACTGCATAACTGGGTTTACTTAGCTGCTGTTTTAGTTGGCATTCATTTTTATTGGTCAGTAAAGTCTGAAATTATTGAACCGAGTATTTATCTTTTTATCACGATTACTTTATTAGCTTTTCGTTTTAAAAAATTTAAAAAGCGTATAAAAAAAGACTAGTCAGTATTTCCTGACTAGTCTTAATTAACTTACTTTCTTAATTCAATGAGAATAGTTTTATTCAGAATAAATTAAGGGTTTGCTTGAAGTGTTAACGTCATACCTGAAGCTGCACTGTATCCATAAATATCGATGTACCAAGTTCCAGCTGCTGGATTTGTAAAGTTACAGCTTTCGTTGTTACCATTTTTATATGGACGACAATCATAGGCAGAAGCTGTAGATTGTGCTCCTCGACGAATGTATAAATCTGCGTCGCCAGAACCACCTGAAATACTCATCGTTAGATCGGCATAACCTGCAGGTAGGACTTGGGTGTAACGTTTCCATTGACCCTTAGATACTGCAATATTCGACTCAGAACCATTAATTGGTGGATTACCTGCAGAAGCTTCAGTAAAACTACCTGTTAAGCTTAAGCCTGAGAACGACGAGTATGCTTTTACGCGTACATAATAAGTACCACCAGTTGAAGTACCCGCACAAGACTCACTATTTCCACCGACATAAGGACGACAGTCATAGCTTGAATCGGTTGGAGCTGAACCAAACTTCACATACATATCAGCATCACCAGAACCACCACTTGTTACAAAACTAATATCGGTTGCGCCAGCTGGAACGTCCATTGTGTAAACAATATCTGTGTTTTTTGATGCACTAAGGTTTGTTGCAGCAACACCATTGCTTAATACATTACCTGTAGGAGGGGTTCCTGTATCAGGACAAGTACCAACACCTACAGCACACCAAGCCGTTTCTACCGCTGTTTTTTCAGTAGCGCCATATAAATCTTGCGCTGCTTGAGCTGTTGCTGTTCTTGCACCAGTAAAGTTAGTGTTTTGATTCATATACGTAACAAGCGCACGATAGAATATTTTCTCTGCTTTTGCCATGCCAATACTTGGAACGACTGCAGTTGATTTATTACGTGGGTGAGTACCACCATCAACTAATAAAACATAGGCTAAGTTGGCAATGCCCGAGTTACCGTGAACGCCACCTTGGTCATTACTGTTACTTGGATTACTAACGAAAGGAATACGCTCTGGATACCAATCTTTTGAGTAATTATCTTTAGTAGGATCATCCATATAACGCAAAGCTTTACCAGCAGTGTTATATAATCCGTCACCTAGCAACCAAGTAGAACTTGTTGTGCCATTTTTATATGATTCAGCTGACAGTCCTAGAATATCTGACCAAGCTTCGTTTAATGCGCCTGATGCATTGGCGTAAATAAGGTTGGCTGTTTTATCAGTTACGCCATGCGTTAATTCATGGCCAATAATATCAAAATCACTGGTGAAGTCATTCATACCACTTGATGCTTGCCCGTACATCATTTGTGTCCCTGTCCAATAAGCATTAACGACACCTAAATCAACACTTGATATTAAGGTCATGCCATTATTGTCGAGGCTATCACGGTTAAACTTACTTTGATAATAATCGTAAACTTTTGATGAGCCGTCATGTGCACGCTGAGCTGCAGCATTACCTCCACAACTTTGAGTATTTGTACATAACAAAGTACCAGGAGCAGTGTTTGCTGAACCTCCATTTAGCGTATAAGTTCTCCAGCTTTTTGCAGAGTGTATTTGCGGTTCTCGCGACAATATTTCAGAGGTGTTTACATCAAAATATATGAAGTCTCTACCAAAATCATCACCGCCATTATCCCATGAGATTTCTACTCTAAAAGCTAATTTTGTTTCTTCTGACAGGGGTAAGTAAACGTAGGCTAACTCTGGTGCATTTAAAACTTTTCCAATACTTTCTGCGGCAGCGAGTGCTTGTGCTGAGTCATTACTTAATGCGCTTGCATTGTTCATTACAGAGAAAGAAGGTGATGAATTAGTAGCAAGTGTACCTGTTACGCTATATACGCTCGATGCAGCACTGCTCAAACTAAACGCACTGGTCGTTGAATTTGCGTGCATGATCATACTCGTACCATAAACTTTGATACCGTTAATGGTTTGATCAAAGTGTGTATGGGTCTTACCTAGTTCATCAGTCCATTGACGTCGAACTTTGAAGTTTTCATTACCAAGAGAGCCGTATGAACTTTGATTAGTAACAATACTTTTAAATGCCTGCTCTGCAGGATTCTTAGTTATAGTTGGAGAGTTTCCAATCGTTGGGTTTGTCGTTGGTACAGTTGCAATGACAGGTGTGCCTATATTGTTTTCGTCTTGAATTGACATCACATCAATTTCAATTGCATTAGCGCTCATTGCCGATGCCACAAGAGTTGCGCTTATGAGTATAGATAGTTGAAATATTTTATTCTTATTCTTATTCATTAGATGTTCCTAATTAACTTTATTGGACGTTTGCTGCTGTAGCCAAACGATATTTTATTTTCCTCCTTCATTCCTTTGATATATTCTCTTTTAAGGTGTTGAGGTTTTTTTGGTCAGTCTTTGCTGACGAATCAACCGTATCACTGAATTCAAACTGTTAACATCAAATTGACATTTATTTAACAATCTCAGGTGTAACGTTAATTTTACAGATATGTTTTTGTAAAAAGGAATGCGAACCTAAATATTACCTATTAATATCAGTAGGTTGTTTCGCATCTTTTGAACGTCTGTAAATGGAGAGTATATGTAATAAATTAAATAAGAGATGTTATTGTTGAAGCGTTAAATATTTTTAAGTTTTTATGGGGACTTAATCAATAAAAGTTAAAGTATTCTGAACACTATCTTTAAAATAGATAAAGCTAACTTTAGGCTTATTGTTACTGCGTGCTGTTGAGCTTTCAACTAACGCTAAAATGGTTTTAGATGGGGAATTTGAACTTTTCGAAATAACCACGACAGAAACTAATTTCCGCCAATGACATCCCGTATATCCACAGATATCTCCAAGCTCTATTTGGTCATAAGTCACTTGGTAGGTGTTTTGTGATTTATCAGCAAGAAATAAAATGACTTGCTCATTATATTTAACGGCTTCAATTGCAATGTCATCAGCTATTGAAATAAATGAAATCGATAAAAGAAAAATAAATATTATGAAATTTTTTAACAAACATCTTGCCTTTATCGATTTTATAGACGCTATTTACCCCTTATATAATTAAGAGCGGGCGGTAACTTCTAACAAGTGGTAACCAAACTGAGTTTTTACTGGACCTTGCACCGTATGTAAATCTGCGGAAAAAACCACTTCATCAAATTCAGGTACCATTTGTCCACGACCAAAAGTGCCTAAATCACCACCTTGCATTTTAGACGGGCAGTTTGAATGTTCTTTTGCTACAACGGCAAAGTCTTCACCTGCTTCAATTTGTGATTTAAGGGCTAAACATTGCTCTTCGGTATCGACTAATAAGTGGCGTGCTGATGCTTGTGACATGGTAATTCCTATAAATATAATAATTATTGCTTAACTTTACCGCATCTTTTGAAGTAATTAAAGAAAACCATGCATTGAATTTCAATTCATGGTTTTCTTTTAATTTTACTACTTTAAATGTTTGGTCAAAAAACCTTTCATGATTGTCATTGCTTTGGTTCGACTTTCAGCGTTGTTTAAATGATGAGTTCCAAAATTAAAAAACTCATGTTAAACATCCTTACCTGAACTTTTTAGAGCACCATACATTTTATAAGGCTGATAATAGCTAGGGCTTAGATCAGATTTTCCATGGTTCAGCAATACAGATGTTTGAAATTTATAAACATTCATCTTAGTAATACCTCAACATTACTTATTTAGTAAAACTATTATAGTCACTCGAGGAAATTATTCTTGGTTGAGGGGGAGCAGAAATTTTTACCATCGGGTGGCATTGAAGCGTTTAAAGCTATTAGATTTCTAGTGAAGTATTATTCGAGGGGTAAGAAGGTATTTATATCAACATTGAAAGGTTGTCATATTAAGATCAAAGCAAGGTTTGTGGTTAGTAACATTTAATTTATTTGTTCTTTATTTTCACTCCTAATCTGCTTGCGACTAAATATGAACGTATGTTGATCTCTCATCGTTATATTGAATTGTTATGTGATAAATTAAGTGTAATTATCTTTTGGGTGTCATTTTATGTTTTTACCTAATCTTAAACATTTGCGCTATTTAATTGCGTTATACCAAGAACAAAATTTTCACCGAGCCGCAGCTGCATGTTTTGTTAGCCAGTCGACGTTAAGCAGTGCTATTTTGAAATTGGAAGAACAGTTAGATTGCCAATTAATTGAACGAGACAATAAGTCTTTTTTATTCACTACACAAGGAATTGAAGTTGTTGAAAAATCTCGACAGCTGTTAGTGTCGGCAAACGAATTAGTGAGCTTTGCAAAACAACAAGGTAACGAATATAGCGGTACTGTGAGAATTGGCTGTATTCCAACAATTGCTCCCTTTTTATTAACCGACTTTGTAAAAGCATGCCAAAATAAATTGCCAGAACTAGACTTGTTTTTACGTGAAGATACCACTGAAAATTTAATGAAATTGCTCAACAATGGTGAAATAGATTTGCTAATTTTAGCTTTACCCGTCGCGGTGAATAACTTCCATTGTAAGTTAGTGGGTAAAGACCGATTCTTTATGGCTGGTGATCAAACGCTGGTTAAAAAATTTCAACAAACGTCGAGTTATCATCATTTACCAGAACAAAGTATATTTTTATTGTCTTCAGAGCACTGCTTAACTGAGCATGCATTGTCGGCATGTAAACTGGCGGATAAATCTCGTATTAATTCATTTTCGGCTTCAAGTTTATCTACACTTGTACAGATGACTGCCTTTCACCAAGGATTTACTTTTCTACCTGAAATGGCAGTAAATAAAAATGTGGGTACAAATGAAGGTTTAACAATTGCTCCATTGGATCGAGATTACTATCGAGAAATTGGTGTCGTTTGGCGAAAAACGTCGATGCGAAATACTTTATACAATCAACTTTCAAAAGTGATTGCTGGTTTATTAAAATAAACACCACTGATGGTTAACAATAAAGTCAGGTTATTGAATATCAATGAGCGACAACATAAATTTAATTGTATTTTTGAATTGATTTTATTTAGAACTTTTACCTCGCTATGACTACATTTATAGTAACCAAAAAATATAAGAGCATCTTAATTGAAAAAAAATAATAGTAGTTTTCGAATAAAACGATGAAATATTAGTCGAGCAAGCACTTAAAGGTCAATTAATAAAGCATAGAAAAATTCATATAAAACGATC
>Ga0209712_10002712_pt1 | contig 14497 bp, 14 predicted proteins | sample ArcOceMetagenome_FD_187443 | JGI IMG/M metagenome (GOLD analysis project Ga0209712, IMG submission 187443) | Marine eukaryotic phytoplankton communities from Arctic Ocean - Arctic Ocean - Greenland ARC118M Metagenome (SPAdes) (version 2) | ecosystem: Environmental > Aquatic > Marine > Oceanic...
TTGTATTGAAATAAGTAGAGGTGCGTTCGGAATCTGGAACACAGCAAAAAATAGCTTCTGAGTAGAAGATTTGTAATTGGTGAAAAGGGTTGGGGAAAAGACGCAAGCGTCGGAAATTACGAAATTTAGGTGTATTGCTAAATCTCGCGGGAAAAGAAACTACTCTATTAATAACTACTCAAGCAGCGAGTTGTTGGTGTGCACTGTTTGGTGAAAGAAGACTTGAATGCTGGGAACAAGAACAAGAACAGGAACAGGACAAAATTAACTACAGTGTGTGTAGTCAATCTTGTGAGAAATGCAGAGTTGCGAGGAGTATCATGGAAGCATTTGCATTGCTTGTGGATTGTTTCAACAGCATTGCAGCTTGTATTGTGGAGGCTGCTGTGTTTCAACAGCAGCAATGCAGCAACACATTGACGAGACCAGGATTATGCCAAAGCGAAGGATGCTACAGCTACAGCTATCATACAGTTGAGACCATAACGCTCTACCAGTCGACTCAACACCATTAAGCATTTCAAAAGGGATTCAAAATCTACGTTTAATCCCGAACGTCCCGGATTTGAAAGCTGATCTTGAAGTTACCCACATAGCGCAAAAACATGATGCTTCTTACTTGAAAGACCCCGCATTTTCTTCATAATACACTCTGCCATGAATAGTTGGACGATCTTTGTTCATCGAAGTTGCCGAAGGTCAAAGAAGAATAAAGCAAATTCTTGATTCCAGATTTTTGAGTCAAATTTTTTAAAGGCGAAGGAGATCAAGAGCATTCGAATATTGTTGCAAGTTTGAAAATCAGTCATGGATCTAAGAAAATACACATTCTTCTCTTTAGTTTTGGGCAATTGTTAAACCTCCTACAACGAATAATTGGCACTGGGCTTTCGTCATCACTTGTGAATAGTCGTGTCGGATCTCTGGGTTGGCATACGAAGTGTGAGTTGATAAGAAATTGAAGTTAATGCTTTAATTAAGTACATAATATTACCACCCCTTGGACGACGCCGAAGAATGCAATCTCTTTCAGCACCTCCATCAATTCAAACAAAGCGCGCATCAGCGCTACTTGCCTGTTTTAGCGTACATAATTTTGCGCTATCCACAAATATTCACGCTCGCTTTGAGTCAATTGTCATTGATTCCAATAATCCCAACTACAAAGTTCAAAATTGCTTTGGCTACTTCATTCGGTTTTTCTTGAAAGACCTGATGACTACTCTCTGGAAATGTGATCAGGATTGAATTTTGGAGGCATTTATGCAAATGATCACCGGCACTAGATGGAAGTACTAGATCTTCTGATCCATGTAGTACAAGAGCTTTTGTCTGGGCCACGTTCGAGAGGACGATTGACGATTGAATGATGAATCAATGTAGATAAGCAATTGATCAAAGAGCAATAGAGCTTATTCAATAATGTTTGTGGAAACTCACCTTTACCTTTGAAGCTTCCTCCGAACTGGCATAAACCTGTTGCCTGTAGAAAGCCTTGCAGAACAACATATCGTTGGTGTTTGAAACATTGATGGCGCTTTCTCTCAGCCTCTCCCTATTTTTTGGATGGACAGCTGCGTCGAAGAAGCTTTGGCTAAGAGAAGGCTGCATCTTTCGCAGCATAAACATGGGTAAATATTTGAAAATCCAGTGCCCCCCGTCTCGTGCCAATTCGCCAGGACCATCTTTGAGTGCTCCGCCTATAAGGACCACGCCTTTGATCCTATCGCGATTCGAATCTGATAATGAGTTAACCAGCTGAATCACTTGACTACATCCATGAGAATGCCCAACTATAAATAGGGGGGAAGAAGCTTTGGAATTTGGCAAAATTCCATTCTTAACAATGCTTTGAAGATCCCGAAGCAAATTTGCAGAAGAGAATGCTTCCCAATCATCTGCTGGGTGCTTTGATCCTGCACATCCTAATTGATCGTATGAAAAGTAATTGATTTTGGAGATTTGAAGCTTTTCTGATTTTACCATCTCCGCGACTTTGATTTCCATCGCACTAATTAGATCATAATACTGCGAGGATGCAGCGCAAGACCCATGAACGAAAAGGATATTGACTATTGGTGAGATACCGTCATTATCTTTGCGAATTTGCGAGGATCGTCTTTTACAGAGCACTGTGCGATTTGGTAATACTTTAACCTTTTCACTTTCCTCTGATGACTTTGCTTCATCAAAGAAATTCATTTCGGAGATGATTTTTTATAATGTATGGATCGATGCTAGTATTTGAATTTCAGGATCAATAATTTGAATTCCTATCGATCTTCAATGTGATGCTAAGACTTTTAGGGACGAACGACACCTTCTTGATGTTTCCAGGTTTCTGAAGAAGTTCAAAGTGTTCCGGGTTTTTATCTCACAGTGCGTACAATACGTGTAGTCTGACTTCCTGGTATAACCAGACGGGAGGGTTGAGTTTGTATTTCGACAGATAGAGGCGGGCGATAGTTGTACAAGATCAAATGGCTTCAAGTCTAAGGCATCAACAAAGCGTTTCTCGTTGATTATTGATTATTGATTATTGATGAGAAATGAGAAGGCGTGTTGTTGTTGTGTTGTACCCCAGGTACTTTGGTATCTTCGTTAGGCACTCACTCACTCACTCACTCTTTCTCTTTCTCTTTTTTCCCTCGTTTCATCTCCAAAATTAATTCTCGAATTTCAAAAAATCGAAGCCAAAAGAACAAAGAACAAAGAACGAAGAAGATACCGAAGATACTACTAGAGTACTGCTGTATAACTGTAAATGAAAGCATACTGATAAACACAGTTCACAAACAAAGAACTGCACAACCTCATCCTCAAAACACAAGAATGGGATCATCTCACAGCAGTCAGGCATTATACGACTCCTATGTCGAATCTAATTTCGATGATCTGACCGGTAAGGTCGTTGCCATCACTGGAACAACTTCAGGAGGTAGTATTACCTCGCCAAGGCGGCCGTTGCCAAGAATGCCAAGTGTGTCTGAGGAAGGTGAGTTGAATTTTGAATATATATGTTAATTTTGAAAGATAGATGTGTGTGTGTGTGTTTGTGTGCGCGCATTGAACATGTGTTGCTATGCGTTTTATTTTAAAAAAATGATGTTGGTTCGACAACTTGAAACTGCCAGTATATTTCAGTTATACCTTCGACGGAAACACCCATGTCTTTTGAGTGTTTTACTTGCTATCAAGTTAGCTCACTGAAGATAAATCGAACCATCTTCAATCCATTCTACTACGCCGCCGAAAAATCATCTCGTCATTGCAACTTATTTATACTGTACAACATTTCACGTGTGAGGTACTAAGACGACGCGTGTAATTACTTGAAACTTGTAGGTGGTCTGCATGACATCATCTTCTCCGAGGCCTTTCATCTGACACCGAGGCCAAAAAGTACGCAATTAAATGTTGAAGCCTCCTTCTTTTGACAGTATTTCGATCATAAAGCAAAAAGCAAGAAGATATCAAGAACCTAATATCATACGATCTATAAACAATCCAACAGCCATAATGACCAACAACGACCACAAACATACTATCGGTGAAGAACTATTCCTCATTTATCTTAAGCGCAGGTTGCCAGAGGAAGAGGAGGAAGATCACGATGTAGAACCTCAACGAAGAGTTCGAAGTCGATCCATTGGCCAGGAACTCTACGAGGTCCATCTCAAACGCTCTGAAGGCATGGAGCAAGATTTTGATCAAGAAGTTCCAGTTCCTACTTCTCCTAAAGATCACTCCGAACACAAAGAATGCGAAGAGAAAGTCGACGACCTTGAGAACAGGAAGCAATGAGCAAATCAGGACTGCCTTCATTTCCATTCAAAACTACGTGTACCGAGGCTTGTACAATTTCCCACAAGGAAAAAAAGCCCTTGACAATAAGAGATAATGCATTCAATCAAAAAATAGTTCTCTTGCCTTTGGGTAGATGAGACTATATTTGAATAAATATGCTATCTTGTTTTTATATCGTCGCGAGGTTTCTTTCCTTGTAGATTTATTGGCGCATGTTTGAATGTGTTGCTAATGCTCCCCTCTATCCCGCACTTTTGTTGCTGCTCTTGAACCATTAAAAACACATGAAAGTGTTGCAATATTTACAAGAAAGGAAGAGCGATACCAACTACTATGATTACCCTGATACTGCTATTCTTCCATAGCCATGTTATTGCTGTCTCTTTCAGCTCGCTTTTGCGCAAGCCAAGCAGCCATTCTCTCCCTTAGATCATCCGCAGGTTCTACCATATCAATGCTTAGCTCCTTTCTATTGAAAGGGTCGTGAGGATCATTCAAAAGGTGCTGGGTCACAGTCGACCTATCAATAATAGTTCCACTCGTTGGCAACAATACAGGATCTTTCATGAAGGTGCACATCAAAGGGTCCAAAAACTCATCAGGAGCGTCAATCGTGAGCGCATCGTCATCTTCAATTGTTTTGGAAACTTCCAACACCATCTCAGGCAGTGATGCAAAGAGAGCCATGTTGTCGTCTTTTAGCAAACCTAATTTCGTACATGTCTTTACTGCCTTCGTCATGAGATCGTTAGTGTAGTATCCGCTCTTTGCACAGTGTTCTTGAAAGAGAGGAGCATCGGCATACGATGAAAATATTTCACATAAATCAGTGAGCATCTCCTTTGGTCTGAAGTTGTAACTTTCAGGGTTATCAACCTGAAATTATAAACAAATTTGATTAGTTTCGTGTTCTCTCAAAAACGTGTCGCACAAATATGATATCCTTACCTTCAATTCCATTCCCTTTGCACCAACAAGCTTCGTGAGTACATGCAGAAGCATGTTGACAAGACGAGAACACAACTCGTCAAGCAAGAACAAACCGCGGATGTCTGTATCAGTACTCAAGAAACCAAGCATCTTCAATGTCTTATTACAGAGAGGAAGGGCGCGTTTGACCTCCTGTTCGTTGTCCTCGTGTCTACTACTAGTCGTCTCGCGCTGTTCTTCAGACAAGCTTGACCACTCTTGTGGATTAGCCATCTGAAGCTGAACTCTTCTAATCTCAGGAAGCTTCTCCATAACAGTCACAATCAAACTATTCATTTCGTTCATGATACCATTCGCAAATTTGATAAATGAATCTTTGTTCTGGGTGATGTGTCTAAAGGCAGACCGGTGCTCGGTGCTCTCCCATAGAAACTGCAACAGTGATGCAATATTGGCACGGTGCCCCATTTTCTCGTAGTACCCAGTGTGTTCGACTTCTCCGTATAGCAAAAGAAGGGAAGGAGCCAGGTTTTCCTGTGCAAAGGGATCGCTCAGTAGATAAGGCTGACCTCCCATCTTGGGGTCGCAAGATACGCTTGCTGGGACCGAAGATCGGCTGCTACTATCAGGAGGAAGGTAAACATCATGCAAGACATCCCCCATTTTGGCACGAAGATTATAATTGCGCACAGTCTAAGATAGAAATTCGTGACAAATGTTAGTGCCACCAATAGTACAAAAAGGCATTTGATAGCATTTTGCTGACTTACACTTGCATACTGAGGAGACAGGAGCTTGACAACAACTTTGAAAATATTGCTAAGGTCGACACCTTCCATCTGTTTGGCCGAGACTCTTCTCACAAAGACTACAAAGTCACAAATATCATCTACCATATGCTCAGGCATAAACGGTAATACTTTATCAGAGATTTGGAGTAACAGCCCTGCACTAAGGTTGAAAAAGCGAAGGGCATCATGCAACATTTCCGGCGCTAGAAGTGACACCTCATTGGCAAATTGCATTGAAAGAATTTGATTAAAATTGGGATCAGTTGCAACATCTTCATTCCTCTGTCTAACACTCCACGCGGTATGGTTCACCTGACGGACAAGATTTGTATGGTAGGATGAACTTGCGACGAGGCTCAAGTGAAGAGAACGCACGCAAAGGAAGAAGCATTGGGGAATGAATTTATTCTTGGGGTCGTATGGTTCAGTACAGGTGTGCATATCATCTCCTAATCTAGATACTGCGTCATCGCCAGTGTGTGCATAAATTCCTCCGTGATATTCAGGAGACCAGACAAATCCAGGATGGATACGGCTTGGATCGCCCATAAAGGGTTCGCAAAGCTTCAACAGGACTACTGACATATTTTGAAGCGTTTGGGAATTACTGACCTTAGTCTTGTCAGGACGCATAGCTGTCGCCCCAGTATTGACAAGAAGAGCGTCCACAAACCATTGCAAAACCTAATGGTAGAAATAAAAATATTCACATGTCAATGCTGGAGTCATAGCATTGCAATCATTCAACGCTTTTGTCCTCTCCTCATCACTTACCGGCTTTCTCGCTTCCTCTCCCGCTGTGATTAACGATCGCATGAAGCAATGGACAGTGTCCTGATAAACTTTTAGCTGTCTTCTCACGGTGTCTGTCTTCTTTTGAACTTCGTTGCGACTGGTCCTTGCCACATTTTGAAACTGAGAAGTTACAGCAGTGCTATCCATAGGAGTTCCCAATCTCAACACCAAACCAAGTAAAGTATCTTTTTCCAATGCCGGTCCCGATCTCTTGAGATAGGATTGTCGTCCATGTGTCATGGCAGTCATCATACGGTAAATTTGCAGCTGTTGTGGAGTAGCCCCCGCTGGTGGAGGTGGTATAGGCGCCCTAACTCTTTCGGCGGCCTGTGCTGATCCTTCTTTAGGGAGCAAGAAACCAGTAGAATTAGCTACAACTACCGCAGCCTTCTTGCAAGAGCACAGCGCTGTCAAAGCTGCTACCTGGACAAGTCCGCTGCTTCCTGAATTTTCCAATACATTCTCCGTTTTGCTCAACTCTTCTCGAAGTGATTTGACAATATCAGAAATAAGACTTTCAAAAATCTCCATATCTTGACTCATGAGTTCGTCACAAAGGGATGCATAGAAACTGGAATTCTTGCCTGCTATACCAACTGTGATAGAACCTACAGGGTCTAGAGTAGCCTGCGTCAAGCATCGTGCCAGTTGCTGTGCTCCATCTTTGGCCGATTCAAATAAATCCGGCGCCACGAGCGATGTTGCTGCATAACTGACAACCTGACGTTTAATTTCCTGCAACAACTCCACAATCTCATCATGTACCGCATCATCGGCATTCTTCTTTGCGGGCATATTCTTGAGTTCCTCCGAGACACGTTTGTGGCATGCACCGAGGTAGGAGAATAGCTCACTAGAAGACGAATTAGTGAGCAATGCGGGTAGCGCTAGACGCGAGGCGATAATTTCCGAAATATTTTCAACATTGATAGCTGCAGATCCAGTATCAATTGCAATGACATCCGGATCAGTGATTGAAGATCCAACTAGTTTGACTTTGAGTGTTTTCTTCAAGAGAAGTTCCTTCTTACGCTGCAATTTGCGAACGGGATCCGCTGGTTCTTTCCCACGGCTTTTTTTCGTCAGTGGGCCGTCTAATTCCACAGCATCCGTGTTTGTCTTTCCTGACAAAGAAGTGACAGATTCATGTTTGCTGTGACTATCATCAATAGTCTCACCCACGGATGGTTCCTTGATAGGTGCAGGTGAATCAATTTCCATTGGAGCGGGCGAGCTGATGGTCGAATCATTATTGCTAGAGGCAGGTTCGTTCCCAGCGTTACTATCCGAAGCCGAATCCTGGCTTTTGTTGTCGAATCGAGCAGCAAGACGTGCCAAGCGCTTCGCACGGATTTCTTCCTCCGTCTCTTGCTGCGCGGGCTCTTCATTGTTGTTGTTTTCATTCGTATCTTCATCTTCATCTTGCCTAGCTGCACCGCCACTGAGGGCCCAACCTGCCAAATTCGGTAGAAAACTCATCTTGAAGACTTTTGTGGTTTGGGATCTCGTTTGTGCTGAAATTGAGATGGATCCAACAGACTGAGAGTTGAGTGTTGACAGAATGATGGATGATGCAATTCTGCGTTCGATGGAATGACAGCTGGGAGCAAAGCGAATTCCAATTATTTTTCCTATCGTGTGTCTCCCCTTCGCTCTCCTCTCTTTCTCTAAAAACGGTAGATATTGTCCATCATTTTCTCAAATTTCAAATTCCTCGATTATTGACTGATGACAAATGGCAGCCACAGCGGTAAAGCATTGGTCACACGCACCATTGGCGTCGCATTAGTTTATACGTGTAGCCATGGGAGAAACCAGGTACACACGTGTGTACCTTTCTAAATTTTCGCTCTACTATTTACAAGGAGTAAACCTTTCCCACTGCTCTGGAAGTTCCTCGACTCAAGCATACATAAACCGTGCACTCTGCTTACCAATTCTCATCATTCTGTGCATGCGTGGACATCCACGCATAGAGTAATCTTGTATGATAAGATTGCAGAAAAATGAAATCGTCTGGTCGGGAGAACAATTACAATTCTTCGTCCCATATTGAAACAGCTCCCTGCTGCTGTGATTATAAAGTATAAGAACGATTAAGCATTTCCGATATTCATTCAAGAACTCTCTTGAGTAGGAAGAAGTCCAGTCGTATGCTAATTTGCCTTCTCAACTTGAAATAATTTTTCTAAAAGTAGACGTTTTAACACTAGCGGAACGCGAAAGAACTCCGTCTTGCTGCTCTGTTTTCAGTCGTGACATCTTGATCCATCGGTCATATTTCGTTGAGATTGGCTGCGGAATGTTGGTACCTGATACCAAGGACGTGAAATACTACGATAGACATAAGTAAAGGATGATTAACTGGACCTCTTTTGCTTCTGAATGGTAGGATTCCTTTGTTGATAGGTGGACCTCCTTTTTAGAACTGCAGATAAAGTAATTAATGCATATTTTTATGGAATACGAGGGCACTTACTAGTGTACTACTGTAGCTGTGCGTATACTACGCGTGCATAGAGAATATTTACAGGCATAGAGAATATTTACAATTACATCTAAAAGCGTGCGACTGTTTACATTCAGAATGGCGATATTCGTAAAAGTGTTTAGTTTGTTTGCCAGCTGCAGTGGCATTGACTCCCATAATTTTGAATGTGTTTGCATCAGAAAACGCAACAAGGCAATCTTCACGGGAACTGACAGGGGCTCAATGGAATCATTAGAAAAAGTAGACTCGTGTCGAATGCCTTATGATGGCACTGCTCGTTTACATTCTGAGATTTCGCGATATCTGGTAACCGGTATCCTAGACTTGAAATGTTGAATTCCGTTTTGTCCCGATCATGCTTGCCCTCGGCAAGATACATTTTAAAACATAAGCTATGCGAGCTGAAACCAGTGGCGGTAGGAAGATTCGAGTCTCGCCTTTTATCCTCATTCCTCACTTCGTACTGTATACTCAAATTATGGTTCATTTTTGAGTCACAGTTTGCGAAGACTCAAGTTTCACTTCAAAATGTGTTACTGTAATAAATTCTTGCGCTGGGCTCCTCCTGCAAACTGCAAACTTGGTTTGTCTCATGCCAAAAGGAAACACAAAAAAGGACTCTGACAAAGAGGTCACTTCAGAATCAGACCCTTTCCTTCTCTTCAAGCACTATTGTAAGCAATGCGAGGCAGTCGGGATTGGCACAAATGATGCTATAAAGAAAGCTCTCTGCCACAACGAGTCTCCTACTTATCAATCCCAGCTTCTTCTGGGTCCAGCCGGTGCCGATTCTCCCACAATTGGCGATGGAGGATGCAGAGCTCTAGTCTCGGCTATATTAGGAGAATGTGAACATCATGGCCCACATGATACTACTAATCCAAGTGGTAATTCCGAGTACAAATATACTGCATTTGAAGATATTAGAATATGGAGATCAAAGATTGGCGACAATGGTGCAGCTGCTTTGTCCAGACTACTGAGAAGATGCAATGGGATGGATTTCAAAGTATGGTATCTGGAGCTATCAGACAACCAGATTCGCCAAAGTGGCGCATTATCATTGGGCAGGTCACTTTGTTCAGGAGTAAGTTCAGAGTTTCACTTGTTGTTCTTGTTATTTGTGTAGAGACCATGATGTTATTTCGTTCTTCGTTCTTGGCTCACAGACGTATCAACACGCTCAAAAGATGAACAAAACACTTTTGACGTTGAAACTTGACTACAACAATACCCTAGGAAGCGACGGGATTATAGCTCTTGCAAAAGGTTTGAAATTGAATTCAACATTGCAAGTATTATCCTTGAAATTCTGCGGAATTGACGAGAAAGGGGGGAATGCTTTGTCAGAAATCATTGCTTTTCCAAGAACAGCAATGCAGACTCTGAATTTGGAAGGTAATCATCTTTGCGGAGAGGGCTTGAAACGCATGTGTCCTGGCTTGCAATCCAATTCAAGTTTGCGTAAGCTATCTCTAACTGATATAGGTTTGATGCCCAATGATGCTGATGCCCTTGAGGAATTTGGTAGAGCGATTGGAAGGCATCCATCATTGAATGACATTATTCTGTTGCGAAATGCCATCGGAGACGAAGGCGGATTGAATCTCTCAAAATATGTGGCTGAAAACAAGATCATTACTTCGTTAAAGATTGATACTGCACTTTCTCCAGATATTTATGATACCTTGTGCCGAATACCATCGAATGAAAAGAAGAGCAAGAAGAAAGGATCCGGGAAAAAGAAAAAATAGGTACATTGAATTCATCTTCTGTTGTGCCAATAACATTACACATTACAACCAAGCGTTACAACTGAGTATTTAGGTCGTGGGCTGAAGACAGCTTGCTGCGCAACAAATCTGCCCGTGGTGGCGAATAAAATTATGTACGATGTAAACTGATAGCATGTAGGAATGCCGCATTTATATCTGTTTGTAAAGGCAGTCGAACAGTGCTTGCATTACACCAGTTCAGAAGGGAGTTATTTCATTTCTTTCAATAAACTCGCGTGGACCTTATTTCCCCAGTGCTTGGTTTTCAACATTCTCCACGCCATCCATGCTGCTCTTGAGAAAGGTTTCGACATCTTCGGACCACCACCCGACCTTTCCCCCTTCTTCATGCGGGATGCTCTACAAAACCCTGTTTCATGAACACGTCGATAATTTCTACAGCAGTGTCTGGCGGAGTTACAAGTTTACCAAGACAGAGCACATTTGCATTGTTGACTGCTCTTGCACATTTTGCAGCCATTGTATTTTCGCAAGTTGCAGCTCTAACACCTTTGAACTTGTTGGCGACAATGCCTACTCCCATTCCAGTTCCACAAAATAGAACACCGATTGCATTCGTATCTTCATCTTTTTGCATTTGCCGTGCAAGTTTGGCAGCAGCATCGTAATACGTGTCAGAACCTAGATTCTTTACTTGGATATGATCCAGGCTAGCGAGATGCTCCTCAATCGCATCTTGGAGTGGCTTTCCAAATCCATCGCATGCAAGGTAAACGGTGCGGCTCATATTTTTAAGTTGAGTAGATTGGTAGAACAATAAGAATGTATGTTACATTACCAGGTATTGAAAGATAATTTGTAATTTCCAGAGGGTTGAACTTCACTCTTGTATGCCCTTTTGTTGCACGTTTTGTCATGTTGAATGTTGTTGTGTCTAAACTTTTGTTTTTTCTCATTTTCCCTGTTTACTCTCGCTTGCTTCCACGTTTGTTTTTGCTTCGCGCCAATAAGATGTCATCGATCAGGTCATCGATCCCAACAAGCGGCCAAACTCAAAGCGAGGCTGAAGAAGCAAACGATCAGAAAAGGCTTGCAGCGTTACCGCGCGCGGTACCGTATGTACTGCCAACCTCTACAAGAAGAGGAGCAGCATTGATGAGATAAATCCTTTGCAGGTAATTTGTTGATTCGAGCAAAAAGAGCTCCCAAGACTCCACCACAAACGAACACTTTCAACTTTCATCTCTTGATCAGTCATTAGAATAAACTTTGCCAGTACAGTAAACTCCATGAAGAACAAATTATCCTTTTATCGCAGACCCTTACCCGAAACATGCATATCATTGTCCTCGCCTGAGGGGCAGCGGCTCTTTCGTTCTTCTCTTCAAAATAATGGTACAAAAGCTTTCTTCCATCTCATCTCCCAGTTTCACACGCAAACAGAGCCCGCTTTTTGTGGTCCCAGTACACTTGTAATGGTCTTAAATTCTCTAAACGTTGATCCTCGCCAGCAATGGAAATCAGATGCACCATGGAGATGGTATAGTGAAGAAATGCTCAATTGCTGCATAGACTTGGAAACCATTCGGAAATCAGGCATAACCTTTTCCATGTTTAGTTGTCTCGCACGGTGTCAAGGATTAGCAATAGATGCTCAATTCGGGTCTGATTCTACGATTGAAGATTTTCGAGTAGCAGTGAAAAAGGCGTGTTGTGATGAAGGCAGTGCAGATTCAAAAGAGTCCAGTGATCAGCAGACATACCTTGTCGTTTCTTACGATCGTCAAGTGTTGCAACAGACGGGATCGGGTCATTTCTCTCCAATTGCCGCATATGATGAAGCTAGCGATAAAGTTTTGATATTGGACACGGCTAGGTTCAAATATACTCCCCACTGGGTCTCTGTCGGTCTACTGTTCACCGCAATGCTATCAATTGATCAGGAAACAAACAAGTCGAGAGGGTTTCTTCTGTTATCGTTTGAAACTGATGAAAAGCATGCAAGCGATTCATCCTCCCCTCATTATCACTTACCGCAATCAGTCCTATTCCGTTCCAAGAGGAGTCAAAATCCAGCTAGACAGAAATTCAAAGATTATCTGAAAGGCCATGCGAACGATACCGGTACCCCATTTGCTTTTCAGGAGATATTTAGATACTGGACGACAGATGACGGTGATGACGGTGATGATCATCGCAAGGTTTGGAATGTTTTGGAACCAAGTCCTATTCCTATTGACAAGGAAGAACAAGATCGCGTCAATGCACTAGTGGCCGCAATACAGAAATTATCTGAGCAGTTATACTCAACAATTGATGATCGTAGCAAGGCCAAAAATTTTGCATTTGCTCCATGTAGTGCAAGGACGGTCCATATCACAGCCATTGAAACAATCTACTTGATATATCTAGCGACGATTGATAGTGAGGCCCTTTCCAAAACGCTTGGAATGCTGTCTACAGAGAGTTTCTCAGGCTATGAAAGAGATCTTGATTATATTAAAGGTCAAATCTTGGCAGAAGTAGAACTGATCCAAAAAGCCATAGAATTGAGTAATGGCGATGCTTGTAATTGCAGCCATTGAATTCTTATCTTTAAAACTATTGCATTTCATTGCTTAGTAATTTATTCTTTGCAATACAACAAGCGAGCGCTTTCATTTTCACTGGACAAGGAGCTCGTAGATTCTTTCGATGAAAAGAAAGGGCTTACGATTCTGAGATTCACTAGAGATGCGGTTGTTTGTTATGTCTGGTTCATGAAACTCTTTTTATGATGGATATTGGACGGTACAGTATCAAAACTGCAGGAATTCTGGAAAGGTTGCCATCACGTTTGTTCAAAGTCAAAATGAGATCAAGTAAGTCTCCCTTTTTCTCCTCTTTTTCAACATTTTGGCTGCCGACATTGTTTGTTTCTCTCTTTCCCCTTCTTATCTCTTGTTTTTCTTCACAAAAGACAAGCGAAGCCACCGCCAACAACGCAAGTAACAGCACAAACACCAACCGTACCTCTGAAACCATGAGCACCCCTACTACCTTCTGGCGCCTTGCTGGCATGTCATACACTCAGGTAAGATTCTTATTTACCTGTTGCGAATTGAGGATCGGTAGTATCGAGTTTGGACTAGCATTCGCCAAAAAGATTTTCATCGGCGGTTGCACAAGTGACAGACAGACCGCATGAGAAATCGGGGCTAAATGCCTCCACCACGAAGAAACTCTAGTAGAGGGTGCAACAGAAACAACATTACGCACAAGTAGTATTCCCAATTCGATTTCAACTCATGTCTCACTGAAAGCCTTTATTTCTTTAACTTCATTACAGTATGTAACTAGGGCTGCAACTGCCGTAAGAAATGGACTTAAGGAGCCAGCAAGAACCAAGGCTATGCAGCACGAGAAATTCTCTTACAACGCTTCAGCATGGGATGCTGGAAAGATTGGACCTAAGAAGCCTGTTCAGACTCTTTCGGAGGCTGGACATTAATTGTGTTCTAGCTGTGATAGAATGACTATTTCTGACTAGGCTAGGATTGGGTCGCGGCGGAATGGATTCGCATTAAATTTAATTTGAAACGTTTTGGGTGACTGATTTACAACCACTTTTGGTGTTCATAGAGTGTTCATAGTAGTGGAGCAAAATTATTACGGGTACAGAGTACCACCCACCATTATGTTTAAATTCAACTTCATCGCAAGGACATCAATTTCTTCCTTACCCCCCATTTCAGTATATTTAATGAAATCCCCTGGGATTCTCCCTCTCATTCTTCACTCTGTCCTCACTCTTGTCATTTTCCTCCAAGATCCTAAACTTCTCAAAAAACAAGTATGCTGCCTTGTACGTCTTACCGCACTTGTTCACATTCTCTCCAGAGAGGAACAAATTCAGCTTTTCATGATAAATCCCACCCAATACTTTGCACATCATTGCCTGGGTCACT
>Ga0209712_10002713_pt1 | contig 14496 bp, 14 predicted proteins | sample ArcOceMetagenome_FD_187443 | JGI IMG/M metagenome (GOLD analysis project Ga0209712, IMG submission 187443) | Marine eukaryotic phytoplankton communities from Arctic Ocean - Arctic Ocean - Greenland ARC118M Metagenome (SPAdes) (version 2) | ecosystem: Environmental > Aquatic > Marine > Oceanic...
CTTATGTCTTTAAGCTTGAAGGTTGAGTAGGGAGGGAGAGGCCAACTGGAAGCACTCACTGCAATCAGAGGATCTAAGCACTCACATCGGTTCCAAGCACTCACAGTCCCCTTTTAAAGTACCCCTCAAATAACCCAAAAAGAAAGCACCCCCGAAAAAGGCAGGTTGGCGCCGTCTACTCCGTCTATCAGGATAGAGAACCTATAAGATATAAAAGAAATATTCTATAGTATTCTATAAGGACTAAGAGTATAAGAGGTACTGAAAGAAAAAAGGGAAAAACCCAAACTTCACATGTACTCTGATCCACCTTTTAAATGGGATCCCTCAGAGTGGTGTGTGCACTAGTGGGGTTCCACCCCTGCGGTCCCCAGTGTGTCCAGGGTCTATAGAATACCAACGGACTGATATTCCCTCTACTGTTATCCTTCCGGGGCATGGGTCCCTCATAGGATGTGATGGTACTCTCTAAGGGGGTGACCCCATAAAAATTATAGTGTTGATATTGATTTGGGTTTTTGGGTTTTTTTAGTTTTTGAATGTTGGTAGAAATTATTTTCCCAGACTTTGAAGTTTTAAATAACGTTTAACTAGAAAGTATTTAAATAGATGAATGTGGAATAATATGAAGTTGTAAAAATAAAATTTTTTAAGTCCCTCAAAGAGCCCTCAAAGAACTAATAAAACTAATAGCCATTAAAGAAGAGTAGAAATAAGTAATTGAAAACTCAGAGTTCCTAGTTTATAGGATGATATGACACTATGTCATTAGGATTATTTGTAGGCGTTTCGATTATATTATAGTATTAATAGAGTAATGTAATATATGAAACAATACGTAATATTTAAGTATAATAATCAAATAATAATATATTATGACTAAAAAGAAAATGACCAAGGTTTGGAAAACTAAAAAGGTTGACAGAACAATATCAATGATTTGTATGAATTCAGATCTAAATGAAAGCAGATACCCACAGTGGTCTCCAAATGACGGTGACACAAAATGTAAAGAATGGGTTGAAGTAACTGATCAAACCTCAGCAGTTTTATGTAGTAAATGTACGATGAGATCAGTCAACTTTTAAAGACCACTCATTTTCAGATGATATATAAATTAGAACGATGTTTAACCACGCTGTGTTAGATTACAAAACTACATAGATTTTATCAAAGAGCTAGCTAACCACTGGCTCTTTTTTTTTCACTAATAAATAAACAAATCCAGTTTATTCGTTATAATAACTATAAATATTAATTAAGCACATGGCAAATAAGAAACACGCAAAAACACCTTTAATAGATCAGTTCGGAGAAGACTTAACTGCAGCAGCTGCCGCAGGCAAACTAGATCCTATTATTGGAAGAGACAAAGAAGTTTATAGAATCTGTCAAATCCTTTCTCGAAGAAAGAAGAACAACCCAATTATATTAGGAGATCCAGGTGTAGGTAAAACTGCATTAGTTGAAGCTATTGCACAGAGGATTGTTGATAAGAAAGTAGCAATGACACTTACTAATAAAAGAGTAATATCTTTAAATATGTCTTCAATCGTCGCAGGTACAAAATACCGTGGGGAATTTGAAGAGAGAATGAAAAAGATCGTTGATGAACTAAAGGAAAATCCAGATATTATAATATTTGTTGATGAAATCCATACTATGGTCGGAGCAGGTGGAGTTAGCGGTTCTTTAGATGCTAGTAATATTTTAAAACCAGCCCTTGCAAGAGGACAGGTACAATGTATTGGTGCAACAACGTTAGATGAATATAGAGAAAATATAGAAACTGACGGAGCTCTTACTAGAAGATTCCAAGAAGTTTTTATTGACCCACCTTCAATTGAAGATTCTATTGAGATCTTAAATAGAATCAAAGATAACTACGAAGAATATCATGCAGTTAAATATACTGAAGAGGCATTAGCAGCTTGTGTGGAATTATCTGATAGATATGTTACTTCTAGAGAATTACCGGATAAAGCAATTGATTTAATGGATGAAGCTGGTGCAAAAGTACACTTAGCTCAAGTTAAAATGCCAGAACATATTAAAGATTCTGAAAAGAAAGTTGACGAGATTAAGCTACAAAAACTAGCAGCAGTAGAAGAACAAGACTACGAGAAAGCTGCTAAGTTTAGAGATGCTGAAATTAAGCAAAGAAATTCCATTGACGACACTATTGCAAAATGGCAAAGTGATTTAAGAATTAACAGAAGACCTGTAACATACGATGATATTGCAGAAACTATATCAGACGCTACTGGAATTCCAATATCGAGAATGACGGATGACGAAAGTAAAATCATTACTGATATGGAATCTAAACTTAAGTCAATGATAATTGGACAAGATTCTGCAGTTACTGGATTATGTAAAGTAATTAAAAGATCTAGGGCTGGTGTTAGTTCATCTAAAAAACCAATCGGTTCTTTTATGTTTATCGGTCCTACTGGAGTTGGTAAAACAGAAACAGTTAAAGCTTTAGCAAACTATTATTTTGGTGATGAAGATTCTATTATTAGAATTGATATGTCAGAATATCAAGAAAAGTTTAATGTTTCTAAATTAATCGGATCTCCTCCTGGATATGTTGGACATGAGAGCGGTGGGCAATTAACAGAACAAGTAAGACGTAAACCATACTCTGTTGTATTATTTGATGAAGTTGAAAAAGCACACCCAGATACATTCAATACGTTATTACAAGTGCTAGATGAGGGTAGATTAACAGATTCTCTAGGAAGAACTGTAGATTTCACAAATACAATTATTATAATGACGTCAAATGTTGGTGCTAAGAAAGTTTCAGATTTTGGAGCAGGAATAGGATTCGAAAGCCACAGTTCAATAGCAACTCAAAAATCTCATGTAGAATCTATCATTAGAAAAGAACTTAAAAATAAGTTTGCACCTGAATTTTTAAATAGATTAGACGATATGATACTATTTAATTCTTTAAGTAAAGACAACATGTTAGAGATTGTTGATATTGAATTAAATAAAGTTATCAATAGATTAGAAAAACAAGGATATTCTATTAAAATAAATAAACCTGCAAAAGCATTCTTAGCAGAGCAAGGATATGACCCACTATATGGAGCACGTCCATTAAAGAGAGCAGTTCAAAATTATGTAGAAGATATTTTAGCAGACGCTATCATAGATAAGAAAATGGTGATGGGAACTAAGGTTTATTCAATATCGCATAAAAAAGGAGAAGATAAACTTTCTTTAAAATAGTAGTATAATATTAGTAAGTTACTTTAATAATATAATATATGACATTTAACGATAAATTCAAAGATTTAATTTTAGATATAGAACATGACGGTAATGTTTCTCAACCTCGAGATATGAAGGTTAAGGAACTTACTGTTCAAACCCTAGAGTTTGATCCTACAAAAACAATTGCACATTTTGATAGCAGATCTTTTAATTGGAAATATTTCGGTGGAGAGCTATGCTGGTATCTTAATAGAGATCGTGATGTAGATTATATTGGTCAATTTTCAGGAATGTGGTCTACTTTAACTAATCCAGATTCTAATGAGATCAATTCTAATTATGGTTATCTGTTATTAGGTGGTCAATTACAATGGGCTCTAGATTCTTTAAAATCAGACAAGAATACAAGACAAGCAATATCATTCTTAAACCAACCTAAATTTCAATTTGAAGGTAATAAAGATTTTGTATGTACAATGTACCTTAACTTTTTTATTAGAGACAATAAATTGAATATGAAAGTTCAAATGAGATCTAATGATATATTTTACGGCCTTACATTCGACGCACCTTACTTTAGTTTTATACACCAACATATGAGATTATGGTTACTAGAAACATACCCAGAATTAGAACTAGGAACATACTATCACTGTGCAGATAATATTCATTTTTATGAAAGACATTTTGATATGTCTTCTAAAATAGTATCAGAAAGCACAAAGCAAGGTAGCAATTACACGATGAATATTGAAAATCCTTTATTTAATCTTACGAAAGATAATATGTTATTAACAGAATATGGTATTAATTTCATGAAAGATATTAATGAAGCTGTTGGAAATAAAAGTAAACAAATAACATATAATAATATATTAAGAGAATATCTTAATATTAGATTAACATAATATAATGATAGGAGAAATACCGCACTTTGATGTATATGCTGATATGAATGAAGCAGCCGGCGGACCTATAATAATAAACCAAAAGGGATTTTATAAAAGGCTAGTAGATTTTATAGAATTTAATTTAAAAAGTAACTTTGAAATAGATATATTATGCTACTTAGTTGATCCAGACGGATCTGTAATGGAGGCAAAATTAGAAGAAGATGGATATTTAAAATCACTTCTAAAATCAATAGAATACTACAAAGAAAATGAAGAATACGAAATCTGTAAAAGAATCTCAAATTTAATAAAAGAATATGAATTATAGTAACGAGTTTAAGAAGTACGCAATGAGCGACCATAATGTTAGTTCGTCTAACATGAATTATTACGAAAATCAAATAGAGAATTCGATGACTCCTTATATTTTAGAGGAGAGAGAATTAAGAGCCACTCAAATGGATATCTTTTCTAGATTGATGATGGATAGATTACTATGGGTCGCTGGTCCAGTTAATGACAATATGTCTACAATAGTACAAGCCCAGTTAATGTTTTTAGATACGACGTCAGAAGGAGATATTACGATGCACATAGATTCACCGGGAGGTTCCGTTAAATCAGGACTTTCTATGGTAGATGTTATGGATTACATTAAATGTGATATACGTACGATCAACACAGGGATGGCCGCATCAATGGGTTCAGTATTATTAGGAGCAGGAACCAAGGGTAAGAGAATGTCACTAAAGCATTCTACGACTATGCTACACCAGTCTTCTGGCGGTTTTAGCGGAAATATACAAGATGCTGAAATTGATTGGAAAAACTGGCAAGACGTAAACAAAGAATTGTTTATATTATTAGGAGAATATTGCGGAAAGAAGCCAGAGGCAGTGATGAAAGATGCTACCAGAGATTTTTGGTTAAGTGCAACAGAAGCTAAAAAGTACGGGATTATTGACGAAGTTATTAAAAAAAGATAATATAATAATATAAGATTATGCAAGTATACTTTTATGTACGACACGAAAAATTAGAATATCTTAATAAGCTATTAAAGGATTATAATAATCTAATAGAACCTATTGATATTTCTTTTAATCCAATGAATGATTCAGTTATGGTTTCTATTTCAATTGATGACTTTATTGGATTAAGCGATAGAGACGTGTTTGCTACTCTTATATCATTATAATATATTAATAAAATAATAAAGTAATATGACAAAACGAGAAAAAACCAGGAATCTTTTCATTGAACTAATAAATGAACAGTTAAAACCGCACGGAGTATCTTATACGGATGTTAAAGATAATCCACATTGGTATATGGAGTATAAGACTACTAAAGAAGATGAAGAGGCTTTCATTGAACACTGCGTTAATAGAATTAGAAAAGTATTAAAGGTAACTAAAACTATGGCAGTTAAAGAGGCTCAATGGTTTATTTTACAGTGGGGGCTTACCCTTGGTCAAATTGACAAAAATAAAAGTAATACTCCAGAAAAAAGTAAAGACAAAAAAACTTTATAATATAAGTCCCATTTTTAATAAAAGCACGGGAAAGAGATGAATAGATATATTCATGAACGTACTAGAAAAGAATTGGCTTACAGATTTACCTTTTGATTTTGAATTAAAAAGATATAAACTTTTAGGAGCAACTCAAAAGATAAAATCTATGATTAAGTCTGGTCTTTTGTATGACGCTCTTATTGAGGTTGAATATCAGTTGGAAGACTTATATAAACTCAAAAACAAAAAGAGCGAAATCGATGATAGATTAAAGGTTCTTACTGGGATCAATTTAGACACTATGTCTCTTGACTACGAATATCCGGATTCAGAAGACGAAATATTCCACATATATAATTTAGTAGAAATAGCCATTGAAGAATTTGAATCTTTATTTAGAATGGTTAGAGTTAAGTGGAGATCTGTCATGTCAAAAATAGTAATCACTGAGATTCCTCATAAAATGCCTACCAAAACAAAGGGTACGGTTTTTATAATCGACAAAAATACTAATAACATATTAACGTATTCATATAATAACCCATATAGATTAGTAGGGGAATGGCGGGATATGCGATTAAATAAAATAGATATAGAACTAAGTGGAATTCCTGATATAGTAGATTATGTTACTAAATCTAAATTAAAATCAGATGACCGTAGATATTGGAGAATAGATCATAAGCTAAACGAAGATTTAGAAGAATGTATACTACCAATTATTAGATATTCAATATACAGTAAATTAACAAAATAAAGTTAAATTTACAGGAATATATAAAAAATAGTTAATAAAAAATAGTTAATATAAAAAATGGCTTACGTAGCAAAAGACGATATAATAGCATTTATTGAGAATGAAATTAATTTCATTCAAGGTAATTCTCAAACATATGAAATCATATTATATAAAGATTTCATGGGATCCCCCTTGAATTTAAATCAACCAACTTTGTTTACTGTTGCTATTTATGTTGAGGATAGAAAGGTTTTACAATACTCTAAACCTCAAATTTCCGGAGTTTCCCTTCCTTTATTAGTTGATAAAGCAGGAGATACTGGTGTAATTAGTTTTGAAATAGATGCTTCAAATTCATTAAATTTTGGAGCAGGTAGGATATATGCACAGATAAGCGTATATTACGAAAACTATTATCCAAAACCTAAAAGTTATATATTTCCTAGATTAGCAATCGGTGAGGTTATTGATAATGGAGACAATGGATCTGACGACAATGGATCTGACGACAATGGATCTGGCGATAATACAAATACAAATACCCATCTTAATATTCCAGAATTTATAATAGAACATACTGATGGCACGTTTCCGTCACAGTCTGGTAACGCATCCGTAAATTCTTTTACACCATCTTTAGTAACTTCAGTAATATTTAAAAATCTGGATAAAAAAAATGTAAGAATTTCTTCTTTAGAAAATTTTCTAGTTAAAAGAATATCTGTCGATGGCATCAATGGTGTTATTACATTAAAAGATACAGTAACGTGTTTGTATGGTATTTATAAAATAGTGTCATGGCAGAGATTAGATTTTTCAGGAGGTAACGGGCTGACGGAAGATGCTGACGGTATAAAAATTAATGTAGAAATTGAAGCTGTTTCAACAGGGACTGGCGTTTCTACAACTATTTGGCAAAGTGGTCAAATAATAACGTATGAACTAGATGCACATGGATCTTCTAAACAAACAGGTGCAAGTGTAACAGATAATGGAGAATTAACGTATACTGATACGAACGTTAATCCAACAACGACAACAGGGGATTACGCTGCCACCGGCATTTTTATGACGTATACTCCTTATCACGATTCTTACGTTATAGTAGAGGTTAATGGAATATCAGTTAGGGTCGGAGACGCTAATAAAAATGTTGATTCATATTTCTCAGGTAATGGCGGATCAACCGCAGTTCCAATAGATGATATCAGAGCTGGTGATGAATTATACTGGAACGGATCTTCCGCTGGTTATAATTTAACAGAAGGTGATTCTATTAACCTAATATATGAGGCAAAATCTACAGATTTAGACTAACTTAATAAATATAATAAATAAAAAATACACTAGGACGCGCGTATGTGTGCTTTAGTGTATTTTTTTGGGTTTTTCCCAATTTCATGAATTCTATTAACATATTACCTCATAATATGATACAAATGTAAAATGCACTGTGATATATAAATCACTAACGACAATAATGTTGTTAGGCCAAAATATAATAAATATAATAATATGGCACAAATTCGTTCAAAACAAATTAAGGATTTTTTAAGCACAGTAAACTGGGCAGCTCCAACTAATTTCGAAATTGCAAACACATCTGACATCGCAAAGTATGTTGGTGATGAGTTAGCAGCTTCAGAAGCTACTGTATCTGCATCAATTGAAGCTTTAGAAAATGGCTTAGCTGCTGAAATTTTAGCAACAAACGGTGATGTTACCGCTTTAACTGGATCTATTGCAACTGAAAAAGGAAGAGCTGAAGGAGCTGAAGGTGTATTACAAGGAAACATTGACTCTGAAGCAGGTAGAATCGACGCAATCTTAAACGCAGCTGACGCTGACAAAGATACATTCGTTGAGATAGTTACTTTAATCAACTCTGTTGATTTAACTAACGATCAAGCTTTAGCTGCAGTAATTTTAGACTTAAACACTGAGATATCTGCTACTAACGCAGATTTCGTAAGTATTAACTCTGCAATTTCTGTTGAAATCGCTGCTACTAATTCTGACTTTACAAGAGTTGAAGGATTATTATCTGCTGAAATCGCTGATACTAATTCTGATGTAATCGCTTTACAAAATTATGTTGATGAAGGACAGGTAAACCTTAACGACGCAATCTTAGGCGTATCTGACTCACTTAACGCTAGTTTAACTGCTGAAATCAATGCAACTAACGCTGAAGTTACTTCTATTGACACTAGATTAGGATCTGTTTCTGGATCTTTAGTTGAATCTGTTGATTCTTTAGAATCTGCTTTAGCTGTTGAAATCGCTGCTACTAATTCTGACTTCACAAGAGTTGAAGGATTATTATCTACTGAGATCACTGCTACTAATTCTGACTTCACAAGAGTTGAAGGATTATTATCTGCTGAAATAGCTGATACAAATTCTGATGTTATTAGATTAGACGCTAAAATTGCATCTGATGTTGCTGCTGAGAAGTTAAGAGCTGAAGGTATTGAAGGTGGATTACAATCTGCTTTAAATACTGAAATCGCTTCTACTAACTCTGAAGTTATTAGATTAGACGGTAAAGTTGACGCTGAAAACGCAAGAATCGACGCAATCTTATTAGCAGCTGATGCTGACAAAGATACATTCGTTGAGGTTGTTTCTTTAATCAACGCTGTTGATACTGTAAATGATGACGCTTTAGCTGTAGTAATCTCTAACTTAAACACTGAGATCGCTGCTACTAATGCTGACTTTACAAGAGTTGAAGGTTTATTATCTGTTGAAATCGCTGCTACTAATGCTGACTTCACAAGAGTTGAAGGATTATTATCTGCTGAAATCGCTGATACTAATGCTGATGTAATAGCTTTAACAAATTCTATTGATGCTGTTGGTGTAGATTTATCTGATTATGAAACTTCTAACGACCTTGCATTAGCTGGAGTTGCTACAGATTTATCTGATTATGAAGTATCTAACGATGCTGCATTAGCTTCTACTAAAGCTGATTTAGCTGCTGAAATAGCTGCTACTAACACTGATGTTTCTAGAATAGATTCTAAAGACGCACAGCAAGACGGAAGATTAGTATCTTTAGAAGCTGCTATCATGGAAGATGATGAAATGGCTACTGAAACATTCGCTGGATCTGGATTAGTTTACACTTTAGCTAACGCGGTACAAGAGAATAAAGGTTCTTTAGTTGATGTATTCGTAAATGGACATAGAGTATTCGTTGCAACTGTTGCAGGTGCTAACATTACTTTATCTGAACCAGGTTACGGAATAGACTCTTCTGATGAAGTAGTATTCGTTTACCAATTCTAAGAAAAAATACGAAAGTATTAATTCATAGTTTTTAAAATTAAGGGTCCTCTAACGGGGACCCTTTCTTTTTTAAATATATAGTATAATAAACAAAGAATAATTTATGAAAGTTGGAATTGTAATATCGCTGGTTAAGGAATATGAAAGTATGTGGATTAATGGTATTAAATTAAATGCGTTAAATTTATCTAAAATGCTTGGCCAAATAAAAGGACTAGACGTCTATATTTTAGACACAGGTTCTACTGTTTCTGATTTAACTAAAGTTAGTTGGGATTCTAATAAATATAAAGTTGCAAAGTTTAAAGACATGGAGAACGAAGTAGACCTATTATTTATGGTAGGTTCTTCTTTACCTAGCTCCCGAATTGATTTAATGAAAAGTAAAAACCCAAAACTAAAGATTATAAAATATCAATGCGGAAATAGTTATGTAGTTGATATGGAGAGAGTAATGTTTGACACGATAACGGATGGGCTTCTTCCATCATGGGACAGAGGTCACGATGAAACTTGGGTAATACCTCAACAAGAGTATCAATGTAAAGAATACTTTAAAACAATATATAGACAAGACGATTCTCAAATAAGGACAGTTCCTTTTATATGGGATCCAGAACCTTTAGACGAATTTAACAAATTATTAATCGCATCTAATAAACTCATACCAAAATATACGCCAAAAGATAGAAAGGAAAAGAAACTATCGGTGATGGAGCCAAATATTAATGTAGTTAAATATTCAATGATTCCTATCATGATGGCAGAAAGGGTTTTTAGAGATTTAGGTGAAGATTCATTTAAACAAATATATATCGGCTCTGGTAAAAAAATGCTAAAGAATAAATATTACTTATCGATGATTAAGCACTTCGATATAGTAAATTCACCAAATGAAAAAATAAAATATGTAGGTAGATATCCTGTCTCAACGTTCCTTGCAAGTGAAACCGATATCGTGGTTTCACACCAATGGGAAAACCCATTAAATTATGCATACTTAGACGCACTCTATTTCGGGTACCCTTTAGTGCATAATGCAGACATGATAAAGGACGCTGGATATTATTACGAAGGATTTAATGTATCACAAGGTGCTGAACAATTAAAGATTGCATTAGCGGATCATGACAGTAACTTAGATCAATACGCTAAAAATAGCAAAAAAGTATTAGATCGATATGTGTCAACTAACAAAAATATAGTAGATACATATACAAAATTAATAGATAACTTATTTAACCCAGGTACTCATGAGTTATCACATGAATATAATTGGAAAACAAATTTATATAAATAATGAGCAATTTTAAAGAAATATTTGAAGCATTGGATAAAGTAAAAATATCTATAGTAATGCAGGTTAATTTAGAAAATTATGAAGGATCTAGAAGGGATCCTATTAATAAATTTCATAGAGCCGTTGAAAGTTTTAAAAACCAATTATATAAAAATTGCGAACTTATTATAGTTGCAGATGGTTGTAATAAAACACACCAGCTATTTAATAGGTCACATAAGAATGATTCTAATATTAGATTCGTTTATTTTGACAGGACAAATACTAGCGCAATGTATGAGGAAATAGAAGATAAAGGAAAATACTATAGAGGATATGCTAGAAAATTAGGAGTTGCAGCTGCAACCGGAGAACTTATAATGTATATGGATTCTGATGATTTTTTAATGCCAAACTTTACAATGACAGGTCTTTTATATTATAACGCAAATCCAGAAAAAGATTGGTGGGTAAACACATCGTGGTTTGACCATGAAAGTGTTAAATTATCTACTACAAATTCGCAAGCGGTTTCAGATCCATCAGAAACTGAGGCTATTGAGATTCCAGGATTACAAGATAAATGGAAGCCAATTGAATTACTAGAAAATAGACAAGTTCTTTCCCCTTGGCTAATGATGCATAGGTCTTCATTGACTACAAAATGGAGAGATGTAATTTCTAAAAATGTTTCTGAAGATGTGGATTTCTTTAAAAGACTACAATCTGAATACCCTAATGGAAGTGCATATAAAGCAGCATCATATGTGCGATGTCATCTTAGCGGACAGTGGGACGTTTAACGTTTACTTAAACTGCTCATAAATATAGCAGCACAATTTTCTAAATACCCTTTCTTGGTCTCCGGATCGGAGAGGGTATACCATTTATAAGCCATAGAACCTTCAAATCTACCAATTGAATTTTTGATAGATTTAATATTATTATTAATATTTTCAATATTTTCAGAACTCAATTCAGGAATCTCAACGTCAAGGTCTAGTGCAACTTTTAGTAATAGTCCCCAATCATATTCTTGATTAGCACGTGTTAAATCTTCATAACATCTTTTTAAAAACTCTTTTTCTCTTTCAGAGTATGAATCATCTAATTTATCAGGATGGCACTTAACCGCTAGTTTTCTAAAAAGTTTTTTAAAGCTTTTATCTTCAAACTTTACAACCTCTTCTTCTTCAATCTTTTTAGGTTTAGGAGCTCCATCGGGAGGGCTCAGTGCCTCCAACGCTGGTTTATTATGATCATGCATCGCCTCTCTAAAATCACCCTCTGCATCACTAGATATAGACCTAATATCTGCTAGTGTTTCTTTAAAATAAATGTAATCTCTAATTATTTTGTTTGCAAAGTTTTTCATTAAGATATTTATCAATATTATATTACGATATTAACCGTAAAAACAAACACCTCTACTATATTAACCAGATATATAGAATTGAAACAAAAGGGATGCTCTCTCTTTTTTAAATTAAAATAAACAAAAAAAATTAAAAAATCTATGTCACAATTAAAAATTAAGCAAATTGAAGGCTTACAGACAAAGTTAGACTCTTTAGATTCTCAACTTGCCTCAGGTTCTTTAAAATCTAGCTACCAACAAGCTGCTCATGGTTTTGCAGCTGGTAATGTTATTGCATTATTCAACGGTTCTTGGGTTTTAGCAGACTCTAAAACAGCTGACAAATTGGGAAGATTAGTAGTTGAAGAAGCTACTGACGCTTCTAACTTTATTGCAGTACAAATAGGTAACATTGAAGTATCTACATGGAACTTAACTCCAGGTACTTTTTATGTTGTTGATGAGTCTGATTCAGGTTCTATTGCCGCATTTGTAAATCCAAGCGAGCCATCATATGCATATAGCAATCCAATCATACAAGCAATTTCAGCGACTAAAGCACAAGTTCTACCATGGAGACCAAGTTTAGGTCCTACTCAAGTAGCACAAGGTTCTGAATATACACAAGCTGATTTAGCACCTCTTGAATCTAACGGAGATGAATCAGCAACTGGTATTACATTAGACTATACTCCTTTCGCGGATTCAACTGTACAGGTTTATATTAACGGTGTGGCAGTTACAGAAACTTACGGAGAAAAAACAGGAGATGTATACTTTTCTAATAACGGAGGTATTACATCTAAATCGGTAGCAGACTTAGAAGCTGGTGATCAAATGTTTTGGAATTCAAATTACGCAGGATATGAAATCGGAGGAGGAGATCTTTTCGATATAGTATACGAGAAAAATTCATTAGACTAATAAAAACAAAATAAAAATAAAAGTAAATTAAACTATGGCATATTCAGCATATATTTCTACAGCAGGTCCTCAGGGAGACCAGGGATCCGGATATCAAGGTACCCAAGGAGATCAAGGTTTCCAAGGAGAAACTGGAGATCAAGGAGATCAAGGTTTTCAAGGAGAAACTGGAGATCAAGGTATTCAAGGTACTAAAGGAGACCAAGGTTTTCAAGGAGATCAAGGTTTTAAAGGAGAAACTGGTGATCAAGGTATTCAAGGTACTAAAGGAGATCAAGGTTTTCAAGGAGATCAAGGAGAAAAAGGAGATAAAGGTTTCCAAGGAGATCAAGGTTTTCAAGGTATAACAGGAGATCAAGGTATTCAAGGTACTAAAGGAGATCAAGGAGAAACAGGAGATCAAGGAGATCAAGGTTTTAAAGGAGAAACTGGAGATCAAGGTTTTCAAGGAGAAAAAGGAGATAAAGGTTTCCAAGGAGATCAAGGAGATCAAGGTTTTAAAGGAGAAACTGGAGATCAAGGAGATCAAGGTTTTCAAGGAGAAAAAGGAGATAAAGGTTTCCAAGGAGAAAAAGGAGATCAAGGTTTTCAAGGAGAAAAAGGAGATAAAGGTTTCCAAGGAGATCAAGGAGATCAAGGTTTTAAAGGAGAAACAGGAGATCAAGGTTTTCAAGGAGATCAAGGTATAACAGGAGATCAAGGTATTCAAGGTACTAAAGGAGATCAAGGAGAAACTGGAGATCAAGGAGATCAAGGTTTTAAAGGAGAAACTGGTGATCAAGGAGATCAAGGATTCCAAGGTATAACCGGAGATCAAGGTATTCAAGGTACTAAAGGAGATCAAGGAGAAACCGGAGATCAAGGTTTTCAAGGAGATCAAGGAGATCAAGGTTTTAAAGGAGAAACAGGAGATCAAGGTTTTAAAGGAGAAACAGGAGATCAAGGTATTCAAGGTACTAAAGGAGACCAAGGTTTTCAAGGTGATCAAGGTTTTAAAGGAGAAACTGGTGATCAAGGTATTCAAGGTACTAAAGGAGATCAAGGATTCCAAGGAGATCAAGGAGAAAAAGGAGATAAAGGTTTCCAAGGAGATCAAGGTTTTAAAGGAGAAACTGGAGATCAAGGAGAAAAAGGAGATAAAGGTTTTCAAGGAGATCAAGGTTTTAAAGGAGAAACTGGAGATCAAGGAGAAAAAGGAGATAAAGGTTTTCAAGGAGATCAAGGTTTTAAAGGAGAAACTGGAGATCAAGGAGAAAAAGGAG
>Ga0209712_10002715_pt1 | contig 14495 bp, 13 predicted proteins | sample ArcOceMetagenome_FD_187443 | JGI IMG/M metagenome (GOLD analysis project Ga0209712, IMG submission 187443) | Marine eukaryotic phytoplankton communities from Arctic Ocean - Arctic Ocean - Greenland ARC118M Metagenome (SPAdes) (version 2) | ecosystem: Environmental > Aquatic > Marine > Oceanic...
TGTTGCTGCCTAAGCGGTTTCTATTGATGTTTATGGTACGTTTTTTCATTTTGAATTCCTATTAAGTTGCTTCTGTAGACTCGACCAAACCTATTAAAGTTTCGATCAACATAAATTAACTTTGTTATAAATTTATGACAGTTGAGCTTTATAGCTCAATATAAATATTTAACTCCACGTTTTATTGAGTAAGTTGCTATGGGCAATGATGGCCATTGTTAAGTTTTACTACTACTCAAGATGGAAAAGATGACATTGTGGCAGATTTAGATATGTCTAATGGGTTGTTTGGTGAAGTGGACCAATATCACTACTTTAAAGTGGCTGTATATCGTCTAAAAAACACTAGTGACGCGGATGAATATGCTCAAGCTACTTTTTAAGAAATTCGCAATGCCACACAGGACATACAGCTAGTGAATAGGATTATGGCCTAATCAGCCACTTCTGTGACGCTTGGTATAGGTGTTTCGTCCGGCACAATTTCTGGTTCTAAAATTTGCGGTTGTTGTTCGTCTAACCAAACAAGGGTGTCGTAAAAACGCCTGATGTTATCTACATATGCGACAGCTTCATTGCCTCGGGCGTAGCCGTAACGCGTTGTTTTATAGTATTTTTTCTGTCTTAACTGGAGTAGTCGAATTTTCACGTCTACCCACATGTCAGGGTTAGCGCCTTGGCGTTCGGTTAAAACTCTGGCATCTTCTAAATGTCCCAGTCCCACGTTGTATGACGCTAGAGCAAACCATAAACGGTCGGGGTGGGTAATGCGATCTGGAATACGTTTAAGAAGTTTAGTTATGTATTTTGCCCCGCCTTTAATACTTTGCTCAGGATCCAGTCGTGACACTATGCCTAATTCCTTAGCGGTTGCCAGTGTTAGCATCATCATGCCACGAACACCTGTGACTGACCTCGCTTTGGGACGCCAGTGGCTTTCTTGATAACTCATAGCGGCCAATAAACGCCAATCTAGATCCCCCGAATACTGCACAAACCATGGTTTGAATTTAGGTAAAACTTCCCTTGAAGATTTTATAAACTCCCTTGTATCGACATAATTAAAGAGCCGCACATGACCAAAATATTTGTCTTCTAAAGCCGCTAAAATGCCATTGTTCTGAATAATGCCAAAATACTCAATCAGCGCTGCTAGCAAAGAGTCATCTCTATCTTTATTGACAGCCCAAGCAACATCTTGTTCAGGACTGATGGAAAAACCTATAGAGAGTTCAGGATAACGGCGGCGCATCAAGGCTAAAATATTTGAGTCGGCTATTGTGTAATCGACTTCTTCACTCAACACCATCTCTAGTAGCTCTTCCATATCACTGTCGTCAGTTTCTTGCCAAGTCAGTTGTTCATTCTCCTGCTGCAATCGAAGAAGTGATTCATGGTGGCTGCTACCAGAAGCGATAACCAATTCACCTTTTAAATCTTTAATTGCTCTTGGCCATTTTCTACCTTGCTTGAATACCAGTTTTTCACTAACACGTTGGTATCCTGGGCCAAATTTGAATCTTTGATATCGTTCAGGGCTAACACTTATGCCTGCGGCAATCATGTCTAAATGTGCGTCTATTAATTGTGGAAATAAGTCGTCTAAGTTGTAATAAGGAAAAACTTCAAGTTTTACCCCTAGGTAACCAGCAAAACCTTCAGCCAATTCATATTCAAAACCAACAGGTCCAGTGGCGCCATTATAATAGGTAGTTAACCCATAGGTGGTACCAACCTTTAATACTCCAGCATCTAGTACATCTCCTAAGCTAGAAGAGTGTTTGATGTCATTACAGCCACCAATTATTAGTACTAGAAACAAAATGAGACTGCGCTGTAAACGAATAACTTTGCCCTCTTGTTTAAGCAACATTTTATATGAAATCCTATTGTGTACAAAATATCTGATTTCATCCAGTGCTTTGTTTAGTAGTGAGTCTTAAAAAGTGGACTGCTTGGTCATATAGCAAAGCAAGTAAAGTTATGAATTAAAACAAATAAAACTAGGTTTTTAGCCAAACTGATGCTTATAAATTTAGTTAAATTGGCCTATAATCCGCGCCTTAAAATTCCTCATTCATCGATTCGCAAATTCTAAGTAATCTGCGAATTACGCTACAAGGTGATGACTTTATGTTAGTGCTTCGCGGAACACCTGCGTTATCCGATTTTCGTATTGAAAAATGTCTTGCTCAATTTGTCGAACATGGCCTGCCAATAATTGGTATCTATGCTGAATACGCACATTTTGTGATGGTTTCAGAGCCACTCACCGAGCAAGACAATTCAATCTTGGCCAAGTTATTAACTTACGGCCCAACTATCCAAGAACATAAACCCGAAGGTGTTTTGCTTTTGGTGACACCAAGGCCTGGTACTATTTCTCCTTGGTCTTCCAAGGCAACGGATATAGCTCACAACTGTGGTCTAGACAAAGTACAACGTTTAGAAAGAGGTCTGGCTTATTATCTGAACGTGTCAGTAGATAATTTAACTGAGGCACAATTAGCCACAGTTAAAACACTGCTCCACGACAGAATGACGGAAGTCATTATGGACGATTTTCAAACTGCAGAGTCGTTGTTTGTGCAAAGTGAACCTACTCCTTTAACCTCTGTGGATATGCTCAGTCACGGTAAAGCTGCCCTGCAACAAGCTAATGCCAAATTGGGTTTAGCATTAGCTGACGATGAAGTGGATTATTTATTTGATAACTTCAGTCGATTAGGGCGCAACCCAAATGACGTTGAACTATATATGTTTGCGCAAGCTAATTCTGAACACTGTCGCCATAAAATATTTAATGCTGACTGGACAATCGACGGTCAAGTGCAGACTAAATCACTGTTTAAAATGATTAAAAACACCTATGAACAGTGCGGTGAAAACGTTCATTCTGCTTATAAAGATAACGCAGCAGTAATGGAAGGTAGTTTTGCAGGGCGTTTCTTCCCAGCATCACAAGATAATGAATATCGTTATCATCATGAAGATATCGATATCTTGATGAAAGTTGAAACCCATAATCACCCCACTGCTATTGCGCCATTTTCTGGTGCAGCAACTGGTTCTGGCGGTGAAATACGCGACGAAGGCGCAACCGGAAGGGGCTCTAAGCCTAAAGCCGGCTTAATCGGATTTTCGGTGTCTAATCTGCGGATCCCCGGTTTTGAACAACCTTGGGAAACTGACTTTGGTAAACCTGCACGTATTGTGAGTGCTTACGACATAATGATGGATGGACCGCTTGGCGGCGCTGCTTTTAATAACGAATTTGGGCGTCCGAGTATTTTAGGTTATTTCCGTACTTATGAACAAAAAGTAACAAGTTTTAACGGCGAAGAGGTGAGGGGATATCACAAACCCATTATGCTCGCTGGTGGTTTGGGCAATATTCGTAAATCACATATCCAAAAAGGCGAAATCACTGTCGGGGCTAAGTTGATTGCTTTAGGTGGCCCAGCCATGAATATCGGTTTGGGCGGCAGCGCAGCATCGTCAATGGCATCAGGCCAATCTAGCGAAGACCTAGACTTTGCCTCAGTACAGCGTGGTAATCCAGAAATGGAACGTCGTTGCCAAGAAGTGATTGATAAGTGTTGGCAGATGGGCGATGAAAACCCCATCCAATTTATTCATGATGTGGGTGCGGGTGGTTTATCTAATGCCTTCCCTGAGTTAGTGAGTGATGGCGGACGGGGCGCAAAATTTGAGCTACGCAATGTGCCTAATGACGAACCTGGCATGTCACCTTTAGAAGTGTGGTGTAACGAGTCACAAGAACGTTATGTGATGTCGGTTGCGCCAGAAAACCTTCAAACCTTTGCTGATATTTGTCGCCGTGAACGTGCACCTTTTGCAGTGGTGGGCGAAGCAACCGAAGAACAGCACCTGACTATCAGTGATCAACATTTTGAGAACAACGCGATTGATATGCCACTCGAAGTTTTATTAGGTAAAACCCCTAAAATGCATCGTGATGTCAGCTCTAAAACACTTGAGTCGGTATCCATTAATACCAGTGTTATGGATATCTCTGAGGCTGCGGAGCGTGTGTTGAACTTGCCTACTGTGGCCGAAAAAACTTTTTTGATTACTATTGGTGACCGTTCTGTAACAGGTCTGGTCGCTAGAGATCAAATGGTTGGACCTTGGCAAGTACCAGTGGCCGATGTAGCGGTTACTGCGAGTTCTTTTGATAGTTATCAAGGTGAGGCCATGTCTTTGGGCGAGCGCACACCTATTGCATTGATCAGTTATGCCGCTTCAGCCCGCATGGCGGTGGGTGAGGCATTAACTAATTTAGCTGCAGCGGATATTGGCGATTTAAAACGTATTAACTTGTCAGCCAATTGGATGGCAGCAGCAGGGCACCCTGGTGAAGACGCCGGTTTGTATGAAGCTGTAAAAGCTGTGGGTGAAGAGTTATGTCCTGCCTTGGATATTACCATCCCAGTTGGCAAAGACTCGATGTCTATGAAAACCACGTGGCAGGATGAGGAAGGTGACAAATCGGTTACCTCACCGCTTTCTTTGGTGATCACTGCTTTTGGAGCAGTACAGGATATTCGTAACACATTAACGCCCGAGTTAAACAGTAACGTGACTGATACTGAATTATTACTGATTGACTTAGGTCAGGGGCAAAACCGCTTAGGCGCTTCTTGTTTGGCTCAGGTATATCAGCAGTTAGGTAATGAAGCTCCAGATGTCGATTCATCTTCGATATTAAAAGGATTCTTTTTAGCGGTGCAGCAATTAGTTAATGAAAAACGTTTATTGGCGTATCACGACAGATCAGACGGCGGCTTGTTTACCTCAATTGTGGAGATGGCCTTTGCAGGTAAAACGGGTGTGGATATCCATTTGGATGCACTCAGTGGATCCGCAATTGAATTATTATTTAACGAGGAGTTAGGTGCTGTTGTTCAAGTTTCTGCAACAGAAAAAGAACACGTATTAAATATCTTTGCCAAATACGAAATCCAGCATTTAGTGCACAGTATCGGTAGCCTCAATAATACTGACCAGATTGTATTTAAACAAAACGGACAGGTTGTACTCGAAAACAGCCGTGTTTTTTATCGTCAAACTTGGGCACAAACAACGCTGCATATGCAGAAACTTAGAGACAATCCAAATTGCGCGGATCAAGAGTATGCTGCTAAGGCAGATGTTAAAGATCCCGGTTTGCATGCCAACTTAAGTTTCGATGTTACTGAAGATGTTGCTGCGCCATATATTTTAAAAGGTGTGGCTCCACGTATTGCTATATTGCGCGAACAAGGTGTGAATTCTCATGTTGAAATGGCTGCTGCATTTGACAGGGCAGGATTTATTGCGGTTGACGTACATATGAGCGATCTATTGTCAGGTAAACAATCGTTAGATACATTTAAAGGATTAGTCGCTTGCGGCGGGTTTTCTTACGGTGACGTGTTAGGTGCTGGAGAAGGCTGGGCAAAATCTATCTTGTTTAATAATCAAGCCAGAGATCAGTTTGCTGAGTTTTTCGCCCGCCAAGATTCTTTTTCTCTTGGGGTGTGTAACGGTTGCCAAATGATGTCTAACTTGAAATCACTTATTCCCGGCGCAGAATTGTGGCCACATTTTGTGACTAATCAATCCGAACGTTTTGAAGCTCGGGTCGCGATGTTAGAAGTTAAATCATCAAAATCAGTGTTTTTTGATGGAATGCAGGGCTCAAGAATGCCAATTGCTGTTTCTCATGGTGAAGGTCGCGCAGAGTTTCATAATCCACAAGGCGCTACCACTGCTTTACAAAGTGCAGCAGTTGCACTGCAATATGTGAATAATTATGGTGATGTCACGCAAAATTATCCTGCTAATCCAAATGGGTCTCCTTTAGGGATTGCAGGATTAACCAGTAATGACGGTAGGGCAACCATTATGATGCCTCATCCTGAAAGAGTGTTCAGAACAGTAGCCAACTCGTGGCACCCAGATGATTGGCAAGAAGACAGTGCTTGGATGCGCATGTTTAGAAACGCGAGGGTTTATATAGGGTAACGACAATTTTTTTTAAAGTCACATACAAAAACACTATGTATAGGTAATGAAAACTGTTGGTTATAATCTGTATTTACTGAGGTTGATATTTGTAGATGCCTGGAAAATTTACAACTCCAATCATCTACAGTTTTGTACAATTTCAAGATATTTGTTAAAGAAAAAATAAAACCCTTGTATATCAGTAAAATAGTGATTAATATTTGCGCACATGTTGACAAGGAGTACGTCTTCTGCATGTTAACAAAGTGTAAATCAATATGTGTTTGATAAAATTAAAAAATAAAAATAAAAATAAAAATAATAAGAGACGCTCATGAATCGTTCGAATAAAGGCTTTGGTTTAACCGGTGTATTATTGACGGTTATTTTTCTGATTGTTGCAGCTATTTTTAGCGCTTCGGCCAAGTCTTCTACTTTACCTCAGTTTTCTGAAGACCCCCCTCAAGAGCCAATAATTAATCAGTACTCTTAAATCTAGATTTTTTTAGCTTCGAAAATAGCTTACTTTTTGCGATGTAATTCACGATTGTTAGCTTTTTCTTGCTGGTTCTTTTTTAGTAACACATAGACTGCACTATTGCCGCCATGATTGGGCTGTGCCGTATGGTAGGCAATTATCTCAGGCATTTGTTGTAACCATTGATGCACATAACTTTTTAAAAATGCTGGAAATGGCTGACTGCGCAAACCAAGACCGTGTTTAATTAACAAGGTACGATCACCTTTTTGATGGCTATCTATTATGTGAGTAAAAAGCAACGTCCTAGCTTGTTCAAATTTGTTTTGTTGCAGGTTTAATACAAAATCGATTTTGTATTTACCTAACCTCAAATTTTTAAAAACGCCTTGCTGCACCCCATCCTGTTTAAAACTAATATGGTCATATGGATCCACAGGTTCGACTTTTTCAACACTCAAATAATTATTTACAAGGTTTTGACTGGCCTCTATTGCCTGTCTTTTTAATTGTTGTGCCAAGGTGTTTTTTTGTTGGCAAGTAGGCACAGTGTCTGTTTGTTCGATAGGCTTTATATCTTTAAATTCGTTTAAAAACTCATCAAGACCTTCGTCCAATATTTCATTGTTCACCACTTTCACCTCCACTTTTCACCGAAGAATACATATTTATTCGGCGACTTGTTATTCGAATACACCTTAGTGAATCGGTATTACGTATTTTTATGTAGCGGTAAATATGCCACAATTTATCCAAGTACTTTCTATCAGGTAAAATCATGTTTATAAAATACATTGTTGTTGGCGCTTTGGCTTTAACATTGCTGAGCAGTTGTTCTGATGATAATTCATCTAACACCACCCCATCTAATACATCGCCTAGCCCTAAAGTAGATCAATCACTACCTTCTGTTGAAGTGACTAAAAATGCTATACAAGTCGGTAAGGATTATCATTCGTTCGCTAATCCAGAGTCTATTAAGGTGACTCACTTAAGTTTGGATTTGACGGTAGATTTTACCAAAAAAGTTTTAGTAGGAACGGCACAATTAGATTTTGAAAGAGTCGATGTAAATGCACAACAGTTAATCTTAGATACTCGTGATTTAACTATCGATGGTGTCACAGCAAAGGGTAAAGAGATTAATTTTGATTTAGCCAGCGCTGATTCATTTTTGGGTGCTGCCTTAACCATTGATATACCAGCCGATGTAAATAGTGTGCTGATTAGTTATCAGACCTCACCCAAAGCATCTGGTGTGCAATGGCTTACTCCAGAGCAAACGGCAGGAAAAAAACATCCGTTTTTATTCACTCAGGCGCAGGCTATTCATGCCCGCAGTTTTATTCCGCTACAAGACTCACCTCAGGTTCGCATGACCTATGAAGCGACAATTCGCACTCCTATAGAGTTACTTGCGGTGATGAGTGCTTCTAATGAGCCAGATACGCCGCGTGATGGTGTTTACCAATTCTCAATGCCACAACCTATTCCTGCATATTTGATTGCCTTGGCGGTAGGGGACTTACATTTTAAACCTATGGGAGAGCGCACAGGTGTATATTCTGAAAAAGGTATTTTAGACGCTGCCGCAGCAGAGTTTGCTGACACTGAGTCTATGCTTATTGCCACAGAAAAAACCTTTGGCCCCTATAGTTGGGAAAGGTACGACTTACTGATCCTGCCTCCATCTTTTCCTTTTGGTGGTATGGAAAATCCACGACTGTCTTTCATTACTCCGACTGTGATCGCCGGGGACAAAAGTTTAGTGGCGCTGATTGCTCATGAGTTGGCACATTCTTGGTCTGGTAATACAGTTACCAATGCTACCTGGCGCGATCTGTGGTTAAACGAAGGTTTTACCACTTATTTAACTTACCGGATCATGCAAATGATTTATGGAGATGAGCGATTTGAAATGGAAGCGGTATTAGGTCGTCAAGATTTGCAGGCAGATATTGATTCTTTACCTGCCAATGATCAGATAATGGCCATCGATTTAAGAGGCCGTGATCCTGATGACGTTTTCAGTAATATTCCTTATGAGAAGGGCGCATTATTTTTACGTGAATTAGAACACAAAGTGGGTAGAGAAAATTTTGATCAATTTTTACTAGGCTATTTTGAAAAATTTGCCTTCAAAAGTATTACAACAGACCAATTTGTTAGTTACTTGGATCAAACACTACTCAAAGACCATAGTGCTAATTTGTCAAAACAAAGAATAGAGCAATGGATTTTTCAACCGGGGATCCCTGATGGTGCTCCTGTTCCTAAATCCGATGCATTTAGTGTAGTTGACCAAGCAAGAGATGACTGGTTAGCGGGAAAAATTCAAGCTAATAAAATTGATAGTGAAAAGTGGGTAGTGCATCAATGGTTGTATTTTTTAAATAATATGCCAGAAAAGTTAAGCCAAGAGCAATTGGCTGATTTAGATAAAACATTTGCTTTAACTAACAGTAAAAACAATGAGATAGCACATAGCTGGTTATTAATAAGCGTTAACAATTGGTATCAACCTGCTTTTAATAGACTGCATGATTATTTAACTTCTATAGGTCGCAACAAGTTAGTTAAACCATTATACAAAGCACTTTCGCAAACCCCAGATGGTAAGGTGATGGCTCAGAAGGCCTTTGCGGAAGCTAAACCGGGTTATCATCCACTAACCGTTAAGGCCAATGAAGGTTTTGTGCAGTAAGGTTATTCGTTTGGTGGAATGGGCATAGTGCTCTAAAAAGCAAAAAGCCAGTCTAGATGACTGGCTTTTTGCGATTAACAATAAGAGGTTAATTAAATGAAAAGTGCGGTTAACAAACCTCTTTAAACAAAGACTCATCAACAATAGTGTTATCTATAATTGCTTGTGCCATTTGTACACATTTGCCGCACTGTGTGCCAGCACCCAACTTCTGTTTAAGTTGACGCATATTACCCACGCCGTCTTCTAAGACTGCCTGCTTAATCGCTTTATCTGTGATGCCTAGGCATATACAAACGTACATAAAATATCTCGATAACCTTTATGCAAATAAGAATAATTGTTATTCACATAAAGATCAAGCTTTTGATCTCAACGATGTTTCTATTCAGTACTGTGTAAAAAACAAACTCTAATAATTTTAGGGACTTATCCTATAAAAAAATTTTAGGTAAGCCATTGTTTTTTATAAGAGTGTACTCATATGAATAATTATACCTATAGTGCTACTTGGTATTGCAGAGGTAATTAGTAATCTGTGAACCATTCAATTACATAAACCGGAGAAGTTAATGAGTGTATTAGTGAGTCGTCCAGCACCCGATTTCAGTGCAGCCGCAGTACTTGGTAATGGTGAGATTGTTGACAGTTTTACCCTAAGCGATGCAATTAAAGGTAAAACAGCGGTGTTATTTTTCTATCCACTGGATTTCACTTTTGTTTGTCCATCTGAGTTAATCGCTTTTGATAAACGCTACGAAGAATTCGTTAAGCGTGGGGTTGAAGTGATTGCTGTCTCAATAGATTCTCAATTTACCCATAATGCTTGGCGTAATACCGCTATTAATGAAGGCGGTATTGGTCCAGTCAAATACACTATGGTTGCTGATGTTAAACATGACATCTGTCAGGCGTATGATGTTGAGCACCCAGAAAAAGGTGTGGCTCTGCGTGGTTCTTTCCTAATAGATAAGGCTGGCCTAGTGCGTCATCAAGTTGTGAATGACTTACCTCTTGGGCGTAATATCGACGACATGTTACGTATGGTTGATGCGTTAAACTTTCATGAAGAACATGGTGAAGTCTGCCCAGCAGGATGGCAGCAAGGCTCAGAAGGTATGGTAGACAGTCCTGAAGGTGTGGCTAGTTACTTAGCTGAGAATGCTGATAGTTTGTAGTTACATAACTAAATTGAGCTAAATCAAACATAAAAAAACCGCTTAGGCGGTTTTTTTATGTCAGTTTTTATTTTAATTATGCCCTTCTAAACCGCCTAAGCTTTGCCACCTGTTGAGAATGTAGCAAAATAACTCCGCAGTTTTTTCTGTATCGTACAAAGCAGAGTGAGCTTCGTTTTGATCAAAGCTAATACCTGCAGCCATACAGGCTTTAATCAAGACCGTTTGTCCTAAGGCTAAGCCAGATAAAGTGGTGGTATCGAAAGACACAAAAGGGTGAAACGGACTACGCTTAATATTACTGCGTTCGATAGCGGCATTCACAAAGCTTTGATCAAAAGCCGCGTTGTGGGCAACGATCACTGAGCGTTGGCAATCTGCGTCTTTTTGCTCTTTACGCACTTTCTTACACAGGTCTTTCATTACTTCTGATTCGTCCAGTGCTCCTCTGAGGGCACAGTAGGGATCAATGCCATTAAAGTCTAAGGCCGCTTTTTCTAAATTGGCTCCTTCGAACGGTTTGACGTGGTAATGAAACGTTTTGTCTGGATAGAAAAAACCATTTTCGTCCATTCTAGTGGTGACGGCTGCAATTTCCAGTAGAGCATCGTTCTGTGAATTAAAACCAGCTGTTTCAACATCAACTACAACAGGAAAATAACCCCTGAAACGATTTTTTATTTCAAATAATTCTGACATGGAAACCTAGGAAATTTTTATATAAGGCGATTATGACAAGGTTCTTTTTCAGTAGCCAGCGTAAAACGTTAAACCACAGCAATTTTAATCAAACACAATTAACTAAACGTTTATAGCAATTTGTCGATATAATGGGCAGAAGCGGGGAGCTCCTTATCCATGTTTAATAAAACTATAAAATTTATTCTTTGTACCACCTTAGTGTTACTTTCTGCTAATACTGCGGCTGCATTACGTCAGTATACTGCCAAAGTTGAGAATTCAACTTGGCAGCTCAAAGATGAAACTCGTTTGCAGTGTACTTTAAGTCATCAACTTCCCGGTTATGGAGAGGCTATGTTTAGTAGTTTTGCTTCAAAACAACTAAACATGGAATTTGAACTAGATATGTTGCGTCTGCCTAAATCTTATGGTGTAGCGGCTGTGTATTCAGTGCCACCAAAATGGATGCCAGGACAAGTGCAGCGCACCATTGCAGATATGACAATCCGTAAACAATACAATGGTGACTTACCAGAACAAGCCGCTTGGACTATGTTGACTGAGCTAGAGAAGGGCTTCTGGCCAACTATTTATTATCAGGATTGGTACAACCAATACGATAAAGTGGCAGTGGGATTAAACGCCAGTAATTTTGCTGTACCGTATGAAAAATTTGCTGAGTGTGTGGCAAATTTATTACCTTATAGTTTCCAAGATATTGCGTATACCGTACTCACATATCAATTTAACAATACTAAGCTGACTAAATACTCGCAAAAACGCTTAGCTATGATTGGTGAATACTTAAAAGAAGATACGGATTTAGAGTTGGTTTTGTTAGACGGATATACCGACAGTTTTGGTGGTCGAGCGATTAACAAACAAATTTCTATACGCAGAGCGGTAGAAATAAAATCGTTTTTTAGTTCTATGGGGGTATCTCCAGAACGAATAGAAATTACTGGGCATGGTGAGAGACGCCATTCATCACCTAACACTAACGAAAGCACACGAGCTAAAAACCGTCGTGTGGTTATTAGAATGTCAAAACCCTAATACACTTTTTTAGTTTAATCCGCATGATAGTTATCAGGTCATGTGGATTGTATAAAAGACTTAGTCGTAGTTTTAGCAATTAAAAATCCCAGTCTCGTGACTTCTTCACACAATGTGAAATCGTAAATTAGACCCTCCAAAACAAATATATTGCCAAAAATAAATTATTTTTAATCACTCTGGCTATATTTCAGGTATTAACAACATTAGAAACAAGCGATTTAGGAAACATGTTGAATAAAATATCCCCCAAAAAGCTACTGAACAGCAAATGGACCGCAGTTTTGCCTTTGAATAAGGAAAAACACTTCATTATTATCGAGGTCGAATATGATGAAGATGCAGCCGTTATTGCATGTTTGATAGAAGCGATTATGTCTAAACGTTCAATACAAATTAAGTGGAGAGACTTAAAAGATCCAGAGCAATGGGCACAAGGTTGGAAATGACCTTCGAGTATGCAACCTGAACTTGGGTGATTTAGTTTAATTCACTCAGTAACAGTTTAGGCCATAAGTTATGTTTAAACTTTTCTCTAAAAAAACCTAAGTGACCAATGCGTTTTTCACCTACTTCTTTGGGATGCACTTCCTTCAACTCTTTGTTCTCATGACCAAATAATGCATGTAAGTCACGCATGTTGGTTAACGACAACATCTCATCGTCGGTAAATGCGATGGAAATAAGTGGAACCTCAATTTCTTGAAACTTGGTTTTCACGCTTTGTGACTCAACTCCCACGCAGTATTCGGGATGCAGGCACCAACGTCGCCATTGATACATCACTTGTTTGGGTAAATCGCCAACCATGCCAATTTTTTTGCCGGGAAAGTATCCAAATAAGCTGGTGGCAACGGGCATAATAAAGTGCCAAAAAAAAGGCGCTTTTTTTCGTAATGCAGGGGCATTGTGTTTCCAATATCCTGTGCCAGATGACACAGTAATCACTTTACTAACTTGCTCAATATTGTGGACTAAAGGAAATACTTGCCCACCTAAACTATGACCTAACCAATAAATTGGAGATGTTGAGTCGTTATTGAGTACAAACTGTAATGCTGCAGAATAATCTTGTGTGACCCAGTCGAGAATATTGCACTGGTAGTCTTTTAAATGTTTATCTTTGCTTTTTCCCATGCCACTACAATCAAAGGTTAAAACACAAAATCCTTGTTCAGTAAGCCACTCGGCAATAGGTTGGTAATAGGCTTGAGCCACTCCCATAGCAGAGGCTATAACGATTTGACCTTTGATAGGATTTTCACCTAGGCCCTGTGGCGTAAACCAATATCCCTGAATATCCACATTATTATTGGTTTTTAAGGTGATGGCTTGCATAGTTTTAGTCTCAATCAGTTGTGATTTGCTGTGTAAACAAGTTAACCGCGCAATCGCACATTTCATCAATATGGCTGCGGTCAGCATAGATCCCATCAATTAATAGTCGTGCTATACCGTGCATAGTGCCCCAAGTGACTTGTGACAAACGTAAAGTGTCTTCATTGTTGGGCATTAATCCTTGTGCTTGCCATTTCTTGGTCATTTCTACCTGATGGTGAAAACTAGGGTAAGCCACATCTCGTAGTTCGTTCGTGGCACTATTTAGTTTCCAAATCGTGCGACCAAACATCAGATCGTACAACTCTGGGTTATCAGCTGCATAACTAATATAACCATGAAAAAACTGACGATATTTCTCTTTAGGAGGTAACCCAGTTTGATTAAAAATAAATTCAGCATCTTGTTGCCAACGCACAAAACCTTGTTCGGCTATGGCGCAGAGCAACTGGTTTTTATCTTTAAAGTGGTGATAGGGAGCGGTACGAGATACGCCCACCTTGTCGGCTAATTTACGTAAAGATAATCCTTCAATACCCATTTCTTTCAGCAATATGTTGGCCGCATTGAGTAAGGTGCTGCGCAAGTCACCGTGGTGATAACTTGGCTTTTTTTGTTTCGATTTTAGCTCTGCTTGATGACTCATAACCGTCTATTAATAAATTTGATGTTCGATATCTTGACAGCGTCAACATAAGCTTTTATCTTGACACTGTCTAGTTTATTTTTTTGGACTTTATATACTGATTTTCAGTAGAAAGGACATCGTTAACTTTAGGAGAATATTTGTGCCTGATATCGATTTATCTGCACTAGAAACGTTGTCGGTGAATATCGATAACCATATTGCTCATATCCAATTGAGTCGCCCCAAAGCACTTAACAGTATGGTGACAGCGTTTTGGAATGAACTCCCAGCAGCTGTAAGAAAAATTGATAAGGAGTCACTTGCGCGGGTAATTGTGATTTCTTCACAAGGAAAACATTTTAGTGCGGGCATGGATTTGTCAGTTTTCGTTAACATGGCTAATGATTTTCAAGGTGAACC
>Ga0209712_10002716_pt1 | contig 14494 bp, 14 predicted proteins | sample ArcOceMetagenome_FD_187443 | JGI IMG/M metagenome (GOLD analysis project Ga0209712, IMG submission 187443) | Marine eukaryotic phytoplankton communities from Arctic Ocean - Arctic Ocean - Greenland ARC118M Metagenome (SPAdes) (version 2) | ecosystem: Environmental > Aquatic > Marine > Oceanic...
CCCATTTTGATTTCTCCAATAAAATTAATAAATTTCCTGCTGGGCTATTCCAGCACTACCAGTACTAACATCGTTATTACAAGTGTTGTGCCAATTTAACAAATAAGAATAAACAACTGATTTAATTGAATTTTTTGTTAAAAATGCAACGTGAAACTATTAAGTCATTTCGAACTAACCTAACAATTTAGTCAAATAGACTAAATTGTTAGCGCAAATCACAATTGATATTTAATAGACTCGTTAGAAATCAATTATTTCGCCTTTCATAACTCTCATTAGGGCAAAGTTTGGATGGAGTCATTTTTAATACAAACAAAGGTATTTTCGTCTCAACATTGTAAATTATTAGGAGTCTAACGAACAATGCGTAACGACTATATTGGAGTCATGGCTTCTCTTTTTGCTGCCACTATTTATTAGAGCTTTAAGCCTAACTTAGCATGATGAAAACTTTGGTCCTGCAGTCCATATTCAAGTATCAATTCGATAAAACTAAAAATCTGGCAAAATCAGATCTAATGAGCACTCATCCATATAACCAATATCTTAATATGCTCATACGAAACTTTTGAAGTGGATGATAAGGGGATAAGTATTGGGGAATTATATTTTGGAGGGAAAAGGATATGTCTAATGGCGTGTAAAAGTAGCTAAGATAGTAAAAACAAAAACGGTCAATACTGCCATTAGAGGCCGTTTCGATAACTGATAATGTTGTTATATTTACTTAATGCTGGGCTCTTACGCGCAGATTCAACAAAGCTAAAAATTACTGCCCCTGCCACATAGGCAACTACTGGGGCCAACAACATAATAAATAAAGAAATGTGATGAAACATAGTCACCCCTTATTCAGCTTCGGTTCTGCTAGCCTTAACGTTTTCAGTTTTAAAGCCAGTGATAGAAACATTAGCTATATAACTCTTTTTTTCACTAACGCTAACGTTCTTAGCTACCGTCAATATAGTCGAACGCACGTTGTTTTTAAGTTCTTGCTGTGCCACTTCCATCGCTTGATTAACCATGCCGCTTACATATTTTTCTAACGAAACGTTCTCAGCTTCAGCTGTTGAAGCGAAAACTAAAGAAGAAGTAAGTGCGATGGCAGCGATTTTAGATTTAGTAAACATGATATTTTCCTTTTGTTTAGTTAGTGATAACTGTTTTTAAAGACCTTTTTAAAAGACCTGCTTTTAAATGGTGTGAACAGTTATTGTTTAAGTCGCAGTATCCTTTGCGATAGTTGTGCCAGTCATGAAATTATTTTTATCTATATGATTTATATTAGTTTTATTTTAATGCTAAGAATTAAGAATGTGAGAAAATATTGTTAGAACCTAAAAATTGGTTAAATTTACTACTGTTTTAGTGAGTTTAACCAGTCATCTCGGATTGGAATCGTATTGCCTTCGACTGGGCCTCTAACAACACATCCAAAGCATCTGTTAACAGCTCAACACCCGCATTGGCTTTAGTACCATTTTGACTCAAGTATCTGCGCCAAATACGCCCGCCAGGCTGGCCTTGAAACAAACCTAACATATGCCTAGCTATACTCCATGGCCGAACACCGATCGAAATCTGCTGCTCTATGTAGGGCAACATCGCCATTACCACTTCAGCTCGGGTTTTACTGACACAATGGTTTTGATAAAAACGTTTGTCCACTTCAGCTAAAATGTAAGGATTACTATAAACCTCACGGCCAATCATCACTCCATCTAGATGATTAAGATGAAGCTGCACATCATCTAAGGTTTTCACACCACCGTTTAAACTTATATGTAGATCTGGAAACTGTTGTTTTAATTGATATACACGGTCATACATCAATGGCGGTACATCACGATTTTGTTTGGGGCTTAATCCTTTTAGCCAAGCTTTACGGGCATGCACAATAAAGGTGTCGCATCCAGAAGCAGCCACTACATCAATAAAGCGGGTTAAGTCTTCGTATTCATCCATATCATCAATGCCGATGCGGGACTTCACCGTGACGGGAATATCCACCTCTGCCTGCATACTATTAATACAAGCAGCCACAGTGTCTGGTTCAGCCATTAAACACGCGCCAAACCGTCCATTTTGAACTCGGTCAGAGGGGCAGCCTACATTGATGTTCACTTCGTCATAACCGTACTTTTGCGCTTGCGCAGCACAGCGCGCCATATCAGTCGGGTTAGAGCCGCCCAGTTGTAATGCGACTGGGTGCTCTTCTTGGTTATACCCAAGATAATCACCTTTACCAAAAATGATCGCCCCAGTGGTGACCATCTCGGTATACAACAGCGCGTGTTGTGAAATTTGCCTAAGGAAATACCGGCAGTGTTTATCTGTCCAATCCAGCATGGGCGCAACAGAAATAGTGCGATTAATGGGTTCACTCATAGATTGCCTCGCCAATGTGGAATTTAGGGCGCGCATTCTAGCTGATATCGCTTGCCAGCACTAGTGGACTTATTAAGCTGGCACTTAAGTCATTCAGTTAACTGACTAACAGGACTAACTGGTGACTAACTGGGGTCTGATTAACTGGGGTCAGTGATTAACTGGTGTTGATTAACTGGTGTCAGCGTAAGGTTATTTCAATTAATACTATTTTTACGCCATCCAGTTCGTCGACCTACTTTAGCCGCCTTCATCCTTCGACCTGTTAACTCTTCTATCTCATCCTTAAACCGGTCACTGCCGATTGCCATCCCTTTATTTGAGGCAGAACGAATCTCTTCTAGTAACTTTCCATCTATATGGTGAGCGAATAAAGCCCGATAAGCTCCTTGGCGTTGAGACGCATCTTTATCCAGAGCCAAGTATAAGGGATGGGGAGTCCATAGGTCTGAATTTTTACCTAGCGCATTTATTTGGTAACTCGACCAGAAATAATCCGCAGGCTCGTCTACCATCCCTGCTCGCACCGGGTTTAATTCAATATAACGGCTGACATGCAGAAAATAGTCCTCTTGTTGGATTAAACAGGACTTATAACGCCCTTCCCAAAGCGAGCCTGTGCGCTTATAGATAAAATTGAAGTGTCGAACATAACTACGCCCCAGTGACTGCATCATCTGACTAATGGCATTATTGGCTCTTGGCGTGCAAAGTAGATGAACATGATTTGTCATTAACACCCATGCGTGGATATCCACCTCATATTTCTTGGAATACGCTTTTAGCCAGCCCACATAGGCCACCATATCTTGTTCACTGCCAAAACAAACCTGACGGTTGTTTCCGCGCTGAATTACATGTTGTGGCACACCTATCGGTCCAACTCGAGATAATCTAGCCATTGCAGAGGCCTATGAAGTATTAATGCTAATAAGTGTAGTACATACTTAACGTTACACTGACCCCAGTTAACTTCCTTAAATCTCTTCATCATTAATATCAAAAGCAATTAGTGATCCTAAAGGATCGGCTAATCGAACCAAGCAGTAACTGAGAGGAAAGCCCACCAAATATAGAGCTAAGTCGCTTGTTATGTCTAACCAAGTAAGTAAGGAATCGGCTAAAAAGAAGCCGCTTAATGTCATAGTTATAGTTATTAATAATCCCCATGATATCGTTGTAAGGAGCTTTTGGTTGCAGCATTGACAAATAATAACTTTTTTATATATTAACGCGACTCTATTTTTTAACGGTATAACCGTCGAGCAATTAGGGCACGCCCTTGAAAAGAGTTCTTTAAATATTGTCATAGTTTGATGTTCCTTTTAAGAATTAGCGACGATAGTACAGTCACTAATTCACTCCAAATTAATACAAATTATTATTAATCTCTCTGTTTACCGTAATGATAACCTGCTTCAGCGCTTGCGACGAATTGTGTAACTCTTCTTACAGCTCTATAGGCTTTATATGCTCTATAAGCACCATAAATAACCCAAGCGCCTGAAACGAAAAGACCACCATTAACTTCTTGAACTTCATTTACACTTAACTCACGCATATTGTTATACTTCATATTCCGACATATAGTCGGATTAGTTAATTGCTAATCTCAACATTGAGTTAGCGGTTAATAGGCTGGCTTTAGTTGTTCTCGCTAAAGTGTGACTAAAGTCAGCCTCTCTATTTTCTCTTGCGTTTTAAAAACACATAAGAAAAATGCTTTGCGACAAAATTTTTATTTTGTTCTACTCATCAAGCCTGAATCGTCTATCCACTCGCTCGAATACAAGTCCACAATAGGCCCACAAATTGAATAAGTAACCTGTACCTTAGTACAGTTTTCTATGCTTTTTTGATATCAAGGAACTAATAGGATTTTCAGATTCAAAGGGATCCCCACGAATAATTTATAAAAATCAGAAAGGTAGTTGAATTTGTTGGGATTCCTCAGGGCCAGAGAGGTTGACTTGTTAATTTACCTAGCAACCGCACTAGTGAAGTTTATTTCGATTTATGTACTTAGGTTATTCAGTTAACTGACTAACAAAATAGATCCTAAGTAAATGTAGTTGATCATACGTGACTTGTTCGTTGAGACTGTCGTAAACAGGTTTGAGTCGCTCATATGAGTGCTCCGTAAAAGCAGCTAGAGCTTCATCGATATGGATTTGACTCAGACCAGATTGATCCAACAACAATGTGGGTTGTGCAAACTTATGCCCATCTTGCGCATAACGATATAGGTGATTAATGATGGTGCCGTCTTTTACTTTAAATTGGGCTGCTAAAGACGAGATAGATTGCCCTTGTTGATACGCACTCACTATTTCTGCACTTCGGCTATTGGAACTAGTGCTGCTAGTTTTACTGACTGTAGTTTTGCTAGCCGTTTGGGTATTCGCCATTTCTTGGAGGTTATGTTGCTGGCAGTAGTCGCTAATCAAAGCGAGAAAATGCTCACCGTATTTATCTAGTTTGGCTTGCCCAACGCCATGAATACGAAGCAAGCTCTCTTGAGAGTGGGGAAAGTAATACGCCATTTCGTTGAGTGTACGATCAGAGAAAATGGCATAAGGAGGCAGGTTTGCTGCGTCAGCTAAACGTTTGCGGTCAGCCTTTAATATCGCTACCAGTTGCTGATCACCGGGATTATCAAGTGCTTTTGATGTATGACTACTCGCCGCGGTAGGTTGCTGCAACAAAGCAAAAAATGGCGCTTTACCTTTTAACACGTCACCTGCTTTTTGGGTGAGTTTTAAGCCACCAAATTGTTCTTCTTGGTTCAGCAGCCCTTTTTGGATCAGCTGCCGCGCCAACGTCATCCACTGTTTTTTGTTGTACTCATTGCCAATGTTATAAGTTGACAGCAAATTATGCTGGTTTTGCAGCACTTTTTCGGCATTTGAACCACGCAGTACATCAATAATATGGCTCGCACCAAAACGTTGACCAGTACGATGCACACAGGACAAAAATTTCTGAGTAGGGACGGTTAAATCAGACTTTTCTTTGCTTTCACTGGTGCAATTGTCACAGTTAGCGCAATTTTCTTTAGCCGATTTTTCGCCAAAATATTCTAATAATGGGGTACGTCTACAATCTTCGGCCTCTGCCAGTGCTAACATTTGATTAAGGTGCACATTAGCCAAACGTTTTTCTTGCTCGTTACTCATCTGATCGATAAAAAAACGAATTTTACCTGTGTCACCGTAACCAAATAATAGTAAACAATTCGCATCTAAACCGTCACGACCAGCACGGCCAATTTGTTGATAATACCCTTCAATATTTTTGGGCAAGTCGTAATGTAATACAAAACGTACATCGGGCTTATTAATGCCCATACCAAACGCAATAGTCGCGACGATAATGTTGACATCATCACGGATAAAACGTTCTTGGTATTCACTGCGTTTGATACTGCTCAATCCTGCATGATAAGGCAGCACTGAGAATCCATCCTGCTGCAGTTTGGTAGTGACTTCATCGACACCTTTACGGGATTGGCAATAAATAATCCCCGACTGCTGGGGGTGTTGTTCAACAAACGTTTTACACTGCTGGTAGGGGTTATCTTTAGGAACAACACCAATAAACAAGTTAGGCCGGTCAAAACTGGAAATGTACTCACTACTGTCAGCTATGTTGAGCTGACGTTTAATGTCATCTCGCACTCTTGGCGTTGCAGTAGCCGTTAAGGCAATACAAACAGCTTTGGGAAAACATTCAATAAGCCTATCAAGCTGGCGGTACTCGGGGCGAAAATCATGCCCCCATTCTGAAATACAGTGCGCCTCGTCTATGGCAATACACGCCACGTCACAATTGGTTAACAAGTCTAAAATATTATATTGTAGCGCGGTTTCTGGTGCCAAAAACAACAGTTTAATTTGTTGTTGCTTGATGGCATCTAAGTTAGCTTGGTAATCAGTATCAGACAGCGAACTATTGAGAACACAGGCAGGGATGGCGAGTTCATTTAACTGCCTGACTTGGTCTTGCATCAAAGATATAAGTGGTGAAATAACAAGGGTTAAACCATCAAACACTGTACCTGGGATTTGGTAACACAAGGATTTACCGCCACCCGTGGGCATAATAGCCAAGGTATTTCGCTTATGTAACACGTTACTGATAATCGCTTCTTGGGACTCGCGAAACTGATCAAAGCCAAAAATGCTTTTTAAAATAGTGTTTGCTTGATTAATCATGCTGCTCTTTAATATCAATGGCGTAGGGGTCGCATCTAAGACTGAATGTTAACAAAAATAGCCACCATAAATAAAAATGGTAGCTATTATGTTAATTCATAAATAAAGGCTAAAGGGCTTTACCCTCTTCATCAAGCTCTACAATATTCTCAAACATAGGTTTAAGGCTATCCATAACCTTGGCTTTGTCACCCACCACTACTGTAATCATCTCATCAAGTTTAAGATGTTTAGCCGCTAGTAAATTTAGCTCCGCTTTACCAATATTCATTAAAATAGTGTTTTGCTCGTCTACAAAAGTTTTATCAAGACCATAGGTCATAATTTCTGATAAGAATTTTAGTTTTTGATTTGGCGTTTCGTAAGCTCTAGCATCACGCTGACCAATAGCACTTTTCACAAATATCAGCTCTTCATCTGTGAGGCCGTTTTCTTTAAATGCGTTTATTTCATTTCTAAATTGTAAGATAGAATCCGCTGTTGTATCCGCACGCACTCCAGCTTGAGCCCTAAACACACCTCTGAAGTCATTGCCGTTAAAGAAAGAACGGGCTCCGTAGGTATACCCCTTATCTTCCCGCAAATTAAGGTTAATACGACTATTAAAAGCCCCCCCTAAGTTATAGTTCATTAAACCTGTACGATAATACTCACCCGTAGCGTCATACTTCAGAGCCCGTTTACCGATACGTATTTCCGACTGCGCGGCATCTGGCTTATCGATAAAATACAAAGTACCAACTGCCAATTCAGGAAATGCCTTAATAGCCGGCATTTCGGTTGATTGACCTTTCCAGTTATTAAGTGACTTTAATCGTTTGGTAATGCTTGTTTCATCAAGGTCACTCACAACAATTATTTCGGCATTCCCTGGCCCATAATTCGCCTTGTAAAACCCCTTAACATCTTCCAGTGTTAGCTTTTTAACAGATGCAATGGTGCCGCTGTTGGAGTGGGCAAAACTATTGTCAAAACCATAAACCAATTTACTGAAGATTTCTGTAGCCATTGGGCTGGCATTCTTCTTGGCATTCTTTAAACCTTCAATTTGTTGTTTCTTCAAACGCTCAAAATCAGCAGCATCAAACTTTGGTAATGTTAAACGTTCCATGGCAATGGCAAGAGTGGGATCAAGGTTTTTAGACAAGGTTCTTATTCTAAGGGTCGAAAACTTGTCACCTGCACCAAAGCTCACAGTTGAACCTAATTTTTGCAGTTGGTTAGATAGTTCTTCAGCAGTGGAATTTAAGGTGTTTTCTTCTAACATAGAGGCCGTTAAAGACGCTAAACCAAGTTTATCTACGCCCTCTCGTGTCTGACCTGCAGCTATGAGCAGTTGAATGGTAGTAGTGGGGACTTCTTCATTTATTGCTCCCAATACTTTGATACCATTTTTAATATCAACTCGGTATATATCAGGGACTGTAATACTGGGATTATTGCCCGGTGATGGTATAACAGTACGATCAAAATCAGAAACACCGGGGCGTAATACTAAGCTACTATCACCTATGTTTTCTGGAATATTACGTTCATACCGTTGCCAAGTATCTGCTTTAACAACACTGTCTGCTTGCCCTTTAGGCACGATGCTCATTACTACAGAATGCTTGTCTTTGATAAAGGTTTTATAAACTCGCATCACATCGTCTTTAGTGACATTCTCATATCGAGCAATATCATCACTAATTCCATCTGGATTTGAACGGTAAGTTTCATAGGCGGCAAGTTGGCTCACTTTTCCAGATACACTTTCCAGACCATAAACCATGCCCGATACAATACCAGCCTTAACACGTTCTATATCGTCGTCGGTCGCCCCACCTCTGCTTTCGAATTCATCCAATGAAGCACGAATAATAGTTTCTAATTGGGCCAAGTTATTACCAGGGGTAGGCAACGCTAACAGGGTAAATTGGCAACTTAACTCTCCACACCCATGGTTTGCACTGGCTTGAACAGCTTTACCATTTTTTACCATATTTTTATATAACAGTGACGTTTGTCCGCTACCGAGAATAGACATAAGCACATCAAGTGGTGCTTCATCAGGATGATTTGCATGTACAGTGGGAAACGCCATGTACACCAAAGGCAAAGAAACATTGTCTTCCATAGAAATATATCGGTCTTGCTCAAGCGTGACCTTAGTATACTCAGGTTGTGTCACTTCAGGACCTCGAGGAATGCCTCCGAAGTATTTTTTAACCCAAGCCAAGGTTTGCGCTTGATCCATGTCACCACCAATAGTTAACGTAGCATTATTAGGGCCATACCAGCGCAAGAAAAATTCTTTAAGATCGTTCAAATCAGCACGATTGAGATCTTCTATATAACCAATGGTCGACCATGAATAAGGATGTCCCTCAGGGAAAAGTGCTTCACCCACTCTTTCCCTAAGCAGCCCATAAGGACGATTATCATAATTTTGACCCCGTTCATTTTTAACGGTTTCACGCTGATTTTCGAATTTTTCTTTGGTAACCGCGTCTAGAAAAAAACCCATACGATCTGCTTCCAACCAAAGCATCCGTTCTAATTGATTTGAAGGGACAGTCTCATAATAATTAGTACGGTCGGTATTGGTAGAGCCATTTAGTGTGCCACCGGATTCGGTTATCAAACCAAAATGCTGCTCATCCGCTACATTTTCCGAACCTTGAAACATCATGTGTTCAAAGAAATGGGCAAAGCCTGACTTACCAGGCTCTTCACGACCAGACCCCACATGATAAGTAATGTCTACGTGCACCAAGGGATCTGAATTATCAGGGTGTAAAATAACAGTAAGACCATTATCGAGCTGGTACTTAGTAAAAGGAATAACAATTTCATCACCCTTTTTAGCTACAGAAGCAATTTTATTTATACCTACTGGCATAACGTTAGGCTCGGCTTGACCCTCATCGGCTTGAGTAATGTCTTGATTTGGATCTTTCACATTGCAGGCAGTAAGGCATAACAAAGCCGCCATTCCTGCAACCATTAAAACTTGTTTTTTCATAATATGATTAACCATTGATATAGACAAAAAAGTATTTAGTGGCTAGCGATAATACACATTTCATGTCCAAAAATCTCGGTCAGACAAGTAAAATTCTATGTCTACACAACCTTAGAAAATTACAACTACATATCAAACACGATTTTAGTTTAAACTTATCTCAGTTTTATTTTTGTGGTGATATTTTACAGTATGTTTTTGACACTTTTTTCTTCCTTATTTGGGGCCGTATCCTCATTAGGGTATTTTATCAACACCCTATTTTGGTTGATACCCATTTTAATTTGTTCATTTCTGAAACTAATACCCATCAAAATATGGCAAACGTTTATGTCTTATTTGTTAGATGGTTGCGCCACTTTTTGGATATCAGTTAACAGTGTCAATCAAAATCTATTTAGTCGCACAACATTTGAGGCTAATGGTCTAGAAGGGTTAAGCCCGAAAGATTGGTACATGGTGATATCAAACCATCAATCTTGGGTTGATATCTTGGTATTGCAACGGATATTTAATCGTAAAATTCCTTTTTTAAAATTTTTCTTAAAGAAAGAATTAATTTGGGTGCCTTTTATTGGCCTAGCTTGGTGGGCGTTAGACTTTCCCTTCATGCATAGATACAGCAAAGCGTTATTAGCCAAATATCCTCACTTAAAAGGCAAAGATTTAGAAAACACCCGCAAGGCATGCGAAAAATTCTCCTTTAAACCAGTGAGCATCATGAATTTTGTAGAGGGTACACGGCTCACCGAACAAAAACGGACACGCCAAGGAGCAAAATTTCAACACTTACTCAAGCCCAAAGCTGGCGGCATGGCTTTTGTATTGGGAGCCATGGGAGAGCAGCTGCATAAATTACTCGATGTGACTATTCATTATCCACAAGGAACCCCAACTTACTGGGAGTTTGTCTGCGGAAACGTTAAACATGTGCAAGTCCAAATTAAAGTGTTATCTATCCAAGAATTACTCAATAGCGATGCCTATGGGCCTGACTACTTTGACGACCATACACAAAGAGTCAAATTTCAACGTTGGCTAACAGAATTGTGGGAGCAAAAAGACCAAGATTTGCAGTTACTTTTAGCAGAGAAACCTCGGGATGTTTAGTGTGCTCCCAAGTATAATTGTTTTCCCTGTGCATTTGACTTTACAAATGATCAGTCTAGCTTTTTGGGCACTATGCATTACTTTTCTTGGTTTGATAAAGTTTATTCTGCCTTTCCCTTTTATCACTAAGGGGCTTAACATCATTCTGAACTTCATGATGTGTGCATTTGGATTTTGTAGTGTGGCTTTAATCAAATGTATGAACAAAGTAGAATTAGACTATCTAGTAGAAGGTGAACTGAGCAAGCAAGAATGGTATCTAATTGTATCGAATCACCTTAGCTGGTTAGATATTATTTTATTAACTGATTTTGCTGCTGGAAAAATTCCTGCGCCAAAGTTTTTTCTTAAAAAAGAATTGATTTGGCTGCCTTTTGTAGGTCTTGGTGCATGGGCACTGGATATGCCTTTTATGCAACGATACAGCAAAGCCTTCTTGCAAAAACATCCCCACCTTGAAGGTAAAGACATAACGACCACTAAAAAATCGTGTGAGAAATTTCGTCAGTTGCCTACTACAGTCATCAACTTTGTCGAAGGTAATCGATTTACTCGAGAAAAACAAAAAATCAAACAAGGTCCATTTAAAAACCTTTTACCACCTAAAGCGGGCGGTATTGCGTTTACACTCGCCACTATGGGTGAGTTATTTACGAGCGTGCTGGATGTTACTGTCATTTATCCTGATACGCAGGGTAGTCCGATGATGGCAATGTTAGGCGGCCGTCTAAATAAGGTCGTTTTACGGGTTAATGTGCATCCAGTGACTGATGAAATAATGGGTGACTATTTTAATGATGAAAACTTTAAACATGGTTTTCAAAATTGGTTAAATACTGTTTGGCAAAACAAAGATAAACTTATCACCGATTTAAAAGGGACAAATTAAATGCAAGAAAACCATTACCTTACAGATAATCTTTTATCACTGTTTGAACATTTAGGTATTCAGGCCACTCCCAAAAGCTGGATATTTCAAGGGGTAGCCTTGCTAAGTATTATACTGCTCGCTTGGCTGGTTAATTGGCTCACCAAAAGCATACTCAATAGTAGCTTACGAAAACTGCTCAGTAAGAGCAAAAACAAGTTTGACGACGAATTACATCAGCATGGTTTTTTCAAACGCATCGGGCATATTGTCCCCGCCATTGTTATCTATTTACTCAGCCAATTACTCATTGAAAACCCGTTACTGTTAGCGTTCATGCAAAAAACTGCGGTTATCTATATGCTGATTTCTGCAGTGTTGGCGCTCAGTGCCCTACTGAACACGATAGAAGATAGTTATAATGCCTCAAATTTAGCAAAAAAGGCGCCTATTGCGGGTTTTATCCAAGTGGCTAAATTGTTTGTGGTAATCATCGCAGGTCTATTGATCATCTCTAATTTGATAGACAAGTCACCATTATTATTGCTCTCTGGGTTAGGCGCAATAACCGCCATACTTTTATTGTTATTTCGAGATACTATTTTAGGATTTGTTGCTGGTATCCAGATAGCGGCAAATCGTATGGTCAATACCGGTGACTGGATTGAAATGCCCAAATATGGGGCAGATGGTGATGTATTACAGGTTGGCTTGACGACTGTCAAAGTGCAAAATTGGGATAAAACAATCTCTACTATTCCCACTTACGCACTGATTTCTGAGCCAGTAAAAAATTGGCGTGGTATGACCGAAAGTGGTGGACGTCGAATTAAGCGTGCTCTGAATATCGATATCCAAAGCATCTGTTTTTGTGACCAGGACATGTTGGATGAGTTTACTAAAATTCGTTATATAAAAAGTTATATCCAAGCCAAACTTGAAAAAATGCAACGTTTCCACAGTGAACAACACATCGACACTGCAGATTTAGTCAATAGCCGAAGGCTCACCAACATTGGTACACTTCGCGCCTACATGCAGGCATACCTAGAAAATCACCCCGATATTAACAAAGACATGACGTTAATGGTGCGCCAGAGAGCACCTACAGAACTTGGCATGCCATTAGAAATTTATTGTTTTTGTGCAGATAAAAACTGGGTTAATTATGAAGGGATCCAAAGCGATATTTTTGACCACTTACTGGCTATTTTGCCAGCGTTCAAACTAAGAGCCTATCAACGTGTTAGCGATAGACCCTAAGAAAACTAATGCTAGGGTCTCCCCAACATCAGGATAACCAACACTAAGCCGTAGCTAATGCATATACAAACACAGCTAATAGGGCCAAAGCCGATGCCCCAAAAAAGCCGTATTCAACTTTGGACTGCATCACGTTTACACCTTCTGGGGCCGGTAAAAAGCTCATAATAATGCTGCTAATACCTAAAACGAAGGTGATTAATATAAAACCAAATAAAATCGGTTCGTGCCAATTACTCATGAGTCAATTCCTATATCTATCAAACTGTGAATATTATGCACCAGAAACCCTGGATGCCAAAAGACATAAATGAAAAAGGTATATTGCATATAAATCTATCGTATATCGCCCATTGACTTAACAGAGTGGCCTAAATGCTCATTTATTAGTCTTGTTCACTACTTGCCCCTCTAAAATTAACCTAACCCAATCTCAAATACAGATTATCCCATTGTTTTTAATGGCTTTTTATTTCTGGCCCAAGCTTTGCTCTGCTTAATTGGTAAATCATAATTAATCAGTAAGGAGAATTTCATGCGTACTATGTTATTTGCTGGAGCTATAGTTTGTTGCTCACTTCCAGTCTTTGCCTTAGATTTAGATTCAAATTCAAATTCAAAGTGCAGCGTTGAGCTCAATGGCAACATGCAATTAGAAAACCACGTATTGGCAGCCACTTTAGACAACAATACCCACCTGACCGTTGACCAAGATAAAACATTGTATATTGACGGCATTGCTTTGACTCTGAATACACAACAACAACACTGGGTAGATAATTATTATGACGGTATCAATCAAGCTGTGCCGCAGGCTGCAGAGATAGCGACAGATGCAGTCGCACTGGCAAGTACCGCATTGAACGAGGTGTTAACAGAGTTGTTAGGATCAGATAATACGGCACTAGCCGATTTATCTGACAAATTACGCAAGCTTGATCAGCAAATCCAATATAACTTTTACGCAGATAATGGCGACATTCGTTTGCATGCCGAATCGTTTGAAAACGGCGAGTTTTTTGGCGAACAGTGGGAAGCGCAATTTGAGGAAGCTATCGAAGATTTGGTCACGGACTCCATTGGTCACTTAATGGTAGCCATAGGCACACAGCTTATTTTTAATGATGGAGACATGGGTGAGTTCGAACAAAAAATGCAAAGATTTGGCGAACAAATGGAACAAAAGGTTGGGTATCAAGCCACCGCTCTGGAAGAAAAAACAGATGCGTTGTGCTCGACCCTTGCCCAAGTTGATTTTGCGGAAACTCAATTACAGAAAATTAAACAACTCGCTAGTTTGGACGTTATTCAATTACACGACCAACCTCGTCGCATGTGATACCTTTTGCCTAAAAAAGAATATGGACAATATAAATGCAAATATCAGTAGTTGGCTGCGGTTGGTTGGGGCTGCCTCTGGCAATTAACCTTCAAGAAAGTGGCCACAATATTGTGGCCACTTGCCGTAGCCAACAAAAAGCCGATAAATTAACTCAACTAGGCTTTGATGCGGAATGTTTTGAGTTGGGTGACAAGCTGGGGCATAGTCGATTAGATAAACTGTTCAACTCCAAGGTATTAGTGCTAAACGTTCCTGTGGGTCGTAAAAGCCCAAATACAGAGCACTTTGTGCAACACATGCAA
>Ga0209712_10002719_pt1 | contig 14489 bp, 12 predicted proteins | sample ArcOceMetagenome_FD_187443 | JGI IMG/M metagenome (GOLD analysis project Ga0209712, IMG submission 187443) | Marine eukaryotic phytoplankton communities from Arctic Ocean - Arctic Ocean - Greenland ARC118M Metagenome (SPAdes) (version 2) | ecosystem: Environmental > Aquatic > Marine > Oceanic...
GAGAGCCCCATAAAAGTTCTACTGCTGTATGATACCACATTGAATGTTGTTGATAGCGGAAGTTGAACATTTGTAAAAGGAGCCAGCAAATAGAACCATAAGTTCGGCGTTATGTTAATGTCTGTGAGTGTACTCGTAGTAAGATACTGGGCATGCTTAGCCCTCGCTCTTTTTCTACCATTTGTGGTTCACGGCGCTTTCCAAACATCAACCAGAGGACTATACTATCCTGTAACTAGCAATAAGTCAGTTGGGGATTCTCTCCTCAAAGCTACCGCATCCCATGAGTCGTCAGATGATTCGGATCTCTCGGACTTCAAGACTTGGTGCACTGAAAAGGGAATCATTACTCCTCTCGACCTTGACGTTCGCACTGGCGATAATGATTACAGATTCATGAAATACTCGGATGACAAATCATTTACCAGCCGGCCTGATAAAATCAATGGTCCAATTTTAAGAGTCCCGCTAAACGCATGCATCATAGCAACCACACCTGAAGATCTAGCTGTGAAACTTGCTCAAGAAAAAGATCTTGGTGAAGAATCTGATTTTGCCACCTACATCAAAGTCCTACCTCCCTTATCGTCTCCGTCACTGCAATCTATGCCAAGATTCTGGTCTCAAGAAAAATTGGAGAAAGTGAGCGAATTCGATGGAGGGCAAATCTATGAAAGAGTACAGTCAGTGAAGAAGAAATGCAAAGAGCTCAATCTAGACGATTGGGCTTTAGCTTGTGTTAATTCCAGAGCTAATTATCTTCTCGATCAGGGATATGCAATGACACCTATTTTGGATTTTATCAATCACGATTCTGCAACTAAGACTAGTGCAAGATTGATAAAATCCGAAATGATGGGAGATGAATTGTTTCTGTCTGTGGAAAAGGAATATGCCAAAGGCGAAGAGGTTTTCATATCTTACGGATCATTTTCAAATGTTGAGACAATCTGCGATTATGGGTTTGTGAACTCGGATTCTAATCAATGCAATAATGAGTGTGTTGATATAAGAATTATTCGAAAACAGCCAGTCAGAGTTACAGTTGATGATCAGTGTGGTGGTGCATTGGATCCCGGGTCACTTGCAATATTGCGGTCGTTTATCGCATCACCAGAAGAGGTAGAGGATCTTCTTGCAAAAGACGAAAGCCTGTCGATTAATACAGTATATGCAAAGCCTATATCTGAAGCCATTGAAGAAGAAGTATATTCTTTAATCGCATCATTTCTCGATGAGGGTATTTACGATGCAAATTCTGGAATAATTTGGGCACAAGAAAACGGAGAGGATCTTATTGAAAGATATCTGGTGTGTAGAGTTGCAGTTCTCAAGAAGGGACTTTCAAAAATGAAGGAAAGATTTCCTGAATTACTTTTTTGAGGGCGAAAGAGAGGAGGGAGTCAAGTGATCCAAACAAGATGACGTTATCTATCTCTCATTAACCGAAAGTTAACCATTTGATGGTTCAAGTTACCACTACTCGTACTTCTCTAACTAACGAAAACCTAATCAATTACTATAAGCTCACAATTAAACAGCAAGCATTCTTGATTAAGGTACAGTATTCATTATCTACTTTTGAATCGAGCGGTCATCTCCAGTTTGTTATAAAGCACGAAATCTTCTACAGTGCTGCTGAAGACTCTCGATTGATTCCAAAAGCTGAGTATCATACAACGCCGTGAGCGAAGAGAGCCCGACTCCATCCAGTCAGCCAGTCAGTAGTATCATACAACAACAGTTGATGTGTGGTCATTATTACGCGCCAAATCTTGATTATCTCAACTCTGAGGCAATGATGTTGAAGTCAGTTATGTTGACAATTTTATACCGAAAACCAAATAAAAGACGATATGATCTGCGCCGCAGATTCAAACGAAGACGCATGCCAAGGATATAGTGGCGGACCATTGTATGATTCTTCGAGAAATAATATTTTGGTAGGTTTTGTTAGTTGGGGAAACGGATGCACGCTTCTGAATTTCCCGGTAAGTTGAACGATTGATTAGAAATAAGAAATGATGAACGAAAAGGTCAATGTGCAAAAACTAATCAGTAGAAGTTCCATCTTCTCCAAATAGGGCGTTTATACAAGGATATCAAATGCGGTGAATGTCTTCTTTGATAGATACCTCCTCCTTATCCTTTAATTCAGTAAACTTCCATTTTTGTGTCTACTAACTTATCCCTATACCTCCCCTGCAGTTTGATTGGATAAAGATACCGTCTGCAATGATAATACTGCAGACATACTGCTGCCATCGTGGGGTGCCAGTTCCACTCATGCTTGGAAATATTCAGAATCGCCGCTGAACATGTATGTGAATGGTAAAACAGATATTGCTCTTGGGTTGAAAGTGGTAATTCAACCAAAAAGTGATTAAACCAGGTGCACTAGCAGAACATTGCACGTTGGCTTATGGGGGGGCATGTGAGGAGACTTGTAGAGATTCTGGAAGAATATTCTCTATCTTCCAGATTCCACAGGTGGAGGTAAACGAAAGAATTGACATTTCATCATAAGTAGACATACTGAGAAGTGATGTGCGAGGAAAGGATCCGACCTGAATTGTCGAGAAGAAACGTGCGGATACTACTGGTGTTCTTCAAAATAATCAACTACAGTAGTACCTCTAATGTCGGTAAATGTAACACCTCAACTCTGTACAATGCTTTTTCGGCAAATGCGTGTGATCGGGCCATCAGTCACCAACGTTGCTAAAATGGTGGATTGTTGAAAACTTTTTAAGACTTAGGGCAGTAATAATGAAATAATGAACTCAACTTATAGTACCTTATCGGGACAAAGGAGGGAATGTGAAAGAGAACGCTAGACTTTTGGGAATACATTATCGGGACAAGGAGGGAACGCCAGACTTTTGGGAATTTGAGCGAAAACGTAGCTCTAGAAATTAAATGAGCGACCGACGAGGACTATCCTACAAAAAGCCTTCCATTCACAATTTGATTTCTGGTTTCAGTCATTATTTAAAAATAGAGTTCTTCAAGCTAAATTAACAAAGAATGACGAGAACCCTAAAAATGCCTAGCAACAAACAAACAAACAAACATTCAAACAACAAACAAGCTCGATCTGTTACAAGGATAATTCTAATTGCCCAATGTTTATAACAGCCGACATTAACCTACCTCTTCCCAGTTCTTTGATTTCTTGAAGAAATGAAATTATTGTGAAGTTTTTGTTAAAATGTACTGTACTGGTATTTGGAGGGGCCATATAATTTTGAATTGTGCTTCCTTCTCATTTTGTATCGTGGGTCGGTCCACTGGGTATGTGAGCTTCTCTTCTCATCTCATACGACCTTCCCCTCGCAATCAGTTTTTTTTTTAGTGGGAACGTCATATATACGTGAAAGCAATACATTGTGCAGCTATGGAGAAGCAAGCTTACTATGCAATGCTTTTATTTAGCCTAATCTCTGTTGCATATGCGCAGGAAACAGAGAGCAGCACAAAAAGCAATCTATTTATCACACCACGCATCATTGGTGGCAGTGATGTTTTACCAGGAACTTATCCTTGGTTTGCCCGAGGCGTTGTGTCTTATTGGGGTGCGTTTACGTTCTGGACCGGGTGCGGTGGTTCTTTGATTTCCGAAAATCATGTTTTAACTGCTGGCCACTGTATAGATGACACCTTTCGGAATATAGGTGCCTTTCAGATTGGAGCTCTGAATAACTTATACATCAATGGATGGAACGGAGGTCAATATGTGGAATATCGAAGCGTGGATGCCATTGTTTTGCACCCCAGCTTTTCTAGCGAATCGCTGGATTACGACTTAGCGATTGTGAAGCTGAAACAGCCATGCAGTATTGATCCAGTGGATATCGACGACGGAAGATTCTCACCAAATTATGTACACCTGAAAAAGAATTTGTGGCCAATCGGTAAGGTCAATAGGCTTCTTCCTTTCGTATAAATTGCAATGAAATATGATTTTCTAAACCTGGCTTCTGCATATTTCGTGTAGGCCTCGGACTGCAAGATTACGATGACGCCAATTCTGGAGCAAATCATGTACAACACGCCAAAGTAAAATACATTGACAATCAAAGCTGTGCGAATGATTATTTGTATGATGCAACGAAAATCACCGATAACATGATGTGCGCAAGAGATACAGGGGCAGATGCGTGTGTTGGAGATAGTGGCGGCCCTTTGTACGATAAAAGAAATAATGCGCTTGTGGGAGTCACAAGCTGGGGGATAAATTGTGGAATGGCTGAATACCCAGGAGTTTACAGCAGAATTTCGCCGCAGATCGATTGGATTAAAAGCGTAGTTTGCACAGATCCCTCACTCCAATCTATGCCTTTGTGGTGCATTGATACTTCCCTGCCTCAACCATCCGCCGCTCCATCTGAAGAAATGATTATGAATTCATTTGCTTCCGGAGAGCCTACACAGACACCGATTCAGTCATCTAATGGGCCCTCAGGTCGCCCGTCAAGTGATTGTGTTGACGATCCTCCAGGATGGTACGACAGCGACGGATCAGGTTATACGTGCACATGGTATGCAGCTGAGGACAGATGCGATGCATTTGGCAACCAATCCGCAAACTTTGGGCACACTGCTGGAGAAGTATGTTGTGTGTGCGGTGGAGGAGTATCAAGGTCTGCCACTGTCAGGCCTAGCGCAGTACCAACAAGATCCAGAATACCAAGCCCAAACCCCTCATCTGAACCGACAGTGGTGCGATCCAGCATTCCATCTGTCACCAAATCGAACAGTCCCAGCTCTGCACCATCGATCGATTGTGTTGATGATCCTCCAGGATGGTACGACGGCGATGGATCAGGTTATACGTGCCCATGGTATGCAGCTGGGGACAGATGCGATGCATTTGGCAACATATCCTCAAACTTTGGGCACACTGCGAGTGAAGCCTGTTGCGCGTGCGGTGGAGGAGTATCAAGAATTGACAATGACAGGCCAAGCGCAGAACCGACAGTGGTGCGATCCAGCACCCCCTCGATCGCCAAATCGAACTGCGTTGATGATCCTCCAGGTTGGCACGACGGCGATGGCACAGGTTATACGTGCATATGGTACGCAGCTGAGGACACAGCTGAGGACAGATGCAATTTGTTCGGGAACCAAGCTCCAAACTTTGGGCACACTGCGAGTGAAGCCTGTTGTGCGTGCGGTGGAGGAGTATCAATGTTTGCCATTGACAGGCCTAGCGAAGCGCCATCTAAGACACGGTCAAACAAACCATCCTTACCCCCCACTTCGAAGCCTACGATCGCTGCATCTGTTGCACCCACAATGACGTCAAGCACCGGACCGTCTGTAGTCCCTTCTTCATCGCCTACGATCGCTGCATCTGTTGCACCCACAATGACGGCAAGCATCGGACCGTCTGTGGTTCCTTCTGTGTCTCCTACGATCGCTGTATCTGTCGCACCCACTATGACGGTAAGTGGTGGTCCGTCTGTAGCCCCATCTTGGTCGCCTACGATCGTTGTATCTGTTGCGCCAAGTGTCAAGGCCAGCGTCGAACCGTCTGTAGCTCCTTCTTTATCGCCTACGATTGCTGCATCTGTTGCGCCAAGTGTCAAGGCTAGCATTGGACCATCTGCTCTTCCTTCTTCATCGCCTACGATTGCTGCATCTGTTTCTCCCACAATGGCGGCAAGCGGCGGTCCATCTGTACCTCCTTCTTCATCGCCTACCATCGCTGCATCTGTTGCGCCAAGTGTCAAGGCCAGCGTCGAACCGTCTGTACCTCCCTCTTCATCGCCTACCATCGCTGCATCTGTTGCGCCAAGTGTCAAGGCCAGCTTCGAACCGTCTATACCTCCCTCTCCATCGCCTACCATCGCTGCATCTGTTGTGCCAAGTGTCAAGGCCAGCGTCGAACCGTCTGTACCTCCCTCTCCATCGCCTACGATCGTTGCATCTGTTGTGCCAAGTATCAAGGCCAGCGTCGAACCGTCTATAGATCCTTCTCAATCGCCTAATATCGCTGCATCTCGTGTCAGGGCAAGCCTCGAACCCTCTGTAGATCCTTCTTCGTCGCCTACGATCGTTGCATCTGTTGTGCCAAGTATCAAGGCAAGCCTCGCACCCTCTATGGTTCCTTCTGTGTCGCCTACGATCGCTGCATCTGTTGCACCCACTGTGACGGTAAGTGGTGATCCGACTGTAGATCCTTCTTCGTCGCCTACGATCGCTGCATCTATTCCACCCACTATGACAGCAAGCCGCGGACCATCTGTGGCTCCTTTTTCGTCGCCTACAATTTCTGCAGATGTAGCGCCCAATGTGACGGCTAGCATCGGGCCGTCTATAGCCTTATCTTCGTCTCCCAGCAGCTCAAGTTTAATAGCACAAACGGCCCAATGTGCTGATTATCCTGTGGGTTGGCATGATTCTGATGGTGCCTCATACAACTGCATCTGGTATGCAGTAGGGATCAGATGCGATGTATATGGTTATGCATTACAAAACGATGAATTCACAGCACAAGAAGCATGTTGTGTATGCGGTGGGGGAGAGGTGGAGTTAATGGATCACAATTATCCCAGCCCAGTCCCGACAGCTTCCGTGTCTAGTCAGCCTTCGCATACGGTTCCACAAGATGCTGAGAGTACTGTACCATTGACTGAATGCGCTGATTATCCTGTGGGTTGGCATGATTCTGATGGTGCCTCATACAACTGCATCTGGTATGCAGTAGGGACCAGATGCGCTGCATATGGCAATATGTATGCACACGATGAATTCACAGCACAAGAAGCATGTTGTGCATGCGGTGGGGGAGGAGATTATAGATGATGGAGGGAGGGAGTTAAATAGATGGCATAGTGAGACCAGAGACCACCCCACTTCCGATAGTGGCACGGTCGACCTTGCTCTCTGTAGAAACAACACTGCACACTGGACTGCACCGCCATTTATAGTTTCTGAAATTTCTTCTTGAACCGGGAGTCTCGAATCTTCTTCAGATCCGACAGTTGTGTGTTCGGATATTCCGACCAGTGCTACTATTGAAATGTGTCACGGCAACCCGTATCTTCTCTATAATAAAGAATTTTCAATTAAAATTAAGGGCATCTGGGTGTGTAGTGTAAGCCATTTCAGAGCGGTGTGCCATAGAAGAAGTGGTTCTGCACTGTCCGAAAACTTGCAATGCTTGCGACTTACACTCTACGGCGATGCTAGCCATCGGTTTACAGAAATCGTCATCAAATACCACTCTTAACTTGGAACCATCCCAACCTACTCCATCTACACCAAACAAGAAACCCAAGGCAAGCCAGGGACACAAAAGAAACCCCTGAAACTGTTGCTACGAGGAATACAGGATCTTTCACTGAAGACTCTTCCTTCCACATGCGAAGATTCCGGAACCGCTTTGAACATGTTGCTTTGAAAAACATAAAAGGCTTACGTCAGAGGAGGGGGTGGATTAACTTGCAGGAAGACTTCCAGTGCCGTGTATATTGAATATTTTTTTAAATCAAATTCAATGAAAATTTAAGTATAAAAAAATTACGGATAAATTTCTTTAATGGAAATAGAACTTATTTTCCGTTCTCGTACCTCCTACTGTACAGTAGAACTCTAAAATGATGGGTTCATATCTCTGATTCCTTCATTGGATTACTTGTCAGTGAAGGATGTAGGGGACGCAAGATTAATCAATTTGTTCTTCTCCGCAGCGAGCCTTATCCTCCCACAATCGTTCCTCATTGATAATATCTTCTCTGAATTGAAACCAGCTCTTTACCGTTCTCATCATTGCGTATATCTGATATCGCATATCGTTTCTCAACGAAGAGAGCTCAGCATTTGTGTTTGTTAGGCGCTTGATTTCAGTTTCGTTTCTCGTCTGATGCAATTTAAGAAACTTTATTTTTTCTTGGAGATAGTTGTTCTGGTCCTGCAATTCGTTCAGCCTAGCATCTTCTTTTGACTTCAATCTTGCTGCATCGTCAATTTTAAGTCTTTCTTCAAATGTTTGAATGTTGCAACTCATGTTTTGGGTTAAAGTGTTTATTCCATTATTTGTTATTTGATACAAGGTGAAAGTGTCTGGCTGCTGCTGGCTGTAGATCCAAGAAGATCAAAAGTGATGTGTGAGCTACTCGCCAGTTCGTCTATTTTAGTCGTAACATTATCGTTCTGTTTTACGTCAGTTTGCTATTTTATGTTGATAGATTAATAAAATTTGGAAATTAAAAATACCTTTCTCCTTTCTTCTTTCTCTTGAGATCTAGTGGTAGAATGACTTCGAACTTGGTTTCTGCAAATCTTCCTACATATGGTCTTGAAATGGCACTTCATTTCAGAATCTCTCCGCATTCCTTTGCAGCGACAGAATAGCAAGAAATTGTTGATAAATTATACATACTTCAGTTACATGAAGCAAATTTTCACATGTTTCTATTTGTGAGATTTCTACGCGGCACGAGCGAAGTTGAACGGTCTATCAGTTCTTTGATCGGCATTACGTCTGGTCTCGTTTGCACGAAGATCTTGATCCGAAGTGGAGTATGTATCAGTCTGAATATTTTGATAACCCGAACAATTCCTCAGAAGAGCTTCAAGGCCAACCGAAGGACTTCTAGAATTATTGCTTTGCTCCTGGACAAAAACATTTGGAACAAAATTGTAGTCATGATCATACCTGTTAGTGTTCTGAATGGCTCCAATCGTTGTATTATTGCCTCTATCCGATCCACTATACAAGTTCTGCACTTGATTCCTCGAATTGTAAGCATTGTTAATGATGGAGCTCCGGAGATCATTCGCTTCCACATCACGCAGAAATGAACCCGATACAGTGCTATTGTTGGCTTGTCTTCCCAATAACCCACTCATTGCATCGCTGGATTCATAGAACTCACCAACCCCGTCATGGTAGTCAAACGTGCTAGATCCTGCTTGTCTCGCGTTATTTTGTTGAGGCGCTGGTAGTCCTGACAAAAATGACGAAAGAGAAGACAAACCATACGAAGACGAGGTGGGCAAGGATGCTTGTTGCAATAAAGCTTCCATTCTGCGATTATTGATCTCCTCTTGGTATGCAAAAAGGTCTCTGGTATTTCCTCTAGAATACAGAAAGGAAGTTGCTGATGAAGACGGAGTGACAGAGTTGGAAGCAGTAGCAGTAGCAGTAGCAGCAGCAGCAGCAGCAGCAGCAGCAGTAGCAGCAGCGGCGGCGGCGGCGGCGGCAGCAAAATCATTATGATAATTGTCATACCCTTGACTGTAAAAGGGCTCATTAATATTCCCAAAACCAGTTCCTGCTACACTCATAAGAGGAGCAATGGAAGAACGGGTAGCGTCGCAGTCGGTCTCAAGATACGGCATAGTGTAAAAGTCAGGCTCGTTCTCAGGAGAGCTCGTCGCACGAAACTTTGTACCCTTCACCTTCCTCCTCGTCATCTTGCAAGCCAAGAGTGGTTTGCTTCTTAGAAACATCTCGTGATAGTAAGAGCCAGCGTCAGGACCGCGAGTAATACGTTTGAAATTGTAGAGATTGAGCTGTCGACGGAAGGAGGATATCTGTCTTTGATTGAAGAACCTCGTCATCAAGATAGACTCAAACTCGGCAGGGTCTCTGATGGTGAAAGATCGACCATGAGGTTGCCAACCGAAGATGTGATTCATGCCGAGCTTCTCTACTTTATGGAGAAGAGTCTGAAGCTTGAGAGGGAATTGTCCAGCGATTTGGCCTTGATGGTAGTAGTCGAGCGCTTCTCTTTCCTTGATGGTGCGTGGTTCGTGGATGGTTTGCTGGCTTCTGTCGACATAGTGATGGTCAACGTAGATTCTTTGCTGGCCTTTCGCAGTGAGACCTGGAGGACGACGGAGCTGCTGAGATTCGGTACTTTCATAGTTGATAAATTGGTGCTGAGTTTGTGAGAGGGTGTCTAGACCGCATTCGGCCACACTAGGTTTAGTAGGTTGTGTGTTTGTGTTTGTATTTTGCATCTTTGAATTTTATGAGTTGTCTTGGAGTGATGGCTTCGGGTTTCTCAATACTCATATTGCAGTTGTAGCTGTCAGTTTATAGTTCTCATTCAACACCTCGTCTTCAGAAGTTTTGGAGCAATTCTATTGGTTGCAGATTCATTTATCGGAGAATCAGTTGGAAGGGCGGAGTAATAAATCTGACGTATAATCGAACAATATTAAATATTACATGGGGTTCGGGATTCAAAAGTTCTTGATTAAGGAGGCTTCACATTGACATGAGGCAGCTTGATTGGAAATTGTCTGTGGAGTTCCTGAGGCCTTGTGATTGGATTGAAGTACGGTACCTCAGAGAGGGTGAACGAAGTTCATTATCGTATTCCCGAGTTTCCATTTACATGCATATTTACCTCTGGGGAATCTAGTAGGTCTAGCAGCTGCATCAATTCGAGTCCATGTGAAAACGCAATAGATGTATTCCGAACTTAGACAAGAGAATAATCGGAAGAATTCTGTTCTCGATTCTTCCGGAATAAAAATTGAGCTGCGAAGTGGTCATTGATAGTTAATTAGGTATTGAAGCAGAAGCAGTTGAAGGATGGATGGATTCGATTCTTCTTTTTCGTCGCGAAGTGGTCATTGATTGTTAATTAGGTATTGAAGCAGAAGCCATTGAAGTTTGTTTTTCTTTTGTTAGACGAGTACAGTATACATTAGTAGCGTAACCTCAAATTCAAAATATGTGAAAGCCATCCTATGTTGAATTTATGATATGTTTCACCACAGATCAGTACACTCCTCGCCGCATTCTTCTAGTTCTTTTACCATTTTTTCAGCCAGTTTCTTCAGCAGCCAAGTATGATCCACCAATATTTCATAAGCTCTATTTAGCCTTTCAATGCTTGACGTACATTGAAGGGACCACGAGATATCTTTAATATCAGCATACCCATTCAAACAGCGAAAAGCAACGAAACTCGAAACTTCCAGATCATATTCTTCGCGCTCTCGAAATCGCTCACTGTAGTACGGTTCTAATTGTTCCGACGCAACTCTTGTAAGATCGTCAATACTGGACATTGCACCAAAATAGTTCATTCCGTAATTTTCCATCGCTTCTAGTTTTTCCAATGCGCTGGGTTGATTATGAGGCAGTTCGCTTGGATCAATCCTCATCATATTCCCCTTGAATGTAGCAAGGAATTCGTCAATGCTCATACCACCTTCGGCATCATCTGATTTGTCGTTATCAGCAGATTGAGATAGTGATCCTGATCCTTCAACTCCTCCAAACAATGCTCCCAAGCCATCAAAATCTTCAAGGTTTTCGTCATATAAAGTAAGCCTAGCCCTGGCAGCTCTAATTCCAGCAACTAAACGTCTTCTATCATTGTGCATTCGTGCAACTTTGATTTTAATATTGTTCAGTTCTGACAATGCATGAACTGGTGATTTGCGATAGCTCTTTTGACCCTTTTCACCCACTTTATCAGGATTTGCAATAGAATAAACAGAAGCATTATCTACCAATGGTTCAAATTCTGCCATGACAATGGGAGTATTATCTTCATACCCATGATTGAATCCTTCTTCTAGATCAATGTACTCGCCAACCCCTCTATCTCCACCGACACCGCTACCGCTACCACCGACATTATCATTATCACTAGCATTCGTAATGTCTGGACATAATTCACTGGGGACTCGATAGGAGAACTTTCTCAAAACTGCTCGTCCTATACCCACCAACCTGACAGACGAAGAAAGTGGCACAATAAAATCATCTTCTTGTTCCACAGGACATAAATTCATAAATTCCATGAAAGATTCCTCATCATCTTTATCGTAAAGATCTTCATTTTCGTTTTCGCATTCGTTGGTTGTGATTCCAACCACTGCTGCTATCGTGGCGTACCTTCCTCCCTCATTGCTAAAGTTGCTAAATGGCGGTTTCACCTTGTTGACTCCTGTCGCTTTGTCAATGATGGCAACAAGTGGGGCTGCATCGATGGTAGCTGTGCGCATGTCAATGTTCATGTCAATGTCTCCATTGTGGTTATTGTCGAGTTGATTCCGGTGTACGACGACGCATTCCTGGAGGGATTTCCACTGGAGTGGTGTGGGGGGATCCAAAGTCATTTCTCCGCCAATCTGGACGTGCATTTTGAAATTGCAGTTTATTGTTCAATAAAAGATGGCAATGTTCAATGTTCAATGTTCAATGTGAAGTTTGCAGTAAGCAGTTTGATGAATATGAGTGGCAGTGAATTGAAAATGTGAGAAAATGATTCAAACAGAATTGCAACGAGATATACGAGTAAGGTGTTCGGTATACATTATAGATGGAACGAAATGCACAAGAAGGACACGAACCAAGTCAGGCCAAGGTTAGTTTGATTATTACTATATACAAGTGTACAGACAGTTACGTGTAACGTGTCGTACATGTAGTATGTAGTATACGTACCAAGAGTGGCTGGGCATTGATAATTGGACCAATGACTGGAATGACTGGCAGCTTACTCTTTCCAGGTCGGTTTAGATGCTGAGCACATAGTTGTGTCGGCGACTGCTGCTGCTGCTGCTGGTAAAGTACATGCCCATGAACTTGCACCAATGCCGATCTAAACGACAATGGTTGTCCTCTTCGATGAGCAGTAAAGGCGAAGCACCAACAGCTCGCATTGAAAAGCCTTGCTAGAATTATTACTACTCGTAGCTTTGACAAGTATGCGTATGCGAACATTGCGTGAGGTTTGTCTGGCGAGCGATGTTACTGCTTGCTCGCTTGCGGTATAGTAACAGTATGATGCGGGATTGTTGAGCATGTGTTATGATACAGACTGCCTTTTAGACACTTGACACAAAGTTGTTGTACCGGTAGACTACATAGAAGAAGTGTGCGTGGTGGTGTGGTGGTGTGGAGAAATCCCAGAAAAATCATAATTTCAATATTTTGGGCGCTCGCTGGCAACATGGTCTAACGGGAAAATAACGATAATAAGGGATCCGTATAGCACTACTAGTACCTCTATAAAATAGTACTATTATAGGTTCATAGTGGGTGGGATTTCCACGGTACATTTGTCATTTGTTTGTATCATATCAATATTAATACCCCGGTATGCTCGCTCTATTAGCTAGTAGAGCAATAGCTTGCTAGTCGCTGAGTTAGTCCTTTTATTTTTTTGTCGGTTTGCCATGAAACAAGAATGGTGCCAGCTCGGCGACCCCAGCTGGATCTATCAGCATCCTTGGATACCACGGTACAGAGGCAAGTGAGTCGTATCATCATATGATGGTCTTACCGGGAAACGGAGCAAAACTGCAGGAGACCTTACGAGTTCGCGTGAATCTTGTTGGCGGATCTGCATCCATTCAAGATGATAGCATGGGAAAAAAATCGCATTTCCTGATGTCTGGATATTTTCGGAGAAACCATCAAAAGGACGAGCAAGTTGAAAGTACAAAACTGTGGTTGCCAGCATTTTTAACGATCCTTTTGTGTTTGAACGAAAAAATTACTAAAATGATAATCTGGCATTTGAAGGGATCTCAACGTATAACATCTGTTCTTGATAAAGTTTCCATTGACTTTAGAAGCAGACTTGACAACACGACTACTTCACCTTTCGTGGCATTGCAAAGCGCAAATGCTATAATATTGAAAAAGATTCTTATAAATATATGTTAGATTGCATAGTATCAGGAGTACAGTATATATTTTTCAAAGGGCATAGCAGCAGCATACATACGAACATGTATGCACAGGGTATTCAAACCAAAAATGTCGAGAAGTCTCGTTCGTCGTCTGCCATTTCTTACCAGACTGCTTAATATTATTATACACCGCCTGTCCAAAGTGAATTCATCATTGAAGCATCTTGCATGTGATCACCTCTGTAAGAGTAAGCATGCATATTGTATACATCTGAAACTGAAGGCGCTATCACGCCATGTCGTAAATGTAGCAAGGCGTCTTCAGGCAAATACGAAGATAGGGGAGACAAACCATACTGCAACGAGGATGGCAAGGATCCTGGTGGAAACATAGCTTCCATTCTGCGAGGATTATTGATCTCCTCTTGGTATGCAAGAAGGTCTCCGGTATCGCCTTGTGCGAACAAAGCAGAAGGCTGCAACGCAAACAAAGGAGCTGAACCCATGGCACTAACAGCAGTTGCCTCGTAAGGACGAGCAGTCCCATCATTGCGGCATTCCTTGCCAGCACAAAGGCAAAGCGAGGAATTTTCTGTACTTCCAGCGCCAGCTCTAGGAATGCTAGTAGAATAGGAAGCGTCGCAGTCGGTCTCAAGATACGGCATAGTGTAAAAGTCAGGCTCGTTCTCAGGAGAGCTCGTCGCACGAAACTTTGTACCCTTCACCTTCATCCTCGTCATCTTGTAAGCCAAGAGTGGTTTGCTTCTTAGAAACATCTCGTGATAGTAAGAGCCAGCGTCAGGACCGCGAGTAATACGTTTGAAATTGTAGAGATTGAGCTGTCGACGGAAGGAGGATATCTGTCTTTGATT
>Ga0209712_10002721_pt1 | contig 14485 bp, 5 predicted proteins | sample ArcOceMetagenome_FD_187443 | JGI IMG/M metagenome (GOLD analysis project Ga0209712, IMG submission 187443) | Marine eukaryotic phytoplankton communities from Arctic Ocean - Arctic Ocean - Greenland ARC118M Metagenome (SPAdes) (version 2) | ecosystem: Environmental > Aquatic > Marine > Oceanic...
ATATCAAGCTTAGACTATTCCGAGTACTGATCGCAAAGGGGTTTTGTTCAGACGACGTAGAAGATGGAGGTGAAGCTGATGGTGAAGGCGGTGAAGGTGACGCTAAATTTGAAGATGATGTGGAAGGCACAGGAATGGGTGAGGGAGAAGGTAAAAATGATGTTACAGATCAGATAGAAAACGAAGAACAACTTCTCGGTCTCAAGGGCGATGAAGAGAACGAGGAAACACAGGAACAACGAGAATTAGACGAAGATGAGGCAGAAACCGGCATGGAGATGGAGAATGATTTTGATGGTGAAATGTGTGATGTCCCAGATAAAAAGGAGGACGACAATGATGATCAAGATGATGATGATGAAGAAGAGCTAGATCGTGAGATGGGCGATGGGAGCGACCCGAACGAGCAAGTGGTCGATGAAAAAATGTGGGACGAGGATGAGGACGACGAGGAACAAAATGATCAAGAGGAAGAGAAGTTTGAAAAAGACAGTAAGGTGGCAGGAGAGACATTAGAGGACGAATTGAGGACCAAAGAAGACGACGAAGAGGGTACCGGAGACGATGGTAAAGACGACCAGAGTCCTGAAAATGCCGGGGATAATCAACATGAAGATGAGGCTGAGGCCCCGAAGAATGAAGATGGTCAAGATAAAGACCAGGATGCGGATGCAGATAACAAAGAAGAGGACATGGTTAACAACGACTTCGAGGAAGACTACGAAGATAAGCACGATGGCATAGATATCAGAAATGAAGAAGAAGAAGGCCAGGAGCCTGACGATGAAAATGATGATGCTGCCATGGATCTTGACGATGAAATGGATTTGAATGAAGGCGATGAAGGTGATGATGGAGAGATGGATGGCGAGGATGCAGGTGCTCAAGTGGGTGAAGAAGAAGAGGTTGACGACACCGAAGATGGTGAAGACAATGCTGGTGGCAATGACATCGACGAGAACGAGGAAGGGGAGCAAGAAGACGAGGATGCCGACATGGAATCCGAAGCGATTCAAAGTGCTCACCAAACTCTAGGCGATGATGATCAAAAGAATGCGGACGAAGAAAAAGAGGAGGAGGAAGAAAAACAAGAGGAGGAAGCCGAGCAAGACAACCAAGATCTAAATGCTTCAGATGATAAGCATGAGGAAGCACACGGCGTTGCTTCCAAAAGTGGAGCAGATACAGTCAAGCGCCAAGAGGAGGAAGATGAGAATGAAGAAGATGGTCAAGGTGACGACGAGGACGAAGAGGAAGATGAAGGGGCTGGTCAAGGAGATCAAGACGATGCTAATGAAGGTGCAGGGCAGAGTGATGCTAATTCTGGAGAGATCCAAGATGGCGAGCAAGGTTCTGGCACCAAACCAAGTTCAACTTCAATGGACGCCCCAAATCCTTTCCGTGACCCAGGTGATGCAGAGAAATTCTGGCACAAGAAGCTGAATGTCATCTCAGATGCTCAAGAAGAAGAAGCAGAGGAAGCTAATTCAAATGAGAAAGATAATCCTGATAATGACGAAAGTAACCCAGACGGTGACTTTGAGTTTACTTCAAATGAGCAAGACAATTCAACTCAAGTTCTTGGTGGTGTTGCCGAAGAGGATACAACTAAGCTGAATCAAGATGACGAGAATGAAGGAAAGGCGAAAGACCCTGACCAGAGCGAAACACAAGATGAAGAACAGAATGACGTAGAAATGGCAAAGCGTCATAGTACAAAGCAAGATAATTCTCGTAAAAAGGAATCCAATGATGATGAAGATCAAAAGGGAGATGCCGATGTTCCGATCGACGACGAGGACGAAGACAACGAAAAGGAAGAGAAAGACCAAGACGTGGAAATGTCAGACGAGTCCGATAACGTGGACGAAGATGAGGAAGACGTCGACCCTGACAACAAGATTGTAACAGACCTCGATCAACTTCAAGTGCGCGATACCGAAGAGCACAATTATCAATCTCAAGACATGATCGAAGACGAGGAACACGCAGGGACAACCTTTGGAGAAATGGAAGAAGCAAGACTTAGATGGGGAGAGCTTCAGGCAGAAACGAATAGTTTGTCTCGACGCCTTTGTGAGAAGCTTCGTCTTGTAATGGAACCTCTTGTGGCTTCGAAATTGCGCGGTGACTATCGTACAGGGAAGAGAATTAACATGAAGCGTGTCATTGGATACATTGCAAGCGGGTACAGAAAGGATAAGATCTGGCTACGCAGAACAAAACCAGGAAAGCGCGATTACAGAGTCCTTCTCGCAGTTGATAACTCTGAGAGTATGAGGAACGGAGCAGGAGATATGGCGCTGACCGCACTGACAACACTTGCTAATGGTATGAGCCAGCTCGACATTGGCGAACTTGGCGTGGCAAGTTTTGGCGAGGAGATGAAGCTTCTTCATCCATTTCACGCACCATTCACATCATCAAGTGGTGTAGATTTGGTAAGCAACTTCAAATTTAATGACAAGCGCACCAGGACAGCGCTCTGCGTCGAAAGTGCCCTAGCAGCACTTGAAGCACAATCCAACGGATCATCATCCATGCAATTGGTGTTTATCATTAGCGACGGACGTATAGAGCGCGACAGTAGGGAGAGACTTCGTCGTATTGTAAGAGAAATGACCGAAAAGAATATTCTTCTGATTATGGTGGTCGTTGAAGGAGACGAGAAACGTGGGATGAAACCCAAGGATAGTATTGTGAACATGAAGGAGGTTTCGTTCGAGAAAGGAAAACCAAAGGTTAAGCATTTTATCGACGATTATCCATTCCCGTACTATATGGTATTGCAAGATATGCATACGCTACCAGAAGTCCTGGGAGATGCCCTAAAACAATGGTTCGAAATGATGGCTCAAAATCAGAGTCAAGGATAAGTAGAAAACAAATAAATATGTACAAAACAAATAATGAATAATGAAGTTCAAACTGCATGGTATGAAAGGGTTAATGTAATGTATGTACTCATGGAAGGAATTTGGGCGGGGTCGTCTGGTGACATGACTCATCTTATTCAACATCGTATTCCACGCCAAAGTCATTCTCCTTGAACCGTCGTGATTGGCAAACTTCCCATAGACATGTTTCCTTCAAATCGCAGCCCAGAGGCTAGAGATCTTTGTCGCCGTCCATTCTGACTTTCTATCCACCCTGCAGTTCTCATCACTTTGCGATTCTATTTTTTATGTCTTTGGATTGTATATGACCTCGTTCCTTTCTACGCTATCTTCTGCTTTTAAGATTCCATTCGCTGCTTTTATTTCTTTTATCTTTCTTGTAATAATAGTTTTTTTCTGGGAACAGTCCCAATAGCTGGTAGTAGTTCCAGTCTTTCCATGATTGATTTGATTATAATATGTCCGTCAATAATGCAGTCGCGAACATCAGGGGTTTTAGTATTCACACCGGTATCAAAGTCAAAATGCAAGAAGCACAGAATCAAAGGATGAAGGCATACAAAAGCTTTTTAAGTTGGAGTCATTAGCGTATCAATGAATCAATCTGAAGAGCTTTCAAGGTCATATCTGATTTGTCAGTGGCGATCGATAGACATTTTTGATATTATTGCCTCAACAAAGTCAGAAATCCCAACGGTATTTTTGTGTTCGCGCCAAATTGAGTCACTTATCTTAGTCTGGAATGTCAGATCCTTGGGAGAAATGTTCTATCATTTTGATTTCGAGGGCAGATGCCCCCCCCAACTGTAACCCCCAGAAAATCCCTAACAAAAGGCCCGGGGATGACGCAATCGCCAACACTCGTGAGCACGGCGAACAACAAACTCCCAACGGTTACACTGGAAACACATCCATCACATCACAGGGGTCACAAGTAACTGACCGTCTCTATCTATTCATATAAAATACCAAACCCAAGCGCCATCAGTCCATACGATGAGCGAAGCATCACCACCTCTCGATGCACCAGCTGTCTCAGGATCCGAGAGCGCCAGCGCAGCCAATCCCATGGATGCCGATCAGAGCCCTGAACGTAAAATTGCAGTCGCGGAGAACGAAATCGAAATCGAACCCCCTGAAGAAATCGGACAGAAAGCTGACGCCGAGGATGGAGATTCATTCCATGATGCCGTAGAAGAAGCTGGTTCTTCTCCTAAAACTGTGGAAGTAGATGATACTACGGATGATAACGCCACAGAACCCGAGACTGTTTCACTAGTTGAGGAAGATAAGAGTGGAAATGACTCCTTAAAGTCACACACCCCTGTTACCAATGCCAATGACAATGTTACAAAGGAAGTGGACAACGAATTGCCATCGCAGGAGGAAAAGGAATTATCCTCCAATGATTGTGAGAATTCGCTCACTCCAGAACCAGAACTAGAATTCAGTGAACCGCTAACTCCTGAATCAGCCGTCTTGGTCAGTGACCCCGAAGACAACGATCATGAAACCGCTCGCAATGTCAGCGCGGGTGCGGGCAGTGAAGATGCTAATGCTAATGCTGTTACTGAAACACAGGTTGAACCCAGTGCTAGTGCTTCTGAAGATGTCTCCTCCGCTGCAATCTTAAGCTTCACTTCTCAAGATACCCACGACACCCGTAACAGCACGACCACCCACAAACCCATCCCCTGCTACGTTAAAAAATCCACCCCCATCCCAAACTCAGACTCTTCCCTCCGCCTACTCCGCAAATTCATATCCAAAACATCCAAGTACTTCTCCACCGCATACGGGGGGACGAAAGGATCCACCCTCTTCAGTTTCTTCATGGGGGCGACGAACCGACACGACGAAAGCAGCGCATGCTACAAGCATCTAGTCGACATCCTCCTCGCAGGCGTGGAGGAATCGGATTCAGATGATCCAGATCCCGAATCGGAGCAAGGAGAACATGGGCACGACACTGATAATGATAATGTGATGATTGAGAGCATCCTCGGTCATTCGGGCGATACCATGTCCAAAGCCCGCTTGGCGATTGCGTCTTTTTGCCGGTTGATGGAGATGTGGTGTCTTGATTCTCAGAGGAGTTATATTAAGTTGAATGCGGGGATTGTGAGTCAAAAGAGGTACGAGGAGCTTTTTGACAAGACTAATTTTTATCATTTGGATAATTTGGATATTGAGGATTGGATTTCGCAGACGAGTGCCGTGACGGGAGAGGTTATGGTGGCTGCGTTGGATTGTGCAGAGGGATTGGTTGCTCATGGATGTGTTGATGGTGTGCTTCTAGGCTTTGGTCATGAGGAAGATACGGATGCCTTGAATTTTTCTTTGGATGCCAGTACAGATAGCATCGATGACGTTCCTGAAGAAAAGAATTTTGCCAGTGCAATTTCGGTTTTATGTGGATCTATTTATACTTGTTACCTTGATTCTGAAGAAATGGAATTGGGCACATTAAAGTTTTTGTTGACTACTGCTACTCGCACGACAGATATTCATGGAGGTGACAAGGGTGAAGTTGAGACCATGTTGAAAGGATCGTTTTTGTTGCAGGCTATTCGTGTTTGCTATCGGATGTATTTGAGCACTGATAGTGCTCCGAATAAGACCACCGCCAAGGCTGCACTGAGGCAAATTGTCACAGGTACCTTTAAGCGTCTTGAATTGAAGAACGAGTCTAAGAAAGGAGGCGAAGATTGCACAGATAATGCTACAACTACACCAACCCCCGCCGTAACAGAGGGCGAAGACCCCTTTTCTCACACGGGGTATGAGAAGGAAGAGAGTAATCTTCAGTGCACATCTTCACAAAAGATGGACCCAGATGATGCCACCTTGAAAAGTAGAATTTCTGCTGCTGGCAATTTCCCGTCATTTGAACACAAAGACGCCTATTTGGTATTGCGGTCTTTGTGCAAATTAAGCATGAAAGCGGTGTCCAAAAATTCAGAGGATGTACAAAATCTCGCATCGTCTGTTCTTATTTCCAGAAATCAAAGTTCTGGCGCGAAGAACGATGTTCCAACAAATCGATCGAGCAAAAGTACTCCAGGCCAATCAATTATGATGGACCCAGCGCTTGATTCAAAGATTTTGTCTCTTGACCTCATTTTAGAAATATTACAGAGGACAAAGACCGAGACATTGTTGAATGCTGGGCCCCATTTAATTTACGCCGTGAGGAATTATCTATGTCATTCGCTCCTGAAAAATTGCACGAGCGATAACACTTTTGTAGTGAATTTGAGTCTACAACTCTTCGTACCTCTTATCCAGCACTTTCGCGCTCATTTGAAAACAGAGATTGAGGCATTTGTGACAAATGTCTTCTTTGTAATTCTGGATTCCAAGAACAGTCCAGTCGAACACAAATTACGAGTTGTCGTATTATTTGAAGAGATATGCAGTGACCCGGCAACTTTGGCGGAGATTTTTTTGAATTACGACTGTGATCTCAGTGCAGTTGACTTGTTTCAGAGGATTGTAAATACTTTGGCAAGAGTAGCCAAAATTGGATTACATGATCAAGGCTTAGAATCTACTGGTTTATTTATTGGCGGGACAGGAGCTTCAAGGGCGGAGAAAACAAGACAGAACCATAGAAGTCTACGATTGGAAGCAATGAAAGCGGTTAAGAAGATTTTGTCTAGTCTTCATTCCAGCATCGATCTATCGATGTCAACTAGAGATGAGCCTTCGATAGATGACGATCAGACAATATCTTCCGCCCTAAGCAACCTCAGCCAGAGACGTAATTCGTCAATGCCAAGTCAAATTATTGCGATAGTGAAAGAACTATCTGCTGACGATGCAGGAGAGAAAAAATCCTTGGTGCAGATATATGATTCCAAGAAGAAGAGAAAAGAAGACCTTGAAAAGGTCTTTCTAAAGTTTAACCAGAAACCAAAAGCAGGATTAAAACTTGCGGCTCAAGTTGGCTTCATTGATGAAGACGATCCTAATGATGTTGCGCAGTTTCTTCTTTCCAGCAAAGACTCGCTCGACAAGACACAAATAGGAGAATTCCTTGGCATGGGTGCTGATTACAAAGACGGGTTCACATTGAAGGTATTGAATTACTACGCGAATGCAATGGACTTTACGGGCCTATCGTTTGACGATGCAATCAAATTCTATTTGAGCGGATTTCGACTACCAGGAGAAGCACAAAAGGTAAATTTCATTGAAATACATGCATTATGTTGATGTGACCCCCCCTTCATCTCTCAAGGAACTACATTATAATACTCTTCAGATTGACCGCATCATGGAAAAGTTTGCAGAAAGGTACACCACACAAAATCCGGGCATCTTTCCCACTGCCGACGCCGCCTTCATTCTGGCATTTTCTGTCATCATGCTCAATACGGATCTTCACAACCCAGCTATTAAGGAAGAAAGACGAATGACCAAGGCGGGATTTACTCGTAATAATAGTGGAATTTGTGATGGACAGGACCTCCCTGAGGAATTCCTTACTGGTATCTTTGACCGCATCAAAGAAAATCCCATCAGCCTTAAAGAAGATGACGAAGCGAGAGAGAAAGTTGGTGAATCGAAGAGTGGTGATGTGAAGGCCGGCGCATCAGGTTTGTTCGCGAACAACTATGAAGAGATGGACAAGAAGCGAGAAACGGATTTCCAAAAGGAGAGGGACGAAATTCTCCGAAATACAGAGTCATTGCTTCGTAGGAAGAAAAGAAGCAAATCTGGTTCCTTTAGGGGTTCCAAGCATTTTGTCAGCACGCAAGATTCGGGTATGAAAGATGAATACGTAATCCCCATGTTCGACGTAGCTTGGGGACCCGCCCTTGCGGTATTTTCTACTGTAATTGAGTCTGCAAATGGGACAATGGGTGCTCTTCTGTCCATTGCCACAGATCACGAGATTGAATCGGCAGCAGAAAATGCAGCTTCAGCGACAGAAATCTGTCTTGAGGGCTTTACTCTTGCAATCCGCATCGCAGCTCTATGCGGTAACGACACAGCTCGCAGTGCTTATGTGCACGCCTTGTCAAATTTTTCTCTTCTCGGTACTGGTCGTCTTTTGGAGCACAGACATGTGCGTTGCGTTCAGATGCTTCTTGAGCTCAGCCGTGATGACGGTGAACTTCTTGGTCCATCCTGGGAGTATATATTCAAAGCGTTGAGTGAAATTGCGCGCTTAAACCAGGTCTATGAAGATGGCGCAAAGTTTGTCCGCGACCAAGCTGCAGCCAGTGAACGAAGACAAAAACGCGAGGAAGTCGCTGAAAGAAAAGCTGCCCGTGCAGCGAATCGTGAAGGAGATGATGAGATGTCAGAAGATGATAATGATGACAACGAAGAAGAAGATATTTCTGATAGTGATGAATACGATTCTTTCGATGACTATGATTCCATCATTGCCCATGAAATTCATGATGGCCACCTTGATTTTGATGAAGAAATGGACAGAATGGCTATTGACGAAATCAACGCAAGAACAATGTATGAAAATATACCAGAAGACTTACCAGACGAAATCTTCAGCAGATCTTCATCTCTTTGTGCTCCAGCAATTAAAGATTTCATCTTCCAACTTTGTCGGGTTTCTCGTATGGAAATTTCAGGATATGGTGGACACGTCGGTAATAAAGCCAATTGTATCGATTTAACTGCTGTCCATTACAGAAAACAACATACCCTCATTGGCGAAAAGGGGGGGTTTGAAGACAAACACAACCAACCTGATATATATTGCTTGCAAAAGTTAATTGAAGTGACTCACTACAATATGGACACAAGACCACGATTGGTCTTTTCCGATATGTGGAATATCGTTTCTGCACATTTAACTAGCACTGCGCTACACTCTAATGCAGCAGTTGCGATTTACGCTGTTGACTCGTTCAGGCAGCTGAGCATGCAGTTTTTAAAACGTGAGGAGCTTGGAGTGTTTGAATTTCAACGTAAATTCATTAAACCTTTCGAAGGTGTCATGCTGAAATGCAAGAACGCAAGCGTCAAAGAGTTTCTTCTGAAATCTGTTGAACAAATTATAGTCATGTACGGAAGTGATGAAATGGCTTCAGGGCAAGATACATCCAAAACCAACACTGGGCTCCTTAAAAGCGGATGGCGCCCCCTATTAGCAGTGATAGGGCAAGCTAGTTGCGACAATGATGATGCTATCGCTAATTTAGGCTTTTCAATGCTCACTTCTCAACTCAGTCAAAGTCTAAAGGTCAACAAATTAAGTGAACATGATGCTGACAACCAATCTATCAGCACTTTTGCTGAAAATTCTCCAATGCGTGCCGATAAATTTGTTGATTTGGTAGAGGCATTATTGATGTATGTATCAGGCCCACGAGAGGATATGAGTGCAGAGTCTATTGATCACCTCGTCACTCTTTGCAAATATCTTGCAGATGACACCATTTCACTACCTCAAAATTCCAAAAAACAACATTCAAAATCCACGCCGCTGACTGAGAGCTCATCTTCTCCCAACGTCAATGAAGAATTGGAGTTGTGGTGGCCTATTCTACTTGGACTGTCCAAAAGTGTTGGAGATATTAGACCGAACATTAGGATCAAGGGTTTGATTACTCTGCTTGCCATAATCAACCAACACTTTTTTGCTGCAACAGGGAAATCAAATGATCAATCAGACTTGCAGACTCTGCAACTCATTTTCAGAGGAATCTTGACGCCATGCTTAGAGCACGCTGATTCGAGTGCTAGTTCAAATGGCAATAAACTTTCGTTACCTGATGGTTTCATCCGTTTCATGACAAGAGGAACGTTGGCAACCGAAGTTGGGAAAGGGGGGCGAAAAGATAGAATCGAGGGACAAGATGCTTCCACAGGCAACAACTGGATCGACACCACCTTCGACCATTTAATGGATGGTGCTGTTGCTATAGCTCTCAGATCAATAGAAGTTTACGCCAATGACGCTTTAGTAGAAGAGATGCTTGCCATGTTCAACACTTGCTTGATTTCGGACTCTTCAAGCTTGGCTGTTCGAGGTTTGAAACGCCTGTATCACTTTGTTGCCAATGACCTTGTCCTCGACAAGGTTACTGATAATACTTGGGCTACTGTGAGCCACATGCTGCGAAGATGCCTCACAGTTGGTGGTCTTCCCTTTAACCCCGATTCAAATGGCGACATAACACTCAATAGCGAGATGATTAGCGACTTTCTTCAGGAAGAAAATCTCCTCCCACAACGCCGTTATATTGGAAGTAATGCAACTAGTATTATTGGTTCTTTGCTGACCAATGAAGAAATTGCCAACACCATGGGTCCAAAGTGGTACTTGTTCTTATATTCTGGTCTAGGTACGGGTGTTTGCACTTGGGATAAAGCTGCTGAAATTGTTGACATGCACCCCTTGCAAACCAATGTATCCAAACTTGACGTGCAACCGTAAGTACCATGTGTTTTTGAGGATAGTTTGTCGTAACCGCAACCTTCATGTCCCTCATGCTAACAAATCATATCCAATTTGTCTGTCATCATAGTCCTCAGTACGCTGAAAATTCTTTGTATGCGCGGAAATGGCTAGTTCGCCTTCTTCTGAAGCTAATTTCTGGACAGGATATTATTTTTGGTTCGAATAGTATATCCGACAAAAAGCCAAAAAGATTGATTAAAGATGAAGTGAAGTCATTAGTCAATTCCTATTTGAAGAAAGAAGCATTGTCTTCGAATGGAGAATCATCTCCCGGAAAAGTGCTTGAGCTCGAACATATGACGAAAATGGTCGTTAGTCTTTTGGAAGGCATTGCAAAGCTTGACTCGGCCCATCTCTCTTTCATTTCATCCCTGACCCCCACGTTGAGTGCTTGTATACAAACCGATGATAGAAGCGTTCGGAGAGCTGTCCATATGCTCCTTCAAAGAATATTCCAACTATCAGAAGAGCACGATGATTGACGGGTTCTTAGCGTTTTTAATGTACAAATTTAAATTATTCAACAGTGGTTTCACCATCTAATTTCAAATTCATACTCGTGATATTTTTTTAATATACTTTATGTGCCCTCACTTTGCAGCAAACTTGTGCATTAGAAGGGTACACGTACACGTACTTTCAGTATTAATTACACATACACACCACAAATGTTAGCTCTACACGTACACGTACTTTGTCAATGATGCGGATTATTAGAATTGATGCTGCTTTTTAATGGCATAGTCTGGTGCAGTGATTTCAAATTTGTTCATCAAGAGAAAAAACGCGGACATTTCCGCTGTCCCTTAGACCCCCATCGGCACCATCGTTCTTATATGCTCCAACAGCGACTCTCGTCCCGTCCGATGAAAGGGAGACTGCCTTTCCAAAATATTCAAATCCACCTTCACCATCAATATTATTTCCAACTTTCTGCCAATCGGCCGTGGCAACGTTCTCCTCAGTATATCTATACACTCTCACGCTACCAACGAGTTCGGCTTCGTCAACACTTGAAAATGCTCCAGCAGCGAACGTCATCCCGTCTGCGGAAAGAGAAACCGACCTTCCAAAATAATCAAATTGAGTTTCACCCATAATATCTTCTCCCATCTGCGTCCATTGGCGTGCTCTAGGACAATATGTGTACACTCTCACAGTACCAGCGTAGTCGGCATTGTCATTATTAAAAAATGCTCCAACAGCGAGAACCATCCCGTTCGCAGAAAGAGAAATGGATGGTCCTACGTGATCTCCATCAACGCTTGCGGAAATATCACCTCCAATCTGTGACCAAGAGGCCTCAATCAATCTATAAAGTCTAACGCTGCCTGCGTTGATGCCATTGTATCTGTTTGAAGATGCCCCAACAGCGAGTGTCGTCCCGTCCTCAGATAGATAAATGGACCTTCCAAGATGATCATATTCCTCTCGACCTTTAATAACATTTCCAATCTGTACCCAGGAGGCTGCAGTTGTTCCATTGTCCTCAACAATTAAACTGTACACTGTCGCGCTGCCACTATCGACGCCATTGGCATCGTGGGCTAATGCACCAATAGCGAGTGTTGCCCCGTTCGCAGATAAACAAACGGATGTTCCAAAGTAATCTAATGCAGCTTCGCCCTCAAGAGTATCTCCAACTTGCTCCCAATTGGCCGTGGTTGTGTCCTCGGTCCACCTGTACGTTCTCACGCTGCCACTATTTACACCGTTAGGATCACTTTGAGATGCTCCAATAGCAACTGTCATCCCGTCCCCTGAAAGAGACAAAGAATAGCCAGAGTTATCATTTGCTGCGTCACCGTCAATATCATCTCCAATCTGCAACCATCTACGTGCTAATTCACAAAATCCATACACTCTCACACTACCACTATTGCTACCATTCTCGCCAGAATTAAAGTGAGAGGCAATAGCGAGTGTCAGCCCGTCTGCAGAAAGAGACACTTTCCTTCCTGAGTGATCAAATATACCTTCGCCGTAGATACTATCTCCAACCTGTAACCAGACTTCTTCTAAAGCACGGCGCATTCCTGCGTTCTTGGTCCAGGACTTTCTCAACAATGAGCCTCTTTCAGTGTCCTTTTTTGCGTTGACTTGGGCAATCGCAGATTGATCGGATGCATCCTTGCGTGTGTGGAATGATAGCAAAGCGATTGCTGCACTCCCCAGGAACACAAGACTAGAAATATGGATTCCCTTCATTTATTCGGTCGTAGGAATTTCACAGCAGTAATATAGATGTGAATGGTGAGTAACTGTGTACCAGATGACTTATATTCAATATTGAAGTATAGTAACTTTCTTTGGATTAAATATGAGAACTGGAATAATTGTGATCCATCATATCCATCATATAATGACTTTTTAATTCTCCGGTATCGAACAAAGTTTTGGAACAGTCTCATGACTGGAATTAATGACCGTTGAGGAGAGAATTAGCCCGCGCGCGAAAGGAGAAAATTCTCGCCCTTTATTGTAGCCTAATTTGGTTCGGCCAGTCCCCTTAAAATCAGGGCTAGGTGGTTGCGGAAAAGTCAAGGGTTGCAACCGGTTTTTAACTGGTTGCAACCGTAGGTTGCCTAGATTGCAACCTAGCAACCAGGTTGCAATCCAAGCGAAGCTTGGGTTGCAACCTGGTTGCGGGGGTGCTTGAGGGGGGTTTCCCCCCTCGTGTGGGGGGAGCTTGAGGGGGGTGTCCCCCCTCCAGAAAAAAATATGTGTTTAGCTTAGAATTCGATCAATTTCCTTGTAAGAAGTGCTAATCTGAAATCCACTGGTATCATACATTATCTGGCAAGTACATATATAACATTTAACATGAATTAGATTTTTATAAGTTTTTAATTAGTTAGAATTGTCAAGTCCTGGTACAATGGTCGATCCATCACGCGCGTGTTTGTGGGATCTCATAAATTCCATGAATGACCTATTCATTCTCAAAACAACGAGCTGATCAATGAGATTGTCAGCCAATGCTGTATTCTTGTCGTCAATCAATAGCTTTGCTGCAGAATTCACTCTCTCAGCAAAGCTTTCTGCATTCAAAGCACCGAGCTGTCCAACAGAACATCCCATCATCAGAGGTAGATACCCAAACTTCCCTGCTTTATTTTCCTTCTTAATGTCATCAATCATCGGCTTCAAATCAAGTGCCATAAAATCATCAATAATGGACAAGTTGATACCACGGTCATTGAGAGACGGGTATATTTTCAACCAATCTGGAGCGTATCTTTTCCATTGCTTGAAAGCACTTCGAAACTCAATTGATGCATCTTCGATATCCTTAGCAAGGATATCTTCATCAGATGTCTCAGCATCCATATCCTCATCATCATTCATGCGCTCTTCGTCACTATCTGACAAAACATCATTCAATAATACAGAACCTCCAGTATCGGGGGCCCTTCTCTCCTGTGTAATAGTTGCATTAACCACGGCTGGAGTTACTTCAGCACCTGCTGTAGGAGCACTTTCTGCTCTAAGCATAAGAAGTTCTTGCTTTTCTTTGCGATCATAGTCCTTGCATTGGCAGTAAAACTTGATGTATTCTCTCCCAAGAATTTCTCCTGCATCAGTCCAACCGTCCCTGGTCATCACTTGTGTGTTCCTTTTAATCCTTGGATCAAGCAACATAGCAACTTTCTGACGATCGTTAATAACAAGTTCTCCCTCCTTGGCCGGAAGCTGCAATTTGAATTGTACTTCTTCTGTGTTGCCCATGAATCGCCTTTCAAACTCTAAAGTTGCCCTTTTCACACATTTCTTTCCAAGCTCTGACATTTCAGTGATTGGCAATTCAATACGTGGTGCCCTCGGTGCAATCTTCCAGTTTGCGCAGTCAACAACTTTGATTTTGGAGGCCGTGAGATTCTTGTAAACCATCAGTTTCACAACTGGGCCATATGCCGCATTGTATTTGGATTCATACTGTGCAATCGTTGTGAGTGCCCGCGAGATATTGAGCACACCTTCAAATTCCCTCCCTATCCTCCAATCATATACATCAGGCCAACTTTCAGGCTGATGCTCAACATTGTATATCAAAAGTTATCAAAAATTTCGACCCCCAAAATCATGGGAGAAAGAAGAGAGAAGAGGAAAAAGAATAATAAAAGTTATCAAGAATTTCAAACCTCCCAAC
>Ga0209712_10002723_pt1 | contig 14485 bp, 15 predicted proteins | sample ArcOceMetagenome_FD_187443 | JGI IMG/M metagenome (GOLD analysis project Ga0209712, IMG submission 187443) | Marine eukaryotic phytoplankton communities from Arctic Ocean - Arctic Ocean - Greenland ARC118M Metagenome (SPAdes) (version 2) | ecosystem: Environmental > Aquatic > Marine > Oceanic...
TTTATTGGTTTGATTAAATTATGTTGACGTGTTGACGCGTTGCTTAATAAAGCGGAGTTCTCTAAATCTTAATATAATCACGATTTTTAAAATATAGATTTACTCCTAATGCAAACATCAACACTTCAATACATCAACATAATCTTAGATACAACAACCTGTTCCCATTCCGCAGCCGGGACAATCACATTCAGGTTTGGCATAAGTATTTGCACCGGTATAAATTCCTCCAGTATCATTTAAATATATCCAACCATTTTCTTCGTGACGCTTATATGAAAAGAACATTCCGAAGCTAATCATTGCGACGCCTATTATCAAAATCATAAAAATTGGATGATAAAAAATTACGCCTAACGTCGTGATAACAATACCAATAATCACATAAAACCAGGTTCTATTTTTCATAATATATTGATTTATAAGATTTAAATTTTCTATTCTTACTACTAAGGATAAATTACTATTTCATTTTAAGACTTACAGTTTTAATAGACAAACGATAATGATATTTACACGAATGATAGTTTTACTATTATTTCTATGTTGCAGAATGATGAATCTCATAGAACATCTTAGCAAACAGAATTGAAAATTTCCTATCTTCGCAGCCTAATTATTTACAAATTCATTAAAAAGAAGTGGATTTTGATGTTAATTTAAAAATTTAATATTCAAAATCTAATCAAAAAGGAAGATTAAGATGAGACAAAATATTGTAGCCGGAAACTGGAAAATGAATAAGGATTTCCAAGAAGGATTGGATTTGGTTAAGGGAATTATTGAAAATACAAACCCTTCAGATACGCAAGTGGTTTTGTGTACGCCTTTTATTCATTTGCAAGCAGCGAGTGAATTGGCGAAAGATGTACCGAATGTTGCGATTGCAGCTCAAAACTGTTACACGAAATCAAGCGGTGCTTATACCGGTGAAACTTCTGTTCCAATGTTGAAATCAATCGGCGTGGAATACGTGGTGATTGGTCACTCAGAACGTCGGGAATATTTTAACGAAAGCCATGCGTTTTTGGCAGAAAAAGTGAACGTAGTTTTAGAAAATGGTTTGTTACCAATTTTCTGTTGTGGAGAATCATTGGATATTCGTCAAGCGGGAACTTTCGTGGAATATGTAGCGACTCAGTTGAAAGAAAGTCTTTTCCACCTTTCGGCAGAAGATTTCGGAAAAGTTGTGGTGGCTTACGAACCGATTTGGGCGATTGGCACTGGCGTTACGGCTTCTCGGGAGCAAGCTCAGGAAACTCAAGCGGCTTTACGTCAAGTAATTGCTGAAAAGTACGGCGAAGCGGTTGCGGATGATACGACGATTTTATACGGCGGAAGTGTGAAACCTGCGAATGCGGTGGAATTATTCGGTTGTGCAGATGTTGATGGCGGTTTAGTTGGTGGTGCTTCATTGACTGTCGAGAACTTCATTCCGATTATCAAAGCATTTAATTAATGAAAATTAAAATGAACGATTAAAATTTTATTTTTAATTGTTAATTTTATTTTCAACGTTACTAAATATCTAAAAATGATTACGAACTAATTTATGGCTGCATCGCAACCGTAAATCAGTTCGTTTTTAATCGCCGAGAAATCGGGACAAGTTTTTAATCAGTCATTTTAATTTTAATTAAGAAATGGTCTACTGCAATTATAAAATCACGACTTCTCCGGAAATGACGGAAATCGTCACAGCTTTTTTCGGACAATTAGGTTTCGATACTTTTGAAGAAACAGCGGAAGGCGTAGATGCTTTTATTCCGCAAAGAATGGTGAATGACGAACTGAATGAAGCCGTGAAAGCTTTGGAAATGCAGTTTGGGTTTACATATAAAGTGGACGTTATTGAACATCAAAATTGGAATGCTGAGTGGGAAGCGAACTTCAAACCGGTCGTGGTTCGAGATTTTTGTGCCGTTCGTGCTTCGTTCCATAAACCGATAACGGATGTTATGTACGAAATGGTCATAAATCCGAAAATGGCGTTCGGAACTGGACATCATGAAACGACTTATATGATTATGGACGTGATGCAAAATTTGAATTTCGACGGAAAAACTGTTTTTGATTATGGTTGTGGAACTGGAATCTTGTCAATTTTAGCTTCGATGCTAAAGGCGAATTACATTGATGCCGTTGATATTGAGAATGAATCGTATTTGAATACGATTGAAAATGCAGCGTTAAATAATATTACTAATATCAATACTTTTGAGGGAACATTGGAAACGATTAAAGGTGGAAATTACGATGTAATTTTGGCAAATATTAATCGGAATATTATTTTAGGAACTTTAAGCGATTTAAAAGGTAAAATGGCTAAAAATGGTCAGTTAATTATTTCTGGTTTCTTATCTGAAGACGAAATTATTCTTCGAAATGCGTGTGATAACAACGGTTTAAAAGTTATGGAGGTTAAGAAACGAAACACTTGGCTTTGTATGTTGCTTCAGTAAAGTATTTCATTTGTTTATCCCGAGAACTCGGTGATTCGATTGTTGTCGCTCCTTATTATGTTGTTAATCGTATAAACGATAAAAATAAGGAGATTACTGAATTTTCGGGATGAGCAAATAAGCCGAAAGCGACAACCACGAAGCAATGTAATTTTATATCAATCTATCCATTCTAAATTTCCCTTTAACCTCTGCAGTTTGTCCAAAATTAATCAAGTAACCAAATTCTAATTTCATCATTGTCAAGTGATTCGTCAATTTCGTTTCTTCTATTGCTTTCAATTCTATTGCTGCCATTACTTGTATCACTATATTCTCATTAATACACACATCTGCAATATAATCTCCAACAAAAACATCTGCACACTTGATTTTGAAAATTTTACCTGTCGTAACAGCTAAACCCTTACTAATCAAAGCATCTGTGAACGCTTTGTGATAAATCGCTTTGTTCAATCCTCGTCCTAATTGATGGAAAACTTCATAAGTTGCCGCTTCAATTTGGTGTTTGTAAGTATTAATTCTCATAGCTTTGGGACTTTGGGAAGTTCTTATCCATATTGAAGACACTCGTTTTCAATATGACTAACAACTCTTGGTTAAGAGATAAAAGTCACGATGATTATACGCTAGTCAATGCTCTGTTGCGTATCAGACAACCGCTTTGACTAATTAAGTTACACCGTAAGTTTTCAGTTTGTAATCATGTTTGTAATCATGAATTCACATTATTTTACATCATCGCGACAACCGTAAAAAGTAGCCATGCAAGGAATTGAACCTTAATCCATGGAGTCAATCCGGTATCTTCGCCATTAGATGACATAGCTATCGCAAGGGAAGTTATTTGGTGAATCTTTGAAATTGATCATCAATTCAGAGGTTTTCGTAAGTTTTAGCTTACTAACCAGACAACTGCCTAAACACTTCAAAATAAAGAGAGAACAAAAAGTGAGGTGTGTGTGCTATCCGCATCGAAGTCACACGACTCGTTAGTATCTCTTTCTTTTTGAGAGAATAGAAAAGCATTTCTAAAGCAAAGGTGTGAATGAAAATAAAGTGTGTAGGAGAGATAAATCTCGATGGGAATGAAACCCATTACTCATAAATCAATCGTCCTTTACAGCACTAGTTGAGCTACGAAATAATACACATTTATCAGTCTCACCACTTTACTTTACAAAATCTTTAAAGTAAAAATGTGAATTATTGATTATCGAAATTATCTTTTTAATATCTAATAATCAATTTATTACAAGAAAATAACTTGTTTGAAAATAATTCTGCGGAAGGAATTAAGAGGGTTTAAAATTACTAATAAAACCACCTACTTGCCCAGCATCAATACGCTGTTTGTTTGCTTGATTTCTTAAATCAGCAATCACAATAATTTGAGCATTCAAACTATCCGCTTTCGGATTAATATTTTTATTCATTAGTAACATGATTTTTAATTTTTGTTAAATTGGAAAAATTATGTTTTTCTTTTTTGCAAAAGATACAGTATAAACTAAGGCGGCAAAGATATAGTTCCAAGAAATGTAATTTTTTTTGCGTTTATTTTGAATTAATTTGCGTATTATTTATAATTAACTGATTGTTAGTGATTTGTGTTGATTTTTTACATAAAAAAAAGTCATTTTAGAATGCTCTAAAATGACTTTTGTAATTATTTTGCGTATATTTATTTAAAATAATCCATGCAATTCTGCGGAAACCATATTGACTACTTTTCCCAGATCTTCAGGATTATTTTTAAAATCTAAATTGTCAACATTGATAACTAAAAGTTTACCTGCATCATAACTATTAATCCAATCTTCGTAACGTTCATTTAACCTTTTTAAGTAATCTAAACTCATACTTCCTTCATAATTTCTTCCTCGTGCTTGAATATGATCAACCAAAGTCGAAATATTCGCGCGTAAGTAAATCAATAAATCAGGTGGATTTACTTGCTTATTCATGGTTTTGAAAAGATTGATATAATTATCAAAATCACGAGCGGACATTAAACCCATATCATGTAAATTTGGTGCAAATATAAACGCATCTTCATAGATCGTTCTATCTTGAATCACCGTTCTGTTACCTTGCTGAATGTTCAGAAGTTGTTGGTATCGGCTATTTAGAAAATAGATTTGGAGGTGAAAAGACCAGCGACTCATGTCATCATAGAAATCGGCTAAATAGGGGTTTGTACTCGTATCTTCATAATGTACATCCCACGAAAAGTTCTTTGCCAATTGACTACATAACGTCGTTTTCCCAGCTCCAATATTCCCTGCAATAGCAACGTGTTTTATATTTGGTAAATTCATTCCTTTTTCGTTCATGTCAATTTTTTGTGTTAGACTGCGAAAATACAATATTGTTATGACTTTTTCATCTTGTGGGATTAAGCAATTTCAGTTATTCTCTAGGTTTTGTAGAATTATCTTTCATTTACAAATAAATAAAATATGCGATGTATTAAGACAGGAGAATTATCGTGTGGTTTATTTTGTACTACGTAGGTTTGGAGCATATTCATTTAAAACTATACAGAATAATATTTTACAATTTGTAATATAATATTTATTAACCATGAAATCACATATCTTCAAAAACCATTTGCGTATTCCAAAACGGCATTTTACAGCCTTTTCTACTGCACGGGTGTATAGTTATTAAGCACAATTAACCTGTATAATTAGAGTATCCGCCTGATTATGCAGATGCTTCACCCAAAATACTTGATGAAAACAAAGGACAAATCATTGATGATTTGAATAATCTACGAAATGATGTAAAATATTACACGACCGCATTAAGTTCGAATGTTTACCTATTTGATGATGTCAAAATGAGTTTCGTCCAAGTCCACGGAGGAAGTGACACGATTCCCGACACGTTGAGCCGTATTGATTCTCAATTGGTTGGCAAGGCTTTTCAATGAGCGAAAGTAAACGCATCAAACAAAAGCACGGATTATCGAAATTATTACTTACCACATTGTTCCAAAGGCAAACGCATCAAAATATGATTTCGGTTTTGGATTGCGTTTTGGATTGGCATTATTGATTTTAGCTTTTTCAATACTTTCAATAGCCTGTGCTGAACTTGTTTCCGTATCTGAAATCAATTAGGCATTGACTCCCACTTGCTGTGCGAATGAGCAGGTTTGCTTCGTTTCATCAAGGAAAAGAATAAGATAATTTCAGTAATAAATATTATTTTGATTTAATCGTAATTTAATCCAATAAACAATATGGTGTATTTACCCTTAAACGGTGTCGGTTTCAAAAACCGACACCGTTTAATCATTAAAGTGAAAGCCACCATTTTTCAGCACTCACCGAATCAACCGTAAATAACGCACCAATTTCAGGCGTTCCGTGATTTATTTTTTTGTCCAAACAAGCCGCCACAAATTCTTCTGCAGGTTCTGTCCAAGTATGTTGATAAGACAAGGCAAACCCTGCCCAATGAACTGGCATCACTTTCTGAGCTTTCGCATCTATTGCCGCTTGAACGCTTTCTTTCGGAAATAGATGAATGTCATACCAATCCTCATTATATTGTCCACATTCCATGAATGCAAAATCGAAACTTCCTAAACGTTTACCGATTTCTTCGAAATGTTTACCATAGCCACCATCGCCGCTAAACCAAATATTTTCGTTTGCAGTTTTGAAAGCCCAACCGCCCCAAAGTCCTTTAAATCTATCGGTCAAACCTCTTCCTGAGAAGTGTTGAGTGGGCGTAAATGTGATTGAAATATCGTTATAAATTGTATGATCCCACCAATCAAACTCCGTAATAATATCTGCAGCAACGCCCCAGCTCACCAAATGTCTTTTCACGCCTAACGCCACAAAAAATTGTTTCGTTTTAGATTTTAACTTCTGAACACTATCATAATCCAAGTGATCATAATGGTCATGTGTGAAAATGATTAAATCAATCTCAGGGAAATCATCAATTAACGACAATGTATTTTCTGAAAATCGTTTATTTGCCACAGGTGCAATCGGTGTTGTATCTTTACCTAACATTGGATCAATCAAAATAGTCTTGCCATTCATTCGCATTAAAATCACCGAATGTCCATACCAAATCATTTTCGTTTTATCACTATCTGCTTCAAAAGCGACTTTGTCAAAAGGTATAATTGGTAATGGTTTTTTAGGCATTCGCCCTTTCGAATTTGATATTTGTTTATAAATTATACCTGGAACTTTGGATAAGCTCATGCTCATATCCGCTGTTTCCAAATTCTGAAATTGTCCATCTTTCCAATTCTCCGATTGTTGATACCGTTGTATCAATTCGCTCGTTACTTTTCCGCCAAACTGCTTTAAAATTTTCATTAGTTTTTGTTTTTTATGGTTGAAATGATAAAATCTATGTGATTTTTCCACGAGTTCTTGGGAGAAGCAAAATCCTATAGGTTTTTTACGTTTTACAACCCAGCCATTTTATTAATCGCAGGTGGTTCTAATACTTTGAATTTCAACGAAGTATTTAAAGTGTTAATCATTGCATAACCGATTTTAGTAGTCGTTGTCACACTTTTTAATTTATTAAACAATGGAAAAAACGGTCGAAAAATCACATATATGGTATTGTACCAAGCTGTTTTTGATTGAATCCCTTTTTCGGGAATAATCGCTCCGGGTCGAAACGCAAACGCATTTTTAAACCCTTTATTTAAGACCAAATTTTCGGTTTTGCCTTTCACTCTTGCCCACATTGTGCTACCTTTTTCACTGCTGTCTGTTCCAACGCCCGACACATAATTAAATACTAAATTAGGATTTAATTCGTATAAAACATTGGCGAAAGCCGAAACGGTATCATAAGTAATTTTGGTATAATCGGTTTCATTTATACCGATAGATGAAATTCCCATGCAGTAAAAACAACCATCATAACTACTTAATTCACTTTTGATTGTATCTACTTTTGTAAAATCTTTCAATAATACTTCCTTTAATTTGGGGTGCTGCATATTAATAGGACTGCGATTGACAACTAAAACTGTTTTAATCATATCACTTTCCAAACATTCCAATAAAACACCTCTGCCGACCATTCCTGACGAACCTGTTATAATGACTTTCATTTTTTAATCATTTGTTTGATCGTGTCAGTTTTCAAAGTCGACACGGTTTGTAGTGTGTATTTTAAAAAATCTTATTGTCAATTAATACCTGAAAACCGTCTTCCATCGTCGTTTGTAGCGGTCGAAAAGTAACGCCCAATTCTTTTTTGATTTTAGAATTATCAGCTTTAAATGCAATATTTACATTGTTGCGAAGAAACGGACGAGAGAATAATTTATTGACAAAAGGTCCAACAATCATCAATAACCATTTTGGTATGGCTTTTTTCGGAATCGGATATTTCTCACCAAATTTTGGCAATAAAACTTGAGCCATTTCTAGAAAGTCAGAATTATGTCCAGAAGTGATGTAACGACCTTTTGCATTTGCCGTAAATCCTGCCAAAAAGTGAGCATCTGCCACATCTCTGACATCAACCACGCCAACGCCCATTTTCGGAGCACCAGCTTTCATCGTTCCATCGCCTAATTGTTTTAAAATATTAAAACTCTCGGAAGTTGTTTCATTTGGATTTAACATTGGCCCCATGACAAAAGATGGATTTACCGTCACCAAATCCCAACGAGATTGTTTTTCCGCTATTTTCCAAGCCGCCTTTTCTGCCAATGTTTTGGAATAAGAATAGGGTTGATAATCCAATGAAGCCGTTGAATTCCAAACCGCTTCGGTCAAAATACCATTTGGTGCTTTTTCGCAATCAATCGCATCGGTATAAATCGCTGCACAACTACTCGTCACGACCACACGCTTCACGGAAGGCGTTGCATTTGCCGTGTTTAATACATTTTCTGTACCTTTTACTGCAGGTTCAATCAGTTCTTTTTGAGCATCTTTAAAATTACTCGTAAAAGGTGAAGCCGTGTGAAATACCAATTCACAACCTTTCATCGCCTCTGCGTAAGAACCCTCTTGTAATAAGTCTGATTTGAAATATTTAATCGTTCCCGAAGATTTCGCAGCGATTTCATTTAAGTGTACTAATTTCTTTTCATTACTTGGATTCCGAATCGCAGCATGAACCGTGATGCCATCTTCCAATAATTGCTTTACTAACCATCCGGCTACATAACCCGTTGCACCAGTAACCATAACTGGTTTTGATTTATCTATATTCATTTTATTTATTTTCTAATTTGATGTAAAAAACCTAGGAGATTTTCAAAATCGCTTAGGTTTAAAATCGCTTTTGATATTACAAAGATAAGTTAACTTTATGCAGAAGGAATTGCACAAATCACGGAAGGATTAACACTTTTTAGGGGGAGGTAAAAAAATCCGTTAAATGTGCATCGAATATTTAACGAATTTGATTAAAAAATTTATAATCCTACAAACTTATCCCAAAACTCTGAAATCCCGAAGTATTGGGATTTCCAATTTCTGATTAAAACGATGCTTTGATAGCGAAACTATTCAGTTTTTGTGCTAATTCGTGAGCCGAAACTACGCCTGATTTTCTCCATTTTAAATCACCATTTTGGAAAATCATCAAGGTCGGCACAGAGCGAACTTTTAATGATCCAGCAACTTGTGGGTTTTTGTCCACATCTATTTTTACAATCGTGCTGGTTTCTCCAACTTTTGATTTTAACTCCTCCAAAATCGGAACCATCGCCTTACAAGGACCACACCATTCTGCCGAAAAATCTATTAAAACTGGTTTTTCGGAATTGATTAAATCTTTGAAATTTGCCATAATATTTTTTGTTTTTATAAATTTAAACCCTAAAAAAACGGTATTGCGATACCTTCAAAATCTACTTATTTAGTTAAACACAAAGGTTATTATAGAAGTTGATGCTTTCTGTGATTCGTTGCTCATTAGTCGTTTGATTGACGTTTGCGTCCCCTATTTGGTTGAGTAGTGTGAAATTAATCATATTCGCATCGTTCTTTTTATCTTGTCGCATCAGATTTAAAAGGTCATTATTGGTCAACATTGTGATATCAATTTTACCGTAAATAGATAAAATGAAATTACAAATTTCGTTCAAATTCGCTTCTGACATACCCAATATTTTATGTGACAAATAGCTTTCGCAAATCATTCCAATCGCAATTGCCTCGCCATGAAGTAGGGGAGAGGTACTCCCTAAAAGTAGGCTTTCGACAGCGTGACCAATTGTATGACCAAAATTCAATGATTTCCGCCAACCTTTCTCAAAAGGATCTGCTTCAACGACCGTTTTCTTAATATTCAAGCTCGGCATTAATCGCTCCGACCAATCGACTTTCGTCAAATCCGTAATTGTTTTTAATAACTGCCACTGTTTCGCATCGACGATTAAAGCATGCTTAATAATTTCTGCAAAACCACTTCTGACTTCTCGCTTTGGCAAGGTGTTTAAAAATATAGGATTCACAAAAACCGCTTGTGGATTGGCAAACAAGCCAATGCTATTTTTAATGTTTTCAAAATCAATTCCCAATTTTCCGCCAATAGACGCATCAACCTGCGACAAAAGCGTAGTTGGAATCTGAATAAAGTCCATACCTCGCTTAAATGTCGAAGCACAAAAACCACCCATATCTCCAATTACACCGCCACCCAAATTTATCGTCAAAGCATTACGATTACCGGAGTTCGCCATCATTGTTTGCCAAATAATTTGACAAGTTTCAATGTTTTTGTGCAATTCGCCAGACGGAATGGAAATAATATTAAAATCAATATTTGGTAAGTTTGATATTAAAATTGGCAAACAATCTCGTGCCGTATGATCATCCACAATGACGAATATTTTTGGATATTTCTCCACATAAGATTGTAGTATTTTCCAACTATTCTCACCAACGTAAATATTATAATCGCTTAATTTTATAATTTCCATTTTATTGATTTTAAAGTTTAAAGCTGGACGACTAAATAAGATTACTACAAAAGTCGTCATAAAGGAAGTATAAACAAGTAAACTATCGATTATAGTAAAGTTGTTTTCTTCCAAGAAGTCTGTATAAATAATGACATAGCCGAGTTACGGACTTGTTTTTAAGTTTTTTAGAAGGCAGAAAAAGATATTAAAATTGATAGATTATTTCTTTCTGCTTTTCTAAGGGTCAAAATCTTAAAATTGCACCTGAAAGTTTACCTCTGAAATTTTCACAAAAGTCAGAAAGAAAATGGAAATGCTCAAATTATATTGGGAAAAGCCACAGATTTAAGATAATTAATAAGATTTTTAAAATTAAGGTTTTGAAGTGCGGAGGCAGATAAAGACAGCTGCCACATAAAAAAAGCCGAATCTCATAAGAGATTCGGCTTAAACGTATGTGTGTTATTTGTGTCTGATAGTGTTCATTCCGATTGCTCGGCATTTTCATAGTGTGTGTACTTATACTTAAGCAAGTTTGATGCTACGTTTTGGCATTGGGCAGGAAAGTGGATGAAGCGGAAATATGGTGGTCTGAAAGTATGATTTGAGTGATTTAACGTAAATAGGACTCTAAGCTTCTGCTTAGAAAAAAGCTAAAACGATAATAATAACGAAAGCTAAATCGTCACATTGATTGCCATCAAGTACATCCACATCAAGTTATTGGGAGGACATATTTATTAAAAAAAGTATCTTATTCTTATACTGAAATCAAATTGAAATAATATAATACTTTGTGATTGAAATTATTTTTTGCTTTTGATGAAAAGAAGCAAAAATCAATACTTTCAATCAAAAGTCACAATGCTATTTTGACGCGTTTGTCTTTACCTCCGTTAGGATAATATTTTTTTTGGGTTTTCTAATTTGCCATTTTGTCAAGAATTACTCGCAATACCGATTCACATATTGATTTACTTGAGGTACGCCCAAATGCAGAGCTGTTTGCCAATCGGCACAACCACCAGAATTATCCCCTAAATTATACTTCGCAAAACCACGGTTAAAATAAGCATGACCAGAATTTGGATTGATTGCTATAGCTTGATTTGCATCTTTTAATGCCGCATCGAATTGTTTTAATTTTAAATGAACGCCACTACGATTTAGTAATGCTTCTACATGATTTGGATGGTGATCTAATATTCGAGTGAAAGAATTAAAAGCGGCTTGATAACTATTAATTTCGATTTCCGAAAGTCCTTTTAAGAAATATGCTTGAGTGTGCGAAGGTTTATAAATTAAGGTTTTTTCAAAATCTATAATCGCACCATCCGGATTTCCAATTTTTGACTTTGCCAATCCTCGACTAAAATAGGCTTCTGCAAAAACAGGTTCGATGTCTAATGTCACTGTTAAATCGCCAATCGCATTTCCGTAATCTTGTAATTTCATTCGAGATAATGCACGATTATAATATAATGCAGGACTATTTGGTTGAATAGAAATCGCTGACGAAAAATCGGAAATGGCTTTGCTATGTTGATTCTCTATGGCTCGAACGCAACCTCGGTTGTAATATGCCATCGCATTATTGGCGTTTAGCTGAATCGCTCGGGTATAATCTGAAATTGCACCGGAATAATTTCTAATATCTGACTTTGATTTGCCAGAAACGATGAATTCATCGGAAGTTATTTGTGCAGAAAGTGAAACGCTAATTATTAATAAAAAAAGGTGAAATAAGATTTTATGCATTTTGTTACTGGTTCAGTATTCGATTCTAAGGGAGTAGATTATTTATGACCCATTCCTTAAAGGAGTTTTTAGTTATTCGATATTTTAGGCTACTCTTTTGAAGGTATCAAATACTTTATTTGAAATTTTTTAAAATCGATATTTTCGGCGAATCAATTGTTTCAGCACGAGGCCAAAATTCCAATCTTAAAATAGTAGCCATATTTCATATCTATCGGATTCCGAATAACGGAGTCACCATTTATAAATCCATCAATTCTCTCGCATTATTTATCGCTGCTTTTGATGGCGGATTCCCACTAAGCATGACCGCAATTTCGTTGATGCGTTCTTTTTTTTCTAGTAATTTTACAGCAGAAAGCGTCGTTTCGCCGGCGACATATTTATATACCAGATAGTGGTGATCTGCTCTTGCTGCGATTTGTGGTGTGTGTGTAATTGAAATAACCTGGTGACGATTCGCTAAATCTCGTAAAATGTGTCCCATTTTCAAGGCAACATCACCGGAAACTCCAGTATCAATTTCATCAAAAATTAAGGTCGGAAGTGTAATCGCATCAGCGACTAAAGACTTGGTACATAATGCTAATCTCGACATTTCTCCACCAGATGCCACATTGCGAATATAATCCAAACGAGAACCTTTATTTGCTGCAAACATAAATGCAATCATATCTGAGCCTGTTCGTACAAGATTCTTTGATGGTTTTAGTTCTATTTGCAAGCGAGCGTGTTTCATGTTGAGTTGTGTCAACATTTTATGAATTTCTTCTTGAAAGAAAGGAATTACTCCTTGACGACGTTGTGTTAAAACACCTGCTTTCTCTCGGAGTTCTTTGTCTTGTTTACTAATAATAATTTCCAACTTTTCCATTTCCCCGGTAGAGTTGGAATAGTTATCGACTTTTGATTGTAAATCATCTCGAATCTCTAAGAGTTCTTCAACCGAATTTACAAAATGTTTTTTTTGCAATTTATATAATAAATCCAAACGATCATTTATAATCTGAATACGTTCGTCATCATACTCTGTATCTTCTGCAATTGCACCAAATTCTGACGAAACATCTTGAATCTCAAGTATTAAACCGTCAAAGCGTTCTAATACTTTTTCTAATTTCGGATGATATTGAGAAACGGTAGAAATCTCGGTAGAAAAGTCTTGCAATTTGGAAACAATCGACTCGTCATCTTCACTTAATCCTTGGAAAGACTTATTTAAGGCTAATTTGATTCCTTCTGCATTGGTCAAAATATTGAGGTCTTGCTCCAATGTTTCCTGCTCGCTTTGTTCAAAATCTGCGGAATTTAACTCTTCCAATTGAAACTCAATGAAATCCATTTCTTGAGTTTGTTTTTGGTGTTCATTGGTCAAGCGTTGAAGTTGTCGTTTATTATCTTGGTACGCTTTGAAAATAATTTGGTAAGCGTCTAGATTTTTTTTGTTTTTAGCAATCGCATCAATCATTGCTAATTGAAAATCCTCAGAATGAACATCTAATGTATCGAACTGCTGGTGTAAATCTAATAACTGAGCGGTTAATTCCTTTAGAATTTCTAAACGAACTGGTGTATCATTAATGAAAGCACGAGATTTTCCAGAAGGAGAAATCTCCCGGCGAATCGTTAATTCGGTATCATAATCCAAATCCTTTTCTTCAAAATACGTTCTCAAGTCATAATGAAGAATATCGAAATGAGCTTCGATGACGCATTTTTTGCTTTGATTTTTAAGAATACGGATTTCTGCTCGGTTGCCCATAATTAGCCCTAGAGCACCTAAAATGATAGACTTTCCAGCACCAGTTTCCCCAGTGATGATGTTTAATTTTTCCGAAAAATTGATATCAACCTTATCAATGATTGCATAATTGCGAATGTGTAGCCGTTGAATCATAAGAACAAATAAATTTGAAACAGATTGTTTAAAACAATTAATTGGACAAAAATAAGATTTAATATGGAAAAATAGATTTTAAATTTAGAATGTATTTCGATTGTTACTTTAGAATGTGTTTTTGGATTCAAAAAATTGAACTCAAATTAAAGAATGCAAAGGTAATTAGAAGTGGTTTATTGATAAAAGCGGAATCTGAAGATTTCAATAATAAAAAAATTATTAAAATGTTAATTGAATAAAAAAAATTAACTTAGAACTAGATTTGGATGAGTAAACTATTGATTTGTGAATTATTTTGGTTATTTGACAATTTTTGCGCGTAGCGGCTGTCTTCAGCTGCCGTAAAGTCTTGAAACGGTCACGGCATCTGAAGACAGCCGCTACAGAAATCACAATTTACTTGAGTTCGGCAAAATTTATCAAAGAACCATTACTTTTAAATTG
>Ga0209712_10002725_pt1 | contig 14483 bp, 13 predicted proteins | sample ArcOceMetagenome_FD_187443 | JGI IMG/M metagenome (GOLD analysis project Ga0209712, IMG submission 187443) | Marine eukaryotic phytoplankton communities from Arctic Ocean - Arctic Ocean - Greenland ARC118M Metagenome (SPAdes) (version 2) | ecosystem: Environmental > Aquatic > Marine > Oceanic...
TAATTCAAAGTCATGCCAATATTTAACACGGACAAAAGCACCAAAGTTGTCTTTGGTTAATTCAAAGTCATGTGAACCTTTTATGATTTGCGAAAAGGCATCGTTTTTACCAAAGTTAAGATTGCCATCGTCTGTAGTGGCTGTAGCACCGGTGCCACCATTAGTCGCACCGATATAGAAAGGGTCGGCATCGTCAATTCGCCAGCTTGATCCTAAAGAAAGTCGTGAGGTAATTTGAAGACTAATATCGTCGTCTTCGCCGAAATAAAACTCAGCACCAATGGCAGAATTAGTAATAAATGCTGTTGTTATTGCTGCAACAAGAAGTTTCTTAGTGTGTTTATGAGTAGACATGATAATTCCCATGTTTAATTATTGTTAATACAAAAGGTCAAGACATAAAACTTTTTTACATAAAGATCACACAAAAGATACAAATAAAAGTAAGAAAAAGACCAACTCTTTGTGCCAATTCATTATCATATGATGCAATATGTATCTTCTTAACTTAACGATGCGAAGTATCTTATAGCATGACAGATTATTATTCAGTGCTTAGTGGTTGGCTGATACCAATTAAGCGAGCAATGTATGAATGGGATATTGATTTTGATTCTGCATTAGCCAGTTGCGGGATTAAAACTTCTGATTTTCGAGAACAAGAGTCCAGACTCTCTGCTGAGCGAGTCGCTCAGTTAATCGAACATTGTAATCAGTTAAAATCACGTCATGATTTTGCTATAACTGTAGCTGAAAATTTTCACCCAGGTACCTTCCATGTATTGGGTTATGCCATGATGGCTTCAAACAACCTATATGATGCATTAAGGCGTATCGCACAGTATAAAAAAGTAGTCTCTAATACCTGTTCTGTCGCATTAGAAGAAAATCCAGATGTGAGCAAATTAATAATCACTCCATTTTTGTACGAGTCAACAAATAGACCCGTCTTATCACACAACTCCATAATCACTTTTATGGCAACTTTAGTAAAATTTGCCAGAGAAGCCTCAAGCAATAACTTTAAACCGTTAGAAGTTAATTTTAACTGGCCAAATATTGATGGGAAGTATGAGTTTTTGAATGACTTTTTCGGTTGTCCGGTAAATTTTGAACAGGATGATATTTCGTTTAGTTGTGAAACGGCTATTTTAAAAGAGCCCTTGATGGGGGGCAATCCATTGATTACCCAATCTTACGAGAAGATGTTAAATGAATTTTTATCCAGGTTAGATAAGAAAGACGTTGTTCAAACTGTTAAAAATAGTATTTATGAAATGTTGCCGCTAGGTACGCCAACACAAACTGAGATTGCAAAACAGATAGGCATGAGCTTACGCAATCTGCAAAGAAAACTTAACCAGCAAGACGCTTGTTATCGAGATTTATTAGAAGAGACCAGAAAAAAACTCGCATTAGAATATATTACCCAAGAACATCTATCCTTGAGTGAAGTGAGTTACCTAGTTGGCTTTGCCAATATTGGTAACTTTAACCGAGCTTTCAAACGTTGGACTAATTATGCGCCAGGCGAATATCGTAAAGATAAACATTTGGCATAAATTAGATTAATTGTTGTCATCAATTAGTTATAATTTTGTACATATAATTAACAAAACTCTGATCCTTGTTGCAAGTATCATATATTAAACAACCTTCAGATAACTCATCTGGATAAGGCTAACTAATGACCGAAGCATCAACAAAAACTGACTTAAATCAAATTTTAGATACTCTCAAGACTTCTTTTAAAAGTCTGCCTTTTCCTGACATCGCTCAAAGACGACAAGATTTAAAAACATTGAAGGCATTGTTACTTGAAAATCAAGAAGCCTTAATAGAAGCAATGCATAAAGATTTTGGTAATCGTTCAAGTGATGACTCAAAAATTGGTGATATTTTGACCACGGTTCAAGGACTAAATTACACTCTTGACCATTTAAAGAAGTGGATGAAACCCAGTAAACGACACCTAAGCATGTTAATGCAGCCAGCAACGGCCAGAGTAGAATATCAGCCATTGGGTGTGGTTGGCATCATAGTACCTTGGAATTACCCCGTGTTTTTAGGCCTAGGCCCTTTGACTACTGCGCTTGCCGCAGGTAACAAAGCCATGGTTAAAATGTCTGAATACACACCTAATACCGGCAGTTTACTCAAACAATTAGTAGACAAATATTTTGAACCGAACAAAATCAGTATCATAGAAGGTGATGCAAGTGTCGCCGCTACTTTTTCCTCACTCGCCTTTGACCACCTGTTTTTTACCGGCTCAACTAATATCGGTAAATTAGTTATGCGCGCCGCTTCCGAAAATCTAGTCCCTGTCACATTAGAGTTAGGGGGTAAGTCTCCCGCTATAATCGCTGATGATATGAACCTAGATACTGCAGTAGAACGGTTTATTTTAGGTAAAACCCTAAATTCGGGGCAAACTTGTGTTGCTCCTGATTACATTTTTTGTCCAAAAGGTAAAACCAAACAGCTAATTGAGGCAATCGAAACCAGATTCCAAAGTATGTATCCTACGGTCAAAGATAATAAAGACTACACCAGCATTGTTAATGACGCTCAGCATACTAGGTTACAAGGGTTGATTGATGACGCAGCAAAACAAGGCGCCGTGATTACTCAGTTAAGTGCGGATAGCGGCTGTGCAAAAACCAGACAAATGCCTCTGACCTTATTGCAGGGTGTGAATGATGACATGAAGGTTATGCAGCAAGAAATTTTTGGTCCACTATTACCTATTCTTGAATATGAAACGTTAGAGCAGGCTATTGAATATATTAATAACGGTGAACGGCCACTGGCTTTATACATATACAGTTTTAATAAAGATTATCAGAACCAGATATTAAAAGGCACCCATTCTGGTGGTGTGTGTATTAATGACGCCGCTTTTCATGTGGCCGCCGAAGACTTACCTTTTGGAGGCGTAGGCTCATCTGGTATGGGTAGCTATCATGGCAGTGAAGGATTTAAGACTTTCTCTCATGCTAAATCTATTTTATCTCGGGGTCGTATTAATTTTGGAACAGTATTGTTTCCTCCATTTGGCAAAGCCTTACATAACCTCATTTATAAGCTTTATATTCGCTAGTTATCAATTAGGAAAAAAATATGACCCAGACACTAATTAACCTTGAGTTTAATAATATTGCTGATCTTATTGAGCATAGTTTATTAAAATATTCGGATAAGCCTGCGTTTTCGTGTTTAGGCCAGACCTTGAGTTTCGCCCAAATTGACGAAAAATCTAAGGCTCTAGCTTGCTGGCTACAACAGCAAGAAAGCTTGTCGCCAGGTGATCGTATTGTGATCCAATTACCTAACTTGAATCAATATCCGATTGCCGCTTATGCAGCGCTTCGTGCAGGTTTGGTCATTGTAAACACTAATCCTTTATACACCCCCAGAGAAATGCAGCATCAATTCAAAGACTCTGGTGCTAAAGCTATAATTTTATTAACCGATCTTCTACCAAAGTTCGCTGAAGTTAAGGCGCACACTGATATACAACTAGTAATTACAACTGCTGCTGCTGATTTGTTAACTGGTAATATGGATGCGCCTAGCGGCTGCACTAGCTTAAATCAAATATTGGCAGAATGTGCAGATGCAGTTCTAGCCCCTAGAGCACCTAACACGCTAGATGACAATGCTGTTCTGCAATATACCGGTGGCACTACTGGAGTTTCAAAAGGCGCCTGTTTAACTCACCGCAGCATAATGGCTAACGCCGAGCAGACACGATTAGTATTAAAGGAGGGGTGTAACGAGGGTGAAGAAATTTTTGTCTGCCCCTTACCTCTTTATCATATCTATGCATTTAGCGTAAATATGTTGGTATTTGCCACTAGCGGTAACCTCAATATACTGGTCCCTAATCCACGGGATATGGATGCTTTTGTAGCGGCCATAAAACCCTTTAAATTTACTGGTTTTGCGGGTATTAATACCTTGTTTGTTGGTTTATGTATGCATCCAGAATTTAAAGCATTAGATTTTTCTAAACTAAAAATAACTATATCCGGTGGTACAGCTCTAACCTCATCTGCGGTTGATATGTGGAAAGACACTACCGGTTGTTCTATTTCAGAAGGTTATGGCTTATCTGAGACCTCGCCAGTTGTATGTTTTAATATACCGGGACAAGAACGACTTGGCACTGTAGGCAGACCCGTTGAGGGAACTGAGATTCAACTTTGGGATGAAAACGATCAGATAGTTGAAGAAGGCCAAATTGTGGTTAAAGGTCCGCAGGTTATGGCTGGCTATTGGAATATGCCCGAAGAAACTGCCAAGGCAATCACCAATGACGGTTTTTTTAAAACAGGTGATGTCGGTGTTCGTTTAGAAGATGGCACGATCAAGATAGTCGATCGTTTAAAAGACATGATTATAGTCTCGGGTTTTAATGTGTACCCAAATGAAATTGAAGATGTACTCTCTCAACATGATGTGATTTTAGAAGCTGCCGTTATCGGTGAGCCAGATGAAAAAACGGGTGAAAAAGTCTGTGCCTACATTACTGTGAAATCTGAGGTGTCAGAAAGCGACATCATTACTCATTGCAGAGAACTGTTAACCGCCTACAAAATACCGAAAAAAGTGGTGTTTATGGACGAGTTACCTAAGTCTTCAGTAGGTAAATTATTGCGCAGAGAATTACGCAAATAAGTAACGTTTAAGGTTTTTATTTGTAAATAAAAAAGCGAAGGTTAATGCCTTCGCTTTTTTGATCTCAACCACATTCAAATTAATGGCTAGGCATTAGCAGCTAAGATCATATCAGCCGCTTTTTCGCCGATCATAATAGTGGGTGCATTCGTATTGCCACTTACTAGATTAGGCATGATAGAAGCATCTACTACCCTCAATCCCTGTATACCATGTACCCTAAGTTGATCGTCTACAACTGCCAGACTGTCTGTGAGAGGTCCCATTTTACAGGTTCCTACTGGATGATACTGGGTGTCTGCTCGGTTACGTATGTCTTGCTCTAATTGCTGTATATTTTCTTTTTCGACCACATACAGCATATTTTTTCGAATATCGCTGAAGGCATCAGCTTCTAAAACTGTTTGCATTTTTTGGGCGCCAGCAATAATAGTTTGCATATCTTTTTCATCACCGAAGAAATTAGGATCGATCAATAAAGTATCTTTTGGATCGGTACTATTTAATCTCACTTCTCCACGACTTTCAGGACGGCAAACCGTTATATGGCAACTGTATCCGTGGCCCATATTTATTTTTCGAGCATGGTCGTCAACAATTCCAGGCACAAAAACAAACTGTGCGTCGGGCGCACTCAGTCCCTTTTTTGTATGGAAAAAAGCACCTGACTCAGCCAAGGTACTGGTGATTTTACCCGTTCTTTTTTTACGCCATTCGAACATAGATTTAATTATCCTGAAGCCGCCGGTCAAAGAGATGCCAAAGGTATCAGCCTTACTGGACACTTTGTAGGTTTGTACATAATCTATGTGATCTTGTAAATTCTGCCCAACGCCGGCTAAATCATGAATAGTGGCAATGCCTTTATCTGATAAATGTTGAGAAGCACCGACTCCAGATAACATTAATACTTGGGGTGATCCAAAGGTACCCGCACTGAGAATTATTTCTTTAGTCGATTTGATTTCCACTGATTGATTATCTTTTAAATAACGTACCCCAATGGCTTTTTTACCTTCGAAAATTATTTTTTCTGTTACAGCGTTAGTAATGACAGTCAAATTAGGTCTAGATAAATTAGGGGTTAAAAACGCTTTAGCTGCACTACAACGTTCACCATTTTTAACCGTTCTTTGATAAATAAATGCACCTTCTTGTTGAGCACCATTAAAATCATCTACAAATGGAATGCCATTTTCTTCGCATGCACTAAAGAACATATCATTTAGATTGCTGGCATCAGAAGGGTTGGAAACGCCTAAAGGGCCGTTAGTGTTATGAAACTCATCAGAAAACACTTCATTACCTTCTGACTTTTTAAAATAAGGTAGTACATCTTGATATGCCCAACCTTGGTTGCCTAAGCTGGCCCAAGTGTCATAATCCCATTTATTTCCACGCACATATAACATGGCATTTGTCGATGAGCTCCCCCCTAAGGTTTTTCCTCTGGGTTGATAACCTTGCCGTCCGTTTAAGCCTTTTTGGGGAATGGTTTTAAACGCCCAATTATTAATTTTGGTTGGCAACATGGCAGCTACACCTATAGGTGCATGAATTAAAACACTGCTATCTGGGCCACCTGCTTCGAGCAAACATACTGAATTATCAGGATTCTCAGATAAACGAGCAGCTAACACACAACCGGCTGAACCCGCACCAATAATAATGTAATCAAAGTGCATAAAAAGACCTTACTTTACTTATTTGTAACATTACTGTAACAGTCAGGAGTGCTATAAAATATATCAATTAGTGCCAATTTATTATCTATTCTCATGTTGATTCTTTATTCCAAATCTAAATCCAAATCCAGAGCCCAGAATTTAGTAATGTCAGTGTAGTAAATACTCAGAATATTTTACGAAGGTAAATACTTGGTATACCCGAATGAGCTGAGTATAAAAATCATGCAGTATAGTTATGGTTTGATTAACAGATTTCATTGATAGCCTTAACAACTTCATATTGGGTGAAAAGTTACCGGACCTGAAGACACTAATAAGGTAAATTAGCCATCAAGTTTTTAGAGTGGAATATTAAACAAAATGAGAAGCACGGTTTTATATGTTCTGACAGTGCTGATATGGGGTTCGACATGGCTTGCCATCGAATACCAGTTAGGTGTTGTAGCGCCTGAAGTATCGTTAGTATACCGTTTTTCAATTGCCGCGCTGTTGATGTGGGGATACTGTCTGATTAAAAATTTACCAATGTATTTTAGTCTTAAAAATCACATTTTTTTTATGACATTAGCCTGTTGTAACTTTGGCTTCAATTATTTGATCCTGTATTGGGCGCAAGATTACTTAACCTCAGCCATGACTTCTATAGCGTTTTCTACATTATTGGTAATGAACATCATCAATACCCGCATATTTTTTGGCAAGCCTATCGCCCCACGAATTTTTATCGGCGCAACCTTAGGTCTCGCCGGTATTGTAGGTTTGTTTTGGCAAGACGTTAAAACTTTAGACTTTGCCAGTGAAGCAATCATTGGTTTGGGCCTGTCTTTAGGTGGTACCTTCGTGGCCTCTTTAGGCAACATGACCAGTGTGCGTAACTCAATAAATAATATTGGTATTATGCAAGGCAACGCATGGGGCATGTTATACGGTAGCTTATTTTTACTGGCATTTACCTTGATTAACGGCTCTGAGTTTAATCTAGATCCTAGGCTCCCGTATATTGCATCACTTCTGTATCTAAGCATATTCGGTACAGTAATCGCTTTTGCTTGTTACTTTGTATTGTTAAAAGACATTGGACCTGAGAAAGCTAGTTATTCTGTGGTGTTATTTCCAGTGGTAGCTGTGACACTGAGTATGATGTTTGAAGGTTTTGTTTGGCAAACTAGTACTGTGATTGGCTTTATATTAGTGCTTGCTGGTAATGTCATTGTTTTAACACCCATAGATAAAATAAAATCAGTGTTAGGCGTCAATACATCTTTAGAGCAGGGCACTTGATTATCTTTTTTACCTAAGTTGGCGCTATGAATAAACGAATTTTAGTGGTTTTATTTTTCACTATGTTGATACCGTGTAGTTTTACTTCTGCGGCGAAAATAATGGCCTCGGGCAATCAAAAGGTTAATTTTATAACTGAGGATAATGTCAATCTTGTTGGTTGGTATCAATTGCCTGTTATTAAGCCTTTAAAAATACCCTTGGTGTTATTAATCCACCAAGGAGGCTCTTCTAAAAAAGAATGGACCACACATCCAATTTGGAATGCATTGCTTAAACAAGGTTTTGCAGTATTGGCGTTTGATCTTCGTCAACATGGAGAATCAGATGTAGATAAAGATAACATTATGGATTTGTTTAATAATCCAAGACGTGCGCCTTTAGATTTATTATCCGTTTTGAAGTTTGTGAAAGCAGAACCAAGAATTGACAAAACGCGCATAGGTATTTTAGGTGCGTCGGTTGGAGCCAATTTGGCTGTAATGGCGGCGTCCTCAGAAATATATAAAGTGAAGTCCGTGGTTTCAATATCTGGAAAGACGGCTGCCGCACAGAATTTAAGTGGGGTAAATAAACCACTTCAACCTAAAAATGCATTTTATATTGCCTCAGAACACGAACAAGACGGTTTACGTAAAAAAATGGGCGCTGCAGTGGTTTGATATAACCCAAGGTCATAAGAAAATCAGTATTGCTCCAGGACACAACATGGCTCTTTAATCTTGACTGAAACACCTAAATTAAATCAACAAATTATTCAGTGGTTTAAACAAACTTTATGAATTATTAGTTCATTTAATTGCTTAAACATAAACTGTGTTGTCAATTTATCTAACGCTTCGCTTGCTACAGGTTTTCTGTCTATTAATGCCTGAAGATTTAGAGACATCTTGTAATTGGAATCGCCAGATTTATAGAAAACATCTGCTTCTTTTACAATTCAAATTGTTCGTAAAAGTTAACGGCATTTGTTCTTGCGTCACACCAAAATTTCAATAACCCGTTACTTCTTTCAGTTTCAATAATATATGTCAGTAATTGGCTACCCAAACCTTTTCCTTGAAAGTTGTTATCTGCAGCAAATTTTCTAAAGCGAACAGAGTCATCATTTTTATAGGTTGAAGCAACACCAATCAAACTTCCTTTAACGAAAGCAGCATAATAATTTGCATGTTTATCACCCTCGACAAAACAAAACGTCTTTGATTTGTTAGGCCATAAAACTCTATGACGAATATCTAAAGTATCTTTCCAATTAAGGTTTTTTATTTCCATATTTACATCCTGCCTCTTTCTGCAAATATTCATCTACGCATTTTAAGTAGCTCATTGAATTAATATTTAGCTATAAACTAAAATAGTGACTAGATTGATTTCGAAATCAGATAATTTGTTTTGATCTCATACATCTTGTCTAGTTACGTATAGATATTGGGGGACTCGGATATTAGCAATTGTAATAAATCACCTGCCTGATAGAACGTTAAAACCGTCACCGCCTATGATTTCAGCCGGGGCACGAGGAATGGACATACCTGCCGACACTTCTAGGCAAAAAGAAACAACATCATGCGTTGCGATAACTTTTCGAAATGGTTATCAGTTACTTTTAGATCACTGGCGTTATATCTTACTTTGCAGCCCAACAAACAGGCGCTTACTAGGATCTTAGCCATACATGTATTTCCCATTGGGGTTATTATTGTAGTGCGTTAGAACTACAATTGTTCAGCGAGCTTGTCTAAGGCCACACCGCTAACACGATTAACAGTCCATTCATCCATAGGTTTTGCACCTAAAGACTGGTAAAAGTCGATGGCAGGTTTGTTCCAATCCAATACCCACCATTCTAAACGCCCACAGTTTAGTTGTATGGCAAGAGTCGCTAAATAACCCAATAGTATCTTGCCTAAACCTTTGCCGCGCATATTAGGTTGCACGTACAAATCTTCTAAGTAAATACCCGGGCGACCTAGAAAGGTCGAGAAATTATGGAAATACAATGCAAACGAAACAGGTTTACCATTGTATTCACCAATTATAACTTTGGCGTGAGGCGTATCACCAAATAGGCTTTGTTTCAGCGTGAATTCGTCTGCAACAACTTCATGTAATAGTTTTTCATAATCGGCTAACTCTTGAATAAATCTAAGAATAAGTGCCGTGTCTTCAATGGTTGCTGAACGAATAGTAAAATTTAAGTCTCGGGTTGGATTGGACATTCGACTAACTATCCTTATGTTGTTTTTTGTTCCAGCAGGCAACACCAAATATAATGATAGACACAAACCATGCTGGCCAATCACCAAATGAACGGTATGGGGTGTATCCCTTCACTTGTTGGATAGCATCACTCAGCACCGCGGCTTCAAACTGAGGTAACCTACTTTGAATTTGACCTTGGTGATCGATAAAAGCTGTGATGCCGTTATTGGTTGCACGCAAAACAGGTAAACCAAACTCCTTGGCTCGCGCTTGAGCTATTTCTAAATGCTGTGCTGGCCCATGAGAACCACCAAACCAAGCATCATTACTAACGGTAATGATAAAGTCGGTGTTGTAATATAGATTGGCAGATATCTGTCTAGGGAAAGCGATTTCGAAGCAAATTGCAGGAGCAAAGTGATAACCTTTTGCTTCTAAGTTAGCTTGTTGATAATCACCACGACTAAAAGATGACATAGGCAAATCAAATATTGGTGCTAAACCACGTATCCAGTCTTCTAGGGGAATAAATTCACCAATCGGCAGCAAGTGGTGTTTAGCAAATCGATTGGCATGAAAGTAACGGTAGTGACCGCGAGCTTTATTGCCTTCATCTTTATCATCCTGATGCCTTTGCCCCAAACCAATTAAGTTGTTGTAGGCTTCTTTTGTTTCAAAGTTGTAGTTCACAATACCCGTTATTAGACCTGTATTGGTTTGTGCAGCTAAGTTATCCATTTCACGAAGATATTCTTCGGCAATTGGTTCAAGTTTAGGGATAGCGGCTTCTGGCCAGATGATCACGTCGTTGTACCAATGATCAGCTGTCATGTATTTGTATTTGTCCATGGTTGGCTGATCTTGTTCTGGTGTCCAGCGCAGGGCTTGTTCAATGTTTCCTTGAACCATGGCGATACGCGCACTTTCTCCTGTGGGTTTTGCCCAATGATATTGATTTAATGCTAAGCCTGATACAAATAATACTGTGACAATAATGCTACTAGGTAACCATTTTTTTTCAGCTAACCATATAGCAAGTGCAGAGCAGATTAATACAATCAAACCTGACACACCAAACTCACCAATGACCGGGAACCAACCTGCTAGGGGACCTTGTAATTGGCTATAACCCAATGAAAGCCAAGGAAACCCGGTTAAGAACCAACTTCTTAGCCATTCAATGAGTAACCAAATAAAGGGTAGGGCCATAGGCCATAATTTATGGGTAAAGTATTTAGAGATGAGATAACAGCTTAGGGCAGGAAACAAGGCTAAATAGGCGCTTAACAGCAACATTAAAGTGATGGAACCAATCAGTGGGATACCACCGAAATCAGCTATGCTTACATGCACCCAACTGACTCCTGCACCAAACCAGCCTAAACCAAAGGCAAAGCCTAGTTTAAAACCTTGTTTGGGCATGGAGTTACTGAGTAAAAAAATAAAGCTGGTTAAGCTTAGGAAGGTAACAAACCAAAATGAAAACGGCGCGTAGGCTAAAGTCAGCAACGAACCAGACAAACAGGCTAGTGCCAGTTTTAAAGTGAACGACATAACGCTCACTCTTTGTGTAATGCTCAGGGCTATACTTCCGTTTCTGGCAAGGTGACTTTTAACTGCAACAAACGTCTTTTATCTGAGTTGGTCACTTTAAATTTAATATCATCAATGGTGACTTTTTCATCGCGCTCTGGCATATGCCCGAAAGCTTTCAATACAATGCCGCCTATGGTGTCAGCTTCTTCTTCATCAAACTTGGTCTCAAAAAACTTATTAAAATCTTCTAATGGTGTAAGGGCTTTAACAGAATAAGTATTTTTATTAAGTGGGCGTATACCATCATTTTCGTTTTCTTCTACGTCATGTTCGTCTTCAATTTCACCGACTATTAATTCGAGAATATCTTCAATAGTGACCAAACCCGAGACACCACCATATTCGTCTACCACTATGGCCATGTGATAACGTTTTTGTTGAAACTCTTTGAGTAGCACATCTACACGTTTACTTTCAGGCACAATTACGGCCTGGCGAAGAATATTTTTCAACTCGAAATTTTTACCGGGGATAAAAGCATACTCAAGTAGATCCTTAGCTAACAAAATCCCTTCAATATGATCTTTGTCTTCGTTAATAACAGGAAAGCGGGAGTGGGAAGAGTCAAGTAGGATAGGTAGGAACTCTTCTACATTTTGGTCAATATCAATGGTGCGCATTTGTGCTCTTGGGATCATTATCTCCCTTACACGCATCTCGCTGACCTCCATCACCCCTTCAATCATTTCTTTGGTTTCAGAGTTGATGACTTTTCGTTGCTCGGCGTCTGTAATGACTTCGAACAACTCTTCTTTATTTTTCGGCTCTCCCGTGAAGGACTGGACTATTTTCTCTATCCAGCCTTTATTGGCAGAACCGCTAGTTGATGGGGGGTTATCTTCGCTCATGATCTCGTTATTTAGGTTAGGTTGTGTAAGCTTTAAGGCTTTATGAATTATTCAAACTGCATCATTAATGATCTTGGTAGGGGTCGTCAATGGCTAATTTTTTTAATATAGCGATTTCAATGCCTTCCATCTCTTGTGCTTCTTGATCATCTATATGGTCATAACCAAGTAAATGCAAGGTGCCGTGTATCAGCATATGTGCCCAGTGATGACCTAAGAGCTTGTTTTGTTGTATTGATTCTTGTGTAACAACTTGTGCGCAAATGACAATGTCGCCCAAAAAGTTGGACATTGATTCATCTATCTGAATTCCATCGGGCAAAGTTAATTCAGGCATTTCAAAAGGAAATGACAACACATTTGTTGGTTTGTCTTTGCCGCGATATTGTTGATTAAGCTGTTGGATTTCTTCTTCGTCAACAATACGTACAGTGATTTCTTTTTTATCAAGTTGTTGGTAAGACAGCAAAGTATCTAACCATAATTGAATATCCTGTTGTTTAGGAATATCAGCGCAATCACTGGCAAGTTGTAAATCTAGAATGGCGTTCATAGATGTTTCACTTAGCGGTATTTTCATTATTTTTGGCAACTACATCACTAGAAACAGCCTCTTGTAGTGCTTTTTTTTGTAGTCGTTCTTTTTCTTGCTTGCTTTCATATTCTTCATAAGCCATTACAATTCGTCCTACAACCGGATGACGAACAACATCATTGGCACTGAAAAAGTTAAATGAAATGTCATTAACATCCTTTAACACTTCAATGCTGTGGCGCAAACCAGAACGCACACCACGTGGTAAATCCACTTGGGTAATATCACCAGTGATCACCGCCTGAGAATTAAAACCAATACGGGTTAAGAACATTTTCATTTGTTCAACCGTTGTGTTTTGTCCTTCATCTAAAATAATAAAGGCATCGTTTAGAGTACGACCACGCATGTAAGCCAACGGCGCAACTTCAATCACACTGCGTTCTATTAATTTTTCAACCTTTTCAAAGCCGAGCATTTCAAATAACGCGTCATACAAAGGACGAAGATAAGGGTCGACTTTTTGCGATAAGTCCCCTGGTAAAAAGCCTAATTTTTCACCGGCTTCTACAGCAGGACGAGTCAGCAATATGCGGCGGACTTCTTGGCGCTCTAACGCTTCCACAGCACAAGCAACGGCTAAATAAGTTTTGCCAGTACCGGCAGGGCCCACACCAAAACTAATATCGTGATTCATGATATTACTAACATACTGCGACTGATTGGGGTTACGTGGCTTGATCACCCCTCGCTTGGTTTTGATATGGATTTCTTTACCATATTGACGGGCTTCAGCTTGCTCCAAACAATTTGCTTCTTGAATAGCTAAATGTACCTTGTTTGGTTCAATATCTGGGATCACTCCACGAATAGGCTGAGTTTCCATATACAACAACTTGAGTAACTCTGCCGCACCGCTAGATTGTTGCGACTCTCCCATCACTTTAAATTCGTTATTACGATAGGTAATCTCAACGCCTAAGCGACGCTCAATTTGTTTGATATTGTCATCTAGTGGCCCACACAAGCTGGATAAACGTTTGTGGTCTGATGGCTCTAATACAATTTCACTGCTTACAAGGTTGCTCAAATGGTTAATCTCTTTACTCTAGGGTTTTTAGTACGGGTATTATTACTGAACAACTACAATTTGGCCCACGCCCAAGTCGTCAACTTTATTTGGGTTTTTAGACATTATAGTTTGTGGCGCCAATTCGTTACGTAAGTCCATCTGATCTTCAGTTCTTATCACATTACCCCGTAATGAATTAGCGAACACATCGGTAATTTTCACATCAACAAAGCCACCAATCATTTTTGGTGAACCTTCAAAGTTAACTACGCGGTTATTTTCAGTACGTCCAGATAACTCCATAGGATTTTTCTTCGATGGACCCTCTACTAAAACGCGCTGCTCGGTGTCTACCATGTTACGGGCAATGCGTAATGCTTGCTGAGTAATACGTTGCTGCAACAAATTTAGGCGCTGCTTTTTAGTTTCTTCGGTTACATCGTCAGGTAAATCGGCAGCTGGTGTACCGGGACGAGCGCTATAAATGAAACTAAAACTCAGATCGAAGTCCATGGCTTGGATTAAATCCATTGTCGCTTCAAAATCAGCGTTGGTCTCGCCAGGAAATCCGATAA
>Ga0209712_10002726_pt1 | contig 14482 bp, 12 predicted proteins | sample ArcOceMetagenome_FD_187443 | JGI IMG/M metagenome (GOLD analysis project Ga0209712, IMG submission 187443) | Marine eukaryotic phytoplankton communities from Arctic Ocean - Arctic Ocean - Greenland ARC118M Metagenome (SPAdes) (version 2) | ecosystem: Environmental > Aquatic > Marine > Oceanic...
AATATCAGAAGTAAGAATAAAAAGAGGACTTCAGAACAAAGCAGGCTTTTTAACTTGATATTTTTTACTTTAAACTTTTTGAAGTGTTTTTTGTTTTAAGAATCCTTCTACTAAATGATGTACCTGTGTTGTAGGTGGTACTTTAAAATTAAAATACTGTTCTAAAGGAATTTCAAAACCTTTATAATTTAAGTAATTATTTAAAGCAGTATTAAGACCCTCGCTATACAAGTGATGCTCTGCTCCTGTTGGATCTTCATGATACAGATCATTTTCGGCAAAACCTTCAAACTTCGGACCTGTAATATTAATTTCAAATTCATCTGGGTTTTTACCCACCGGACTATGGCTTGTGCAAGCAAATTGATGCCAAAAAGCAGATTGAATACAATTACTTTGAAATAACTGACGCACAACTTCCAATGAATCGATGGTTTCTTGCGCTGTTTCTGTAGGGAAACCAAACATCAAATACGCATGAACCATAATATTTTCATTAGAAAAAGCTTTGGTCACTCTTGCTACTTGCGCAATGTCTACTCCTTTTTTCATCTTTTCCAACAATCTATCAGAAGCAACTTCTAAACCTCCAGTTACTGCAATACATCCGGATTTAGATAATAAAGCACAAAGTTCTGGAGTAAATGTTTTTTCAAAACGAATGTTCGTCCACCAAGTAATATACACCTTCCTTTCAATTAAGGTATTCGCCAAAGCTCTAAGCATTTTTGGTGGAGCGGCTTCATCCACAAAATGAAAACCAGTAATACCCGTTTCTGATAGTATCTTTTCAATTTTGTTTACCAAATCGTCTGCTGTTGTATTTTGGTAATTCCCTATGTAATCTAGGGTAACGTCACAAAAGGAACATTGTTTCCAATAGCAACCGTGAGAAATAGTTAATTTATTCCATTTTCCGTCAGACCACATTCTATGCATGGGATTCATAACATCTAAAAAAGATAAATATTTATCTGTTGGCAATCCTATATAACTAGGAGCTGGTAAATTTCTGTGATGAAATATGGTGTTTGGTAGTTTATTAGCATAGACCACAGTATTATCTCTGCAGATATAAGTTCTTTCTAAAGCATCGGCTCCTAATTTTCCATCTAGAAAATCTGTTATTTTTAATAACGGACCTTCACCATCATCTAAAGTTATGAAATCTATAAAATTGAAAATTCTAGGATCTGACAAACGTCTTAGTTCTGTGTTGCAATAACCACCGCCCATTGCTATTTTAAGTTTTGGGTATTTTTCTTTTATAAATTGAGCACATCTTAAAGCAGAAAATAAATTCCCTGGAAAAGGAACCGTAAAACAGATTAAATCATAGCTATCTTTTTGTAATTGCTCTTCTAGCAAATACAACATTTCATCTTCTATTAATGTAGTCTCATATTGAAGATACGTATCAATAGTATCAAAACTAGATGCTGCTCTTGCCAATTGCTCTGCATAGCGGGTAAAAGAGAAAAACTCATCTACATTAGCGTTTATAAAATCTCCTAATTCTTCTACAAAAAGTGTGGCAATATGTTTTGCCTTGTCTAAAATACCTAACTTTCCAAATTCGATTGTTAAGTCTTTATCTAATTTTATACGTCTATGGCCATGTGGTAAATAATCTTTATGCACAATTTGATACGCTGCTGTAACTTCTTGCACTCTCAAATAATTCATTACAGAATCTACCTTATTTATATATTCTTCTTTTTGATTATAAACTAAAGGCAAGTCTTTATTGCCAAGCATGTCTGCTTGTTTAAAAATAGCATCTATAAATTCTTTGGTAAATACTGCCGAAAACAGCGCTATACTTAAATCCATTTGCGTTGCTTTTACATCTTTTGAATCTAAGAAACCTTTGATGTATGCCGTTGCTGGATATGCTGTATTTAATTGTGTAAAAGGGGGAGTTATTAAAAGTGTGTTTATAGACATAAAAATAAATAAAGTGCAAAGATAAGATTACCTATCTGACTTTATATATGAATTCTTAAAACTCTTTTAGAATTGTTGGTTGTTTTTAAAACAAAAACTAGCTCAAAAAAAAACGGAGTTCCTTGTGCTAGTTTTTGTGTTATAGATGTATTATAAGAGAGAATTCACTCTTTAATATGCAGTGTTTTTAGATTCTAAAAACTCCTTGCTCTTGAAGTTCAGTAACTCAAGAAACTGTATTTCGTGGCCGTAGTTTAGCAAATCAAAATCAAATGTGGCATCTTCTACATATCTAATAAACTCCTCTACCCGATGTTCTGGTATGCTAAAGTTTTCAACTAAAAAATTAGCGCCAAGATAGTATTTAATAGACTTAGAAGGTACTTCTGGTATTCCGGCTGCTTTTTTATCTTTTACTTCAGACCTAAAAAGCGGAATTAATAATTGATCTACAATATTCACAATATTTAAACCATGCACAACCGTTTGAGGAGCTGCTTTTGTAATTATTGTGTTTACTGGATCTCTAAGATCTTCTTTAAGTTGGTATGCATCTTCGTTTTTTATTCCAAAATAAATAGCATCTAATTTCTGGTTAAAAGTATGTACCCTCTTGAGGTCTGCACTTAGGTTGCCAGTCAACTTTTTAGACCTTACAACTACTTCGTCTAGCGTGTTAATTTCTTCAATTAAGAAAACATGTACTTTTTTCGATTCTAAAATAGTTTTATTAATACGAACATCAAGTTTTTGATATTCTAAAGCTCTAATTTCCAATAGATCATTTAAGGACACGGCAATGGTAAATTCACCTTCTTCATTTGTAACCGCCCCCATTTTAGACAAGGTGTTATAAATAGTGATGCCTTCGATATCTCTCCCTTCCACAATAATTTTTCCACTAATATTTTCGCGTTTCATCTCTTGAGAAAAAGCGAACGAACTCACACAAAATAAAAATAATAGTATTAATTTTTTCATAGTTTAATTTTCAGTAAAAGTAAGGCACAAGTGGTCATTTTAAAGCATAATCGTGCTTTCTTTTTTGTAAAAAAATCAACAAAAAAGAGGCCACTCATTAGACCTTTCTTTCATAGCGATACAGCATTATGACAGCAATAACAAACAGCAAGTATGTTTTATAAATAGCACGTTGTATAGGCTACAACGCTATTATGAATAGTATAATTTAAGAAAATCACTTCTTTTAACCGGGTTTTTAAGGGACCAGATCTAAAAGTAACTTAAATAGTAAATTTTAAGGAAGTACCAAATACTTTTAAGAAAACACGCAAATCTAGATGAAGTCGTTTGAATTACATTTGGTTAAGCAAAAACTAAAATTTATAAATATTGTTGAAGGCTGCTAGGTTATTTCAATTACAATCCTAAGAAACAACTACAACAACCCCATCATTGCCTCTTTAACGATAGCAACATTTCTTTCTCTATTTGAATTTGTGCTTTTTTCTTGGGTCTTAATAATGGTTCTCATTAAGTTAATAGCCACTTTATCGAAACTAAACTTTTTGTACTGATTCCCTTTTACAACCATATCTTCTACTAAGTTCTGAATTGCTTGCATATTATTACTTTTAGAAATCCTTGAAAAAGCTTTTTCATACAATATTTTTGTTGCTCCTGTGCCCGATAAATACATTCCAGAAACTACACTTTTTGCAATAAAAGGCAATTCTGTCTCATCATTAGATTCTATAAAAATCTTAGTTAATGGGGTTGTTAGTATTTCTCGCACCTCATCTGGAAGTGCTTTAGATTTTATTATAGCCATATCTTTGTCCACATAATACATGGCAACTAAAGACTTTCCTACTACAGCGTAGGATTTACTATTTAATCCCTTAATAAATATTTGTTTTAGCTCTGGATCTATTAATTTTCCTAAGGTTTCAATTGCAGCAGCTTGTACCAATGTTTTTTTATCAAATTTTGCTATTTGCATAATTTTATTAATGGCATCTTTCTTTGAAAATTTATTAATTAAATCGATATTTTCGAGTGCTAAAACTCTTATTTTATAAGAAGAATCATCCAAAGCATTTACAACTGCAGTAAAAGCACTCTTATCATCTTGTTTTTTTATAACTTCTAATAATGCTTCCTTTTTATGTGTATAATACTGAGCATTTTTTAATTGAAAAATAGATTCACTTAATACCTTATTTTCATTTAATTCACATAATAATACACCATCTGCATTTACTTGAATTAATGTAGGTTGTATTTTAAAATCAAAGGTAAAAGAAGCATCATTATTTTCTATAAAAACGGTTTCTCTCCTAATTTTATTTCCTTCAAAAATATCTAAAGTTAAGGGGAATTGAAACTTTTGTGCTTGTAATTGTTGAATGTTTACGGTTACTGTTTTTCTTAATTTATTGTAATCATAAGAAACATCAATTTTTGGGTGATTTGCACCAAAGTACCATTGATTAAAAAACCAATTTAAATCTTTACCTGTTACTTTCTCAAAAACTAAACGCAATTGATGCGCCTCTGCTGCCTTGTATTTATATGCGTTTAAATAGGTTTTAAGGCTTTCGAAAAAAGCTTCATCTCCAACATAATTCCGCAACATATGTAAAATAGCGCCTCCCTTATTATAGCTTACCAAATCGAACATGTCTTCTTTATCTACATACTCAAAACGGACTAGCTTTTTAGCTGCTTCTTGTCCTTCTAAATAAAGTTTTACATTCTCATGCATGTGCATTTCTGCGGCTTCTTTTCCGTATTTATATTCTTGCCATAAATATTCGCTGTAATTTGCAAAAGACTCGTTTAAAGTTAAATTAGACCAGCTTTCTGAAGTCACTAAATTTCCAAACCAATGATGAAAAAGTTCATGTGCTATGGTGTTTTCATGCGTATTAGCGTCTATTAACTGCCCGTCAGTTTGGTATGCTTGTTCGCCATGAACTACGGCTGTTGTATTTTCCATAGCGCCAGAAACGTAATCTCTCACTACTATCTGACTATATTTATTCCAAGGAAATTCTATACCTAATTTGTTTGAGAAAAATTCCATCATTTCTGGAGTATTGCCAAAGATACCCTTGGCATATTTCGCATATTCTTTTTCTACATAATAATCTACTGCAATATCCTTATAGCTGTCTTTGATAACCTCAAACGCTCCAACACCAAGAAAAACTAAATACGGAGCATGTTTTTGATCCATTTTCCAATAATCTGTTCTGTTTTCTTTTTCTTTGGTCTGACTAATTAATTCGCCATTAGAAAGTGTTTTGTATTTATTAGGAACGGTAATGTAGATTTCTTGTGTTGTTTTTTGATTGGGAGCATCTATGGTAGGAAACCAGCAGCTACTGCCTTCGGTTTCACCTTGTGTCCAGATTTGTGTAGGTTTATTTTTGTCTGCACCATCTGCATTTATAAAATACAATCCTTTTGCAGATGTAATTGCATTGCTGCCTTGTTCTTTCACTTTTTCAGGTCTTGCAGTATACTTAATATAGATAGTAAATTTTTCTTCTTTGGTGTATTTCCTTGGTAATTTAATCGTTATTTTATAAGCGTCGTAGTCATATAATACTGCAGTTCCTTTTAAAGAAATTTCATGAATTAACATGGCTTTTGCATCTAAGACAAAGGTATTTGTAGGATAAAAATGTGTTTTTGCGGTAACCCATGCTTCTCCGTTTAATTGCTTTTTTTCGAAATTAAAATCGACTTTTAACTTCGTATGAATTAAAGTATGTGTTTTTTCTCTTTCTGCTCGATATATTGAATTATTTTGAGCAAAATTAATGGATGTAACTGCTACAAAAATAAATAAGAACCAATTTTTAAGTTTCATAAATACTATTTTCTTCTATCCTTCAAAAATACTAATTAAGAAGATACAATAAGTTAATGAGCAGTTAAAATCAAAAAATACACCTAAATAGACTTTATATCAATTGAAACGATTGCTATTAGTTGGTAAATATTTTTGAAAATTGTTTTAAATCGGGGTTATTTGCGTCAAAATCCATACTACTTAAAGTTTCAATAATTTTTAAGGGATTCATCTTTTTACCTAACAATCGAGCAACACCTACTCCAGTATTTTCGCCATAACCAAAAGCAATTACTTCCGCTATATTTTCTGTGTCTCCAGAATAATACATGTTTACATTCATTCCTTTTACTTTCACAGACATTAAGCTTTTGTAAGCTTCATTTCTTTTAAAAATAGTGGTAAGCTTTTCTTTTTCCACCTCATAAGTAAGAGTATTATCGGCGGTTTTAGGTAAGAAGACAAAATTTATTTTTTTTATACTTTTTATCGTTTCTTTTATTTCGTCCGAAACATCGGCTTTTGCAGAAAGTATTGAACTTACTGGTAAATCTCCGGTATAAAAGCCTTCTTTACCGCTAGTATCTACCAAATAACTTTGCAAAGATTTTTCATTTTTACAAGAACAGGTAAATAGTACCAATAAAATTATAGAAGATAATACTGTTGTTGTTTTCATTGGTATTCTTTTAGAGGAAAAGCGGCATTTAATAACACCAACTTTTCCATATGATTATGGATTAATTTTGTGTAAACGTATCTGCTAAATCAGACATTTTATTAATATCTATAGTACCTGTTAAAGAAATAATCATCGATTTAGAGATTCCTTTTGTCTGCTTATCAATTCCTTTAATAAACATTAAAACTTCACTTACGTATTCTTTGTTTTTTGTAGCTTTTACATAGATTTTTATTCTAGAATCATCTTCTTTAATGCGCATTAGCTCTGTTAAATTGTGTTTTTTTATAGCTGTATTTGTCATTACTTCCATTTTATCGGCAATAAAACTGTCATCTGTAGAAAACATTTTGAAGCTCTTCAAATCATTAATCATAGCAAAGATTTGCATTGCCTCATTGTCTTTCATTTTATCAGGATTAAATTTTGATAAAAGCTCAAACATATCCTTGTTCACAACCACCATGTCTACGCCATCCATATCCTCTAAAGCATCGAAGAAAGATTGTGCACTTGTTACCATCGAAGTAACTGTTAATGCTATTAATAGAATTATTTTTTTCATAATCTTTAAATTTACTTGGTTTACTAATTTTTTACTTGGTTTATTTTAATTTTTTATTTATGGTGTTTTCATACGCATATAAAACAGCTACAGCTTGTTCTCCTTTTTTTAAGTTTGAAGATAACAACGTTAAACCTTTACTTACTTGCACATATATTCTTTGCGCTTCTTTTCTTTGCTCATTTTCATCGTATTGTTGCTTGCCAAAAAATAGACCAACTAGTAAAGCTACAGCTGCAGCTGCGGAGAACCAAGGTGAGTTTCTCTTTTTACTTTTCTTGGTGGCTAAATTTATGGTTTTTTTAAACTGTTCTTCTTTTGCAATAGCAAAATAATTAAATAGAGATGTATATTCTTGCAAGTGTATTGCCACATTATCTCCTGTAAAATATTTTTTTAAGGTTGCTTCTTCTTGCAAAGTAGTAGTTGCATCTAGATATTTTTCTACTAATTCTTCTATGTTAGCTAACTCCATAGTTGTGATTTTTAGTTAATTGTTCTCTTATTTTTTTTCTTGCTCTAGATAATGCTACCCTTACTGCTGTTGGCTTCATATCTACCATTATACAAATCTCTTCAAAATCATATTGTTCAATATCTCTTAATTGAATAATAATTTTTTGATGTTCTGGTAGCTTTTCTATCAATAAATGTACTTGGTTTACACTATCTTGATATTCAAGTTTTTTATCTAAAGACGTTTCATTTTCTTTATAATTACTGTGTACTAGCGTTAAATTATTTGCTTGCTTAGATTTTAACCTGTCATAACAATAATTCTTGGTCATTGTCATTGCAAAAGCTTCAACATTCTTATAACTAGCTATTTTTTCTTTACTTTTCCATAATTTAAAAAGTAATTCTTGTGTAGCATCTTCGGCCTCTTCGGTAGAAACTAACAATCTTTTTGCCAATCTAAACACCTTATCTTTAAATGGTAGAACAACTTTTAAAAAGTCTGCTTGTTTCATTCGCGTTTCTTAGTTTGTATTTCTTTAATTTCTATGTTAAAATTAATAGATTTACAACATTATGACGAGTAACAATTTAATTTGTTACACAAATGCATAAAAATAATACTAATTCTTTTTATATTACGTTCGTTTTAAATTAAATAGGTTCCCTTATATGAAAGAAATTATAAAAATTTGCGCAAGCCTACTCATTATATCTTCCTTTTTAAATTGTTCTAATGAAGTTAGTTCAATTCCTGCAGACATAGAAATAAATGATTTTGTTTGGAAAGGTATGAATGCTTATTATTATTGGCAGAGTGATGTGCCAAATTTAGGAGACAGACGTTTTTCTAATCAAGCTGAAATAAATAACTTTAGTGCTAGCTTTGCAACACCAGAAGATATTTTTGAATCGGTTCGTTTTCAACCAGGAATAGTAGACCGTTTTTCTTGGATTGTTGATGATTATGTAGCTTTAGAAAATGCATTTCAAGGCATTCGATTAAGTAACGGAATGGAATTTAATTTATACACCAACCAAACAAATTCAAATAATGTTTATGGTGTTGTATATTACGTGATTCCTGGTTCAGATGCAGAAAAAAAAGGCGTTTTAAGAGGAATGGTTTTTAGTGGAATTAACAACACTCAAATTACGGTTTCGAATTATAGAGATTTATTAACAAACGCAGCTAGTGTTAATTACACGCTAAACTTAGCCGATTTTAATGCTGGAGATCCCATTTTAAATGGAACAGAAATTAATTTATCCAAAGAACAATTGCAAGAAAACCCTGTTGCTATTACAAAGGTTTTTAATGAAGGTAGTAAGAAAATTGGATACCTATTGTACAACCAATTTGCAAATTCTTTTGATGGACAGTTAAATGCTTCATTTGGATATTTTAAGGATAATAATATTACCGATTTAATTATAGACCTGCGTTACAATGGCGGTGGAAGTGTTCGAACAGCAACCTATTTAGCAAGCATGATTAACGGAACAAATACAGGTAAATTATTTTCTCAAGAATTATGGAACGAAAAAGTTATGAATGCAACAGCTCCAGAATATTTCTTAAATAATTTTACAAATCAAATTTTAAATACAGACAGTAACGGAACAATTCTTTTAGATGAACCTATAAATAGTTTGTCTTTGCAGAAAGTTTATTTTATCATTACAGCAGCTACTGCATCCGCTTCAGAATTAATCATAAACGGCATGAGGCCTTATATTGATGTACGATTGGTAGGTACAAAAACAGTAGGAAAACAAGTAGGCTCTGTAACTTTATATGATTCTGATACTTATGGCAGAAACGGGGCTAATTTAAACGCAAACCATACCTATGCAATCCAACCTATTGTGTTAGAAATTAAAAACGCAAACTCAGAAAACAATCCAGATGGTTATATAGCAGACCATTATTTACCCGAAAACTTTGGCAGAGAAGATGGTATTATTGATTTGGGTGTTTTAGGTTTTAAGACAGATCCTTTATTAAATAAAGCAATTACTTCTATAATAGCTGGTCTTAAGTCTAACACCTCTCAAAATTTCTCCTTTAAAGATAAACCACTTATGAATTCTAAATCTGAAGCGCTTTTTAGTCAAGAAATGTATATTGAAGAACTACGGAAATAACATCGTTTCACTAAAAAAATCTAGCATGTGCTAGATTTTTTTAGTGAAATTAAATTTCATGTACCTAAATTTGCTTCTTACATTTCTTTATCGGTAAGAACATCGGGTCTAAACTCACTCATTATTTCTTCATCTTTAGACTTGGCATATTTAAAACCAGATTTCCACCATTTTTTCATTAATTTTTTATCAAAAACCAAAGAATTTACAGTTAAAACAGTAGGTGTATAATATAAATTTAGTTTTATATCTTTATTAGACGCTGCTAGTTTGCCAATCGTAATATTGTGTCTTTCTACGTGGGTTAGCATAAAATCAAACACATCAAATAACAAAGAAAACGGATTGGAAGCAGGCAACCTGTTAAACTGCGTAACTTCTGTTTCTAGAATAATAGCATCAATTTCTGTTGCACCTCTTAAGATGGCTTCTCTAATGGGAATTAAAGAACCAAAACCACCGTCTGCATATTGGCAATGATCTTTTTCTAACAAACTCATAAATGGCACATAATTGCAAGAACCCCAAATCCAATCACAAAAATCTTCATATGTACAATCGTTTATAGATTTATATTCTATTTGATTGGCTGTTAAATTAGAAACCGTGACGACCACCTCTTTATGTGTAGCTTTAATTTTATGATACATTTCTCTAGTAACCTCTCTTTTAATTAATGCGCGTAGATTTTTACTTTCTCCAAACGTTTTTCTACCGTTTAAAAAGTTCCAAAACGTATTTAAATGATTGATGCTTATTACTTTTTCTCCCGCAATTTTTTTAATCTTAAAAGGATTATTACTAAAAATAGTTTTCTGGTTTACATTGGTATATATCTCTTTTAGTTCGGCCAACATTCCTAGTGCTAAATGAGAAACCATTAAACTTCCCGTAGAAGTTCCTATAAATAAATCATATTTTTTATTTTTATTTTGCATGAGATACTGCGCAACACCGCCTGCAAATGCGCCCTTACTTCCGCCTCCAGAAATTACCAATGCTTTTTTCATTTTGTAGTATGATTTGATTACTTTAGTGGTATAAAAATATTAAAAATGAAAAGAATACTCCTACTTATTTTCACTTTCCTTTTTTTAATTGGATGCACCCAAGAATACCAGCCAAGAAATATAGAAAAAGTAACGATTAAAACAATTAAAATAGACAGTTCTAGCATTAGAACAATGGTTGTAAAAGATTACAAAAGCATGTCTTATGCAGCCTCTAACGGCACTATTGGTTTTACTACAGATAATGGTAAATTCTGGCATACTTTAAAAATCAGATATCAAGACAGTATTATTCCTCATTTTCGAAGCTTTGCTTATAATGGTGCAGATTATTTTGCTTTGTCTATTGGCAACCCTGCATTATTGTATAAAATTTCTAATGGTGCAGCATCTTTACAATATTTTGAAGCACATGAAAAAGTGTTTTATGATGCACTCACTTTTTTTGAAGACAATATCCACGGAATTGCCGTTGGAGACCCTACAGAAAACTGTGCTTCTATACTTATAACAGAAGATAGTGGCGCAACCTGGCATAAAATTTCCTGCGAAAATTTACCAGAATTTAGCGAAGGTGAAGCTTTTTTTGCAGCGAGCAATACCAATATAAAAACGATAGGAAGCACCGTTTGGATTGCTTCTGGAGGAAGTAAAGCAAGAGTATTAAAATCTACAGATTATGGTAAAACATGGCAAATTTTTGAGACTCCAATAATTCAAGGTACTGGGCCACAAGGAATTTATTCTATTGATTTTTACAATGAAAACAACGGAATTATAATTGGTGGAGATTATTCAGAACCTTCAGAAAATAAAGCAAATAAAGCCATTACCACAGATGGCGGTAAAACATGGACGCTGGTTGCAGACAAAGAAAATCCTAATTATAAAAGTTGCGTGCAATATGTGCCGAATACAAACGGACAAGAAGTTTTTGCTGTAGGTAAAACAGGAATTTCATTTTCGAATAATGGCGGAATAACTTGGAAAGAAGTTTCTAAAGATGCATATTATGCCATTCAGTTTTTAGATAAAAATACGGCTTGGTTAAGCGGACATGAAAAAGTTGGAAAATTAAAGTTATAATAAAAGTTGAATACCAATGATAAATAAGAAGCAACTTATAGAAAGGTTTGTAAAATATGTAACTATAGATACAGAATCAGACCCTAATAACCCTGCTTTTCCTAGCACGGAGAATCAGTGGGATTTGGCACATGTTTTAGTTGAAGATTTAAAAGTGATTGGAATGCAAGACATCTCTTTAGATGAAAATTGCTACATCATGGCTACTTTACCAAGCAATGTAAGCCATAATGTACCCATTATCGGTTTTGTTTCGCATATGGATACAAGTCCGGATTTTACAGGAAAGAATGTAAAACCTCAAATAACAGAAAATTATCAAGGAACCGATATTATTTTAAACAAAGAAAAAAATATTATTTTATCTCCAGATTATTTTGAGGATCTGTTGCAATATAAAGGGCAAACTATTATTACTACAGACGGTACAACCCTTTTAGGAGCAGATGATAAGGCAGGTATTACAGAAATTGTAACTGCTATGGAATATTTAATTCAGCATCCAGAAATAAAACATGGTACCGTTAGAATTTGCTTTACGCCAGATGAGGAAGTTGGCAAAGGAGCTCATTTATTTGATGTAGAAAAATTTGGTGCAGAATGGGCATATACTATGGATGGCAGTCAAATTGGAGAGTTAGAATACGAAAATTTTAATGCAGCAAGTGCTGTTGTTACCATAACTGGTAAAATTGTACATCCCGGCTATGCCATAGGAAAGATGATAAATTCAATGCAAATTGCCAATGAATTTATGTCTTTATTACCAGAAGCAGAAGTACCAGAAAAAACAACCGATTACCAAGGTTTTTTTCATTTACATGATCTAAATGGTACTGTTGAAAAAACGGTGTTAGAATATATTATAAGAGACCATGATTTAGAATTGTTTGCAAAAAGAAAGAATGTATTGCAAAATATTGCAGACAAAATAAATAAAAGAGCTGGACAAAATCTAATTGAAATAACAATAAAGGATCAATATTTTAATATGAAAGAAAAAATTGTTCCTGTAATGCATATTGTAGATTTGGTTGAAGAAACCATGATAGATTTAGGAATAACCCCATTAATTAAGCCTATTAGAGGAGGAACAGACGGTTCTCAACTATCATTTAAAGGATTGCCTTGTCCTAATATTTTTGCTGGAGGGCACAATTTCCACGGACGCTTTGAATATGTTCCTGCAGAGTCTATGGTAAAAGCAGCAGAAGTTATTGTAGGCATTGCTGCAAAGATTGCTCAAAAGAATTCATAAAAAAAAGTCTCTAGAAATTCTGGAGACTTTTTTTTATGAACTTAAATAACGCTATAACACAAGATTCTTAAGACAATTCAGCATTTTTACCTTTTACATCTTTATAAAAATCATCAAATACTTTAAAGTCTTTCTGAATGTCTTCTGTTACATAGTAGGGCTCTGAAATTTTAATTTTCTTATTTTCAAAATCTAAGGTTGCCATTACAATCGGCACATTTGCACCTTTGGCTATATAATAGAATCCTGTTTTCCATTTGTCTACCTTTTTTCGGGTTCCTTCTGGAGATAAACCCAAACGAAATTCTTCTTTAGAATTAAAAATGTTAATTACACCCGCCACCATATTCGTGCTTTTATCTCTATTTACAGGAGTTCCTCCTAGTGCTTTAAAAAAATAACCAAAAGGCCATTTAAAAAGAGAACCTTTCCCAATAAAATGCACCATTTTACCCTGACTCATTCTTGATAGAATAGCAATCGGAAAATCTAGCCAACTTGTATGAGGAGCTGCAATAATAATATATTTCTTGGGTGCATCAGGAAAACCATTTTCCACTCTCCAACCTAAAATATTGTATAAAATAAATTTTGAAATCTTTTCCACAAATACGGGTATCTTAATTGTTTACAAAAACCTACATAAAAGGTTTTCTATTATTTTTTAAAGTGATAAATTTAAGGACTTAAATTGACATGATGACTGAAATAATTACTTACTTATTTATTGCCATAGTTTTTGCCTTAATTGGCTTATTTATAGGGAAATTAAGCTCTAAACTGAACTTTGAAAAAGATAAAACCGCTTTAGAAAAAGAAAAATCTACCCTTGAAGAACGTTTAATCTTGCTGCAACAATCTAAAGAAAATACAGAAAATAATTTTATTGAATCTCAAATAGCATTAAAAAACAATCAACTAGAGAAAGAAAAGTTAATTACTACAAATGCTAGACAAGGTTCTGAAATTCAGAATTTACAGATTAAATTAACTGAAAATAAAGCGGAAGTAGAAAAACTGAATGAAAAATTCACAAAGGAGTTTGAAAATCTAGCAACAAAAATTTTAGATGAAAACTCTACAAAGTTTAAAACGCAAAATAAAGAGAGTATCAGTGCTATTTTAAATCCTTTAAAAGAAAAAATAGAAGGGTTTGAAAAGAAAGTTACAGAAACACAAGAAAAAAGTATTGGTATGCATTCTGCACTGCGTGAGCAATTGGGTCATTTAAAAGATTTGAACTTGCAAATGAGTAAAGAGGCAATTAATTTAACCAAAGCTTTAAAAGGAGATAATAAAACCCAAGGAGATTGGGGAGAAACCCAATTAGAAATTTTATTAGAAAAAGCAAAACTTACAAAAGGAATACATTATAGCACGCAAGGTGGCTTTAGAGATAATGAAGGCAAAGTAAAGAAACCAGATTTTATTATTAATTTACCAGACAAGAGACATTTAATAGTCGATTCTAAAGTATCTTTAACGGCATACGAAAGTTATTTTTCTT
>Ga0209712_10002729_pt1 | contig 14477 bp, 10 predicted proteins | sample ArcOceMetagenome_FD_187443 | JGI IMG/M metagenome (GOLD analysis project Ga0209712, IMG submission 187443) | Marine eukaryotic phytoplankton communities from Arctic Ocean - Arctic Ocean - Greenland ARC118M Metagenome (SPAdes) (version 2) | ecosystem: Environmental > Aquatic > Marine > Oceanic...
CGCGACTTGCGACGGCGGCCGACTAGACTTACTGGCCCTGATACCAGATCGCCGAGGTCCAAGCCATCTCGCGAACCTTGTCAGGGATGGGGGCGATCACAATGATGCAGGGTCAACGCCCGCATCCTTCAATGCCTGGAGGGCAGCGTCGATGTCGTGATCAATGATCATTAATCCTGAAAGGTTAGCGTCTATTTCCTGCTTATCCCTCCAGCCGCCTCGATTCTTTAGAAAGAATATCTGCGCTGAAGTGTTGGGCTTGTCCCCGGTTGCGCCTTCGAACAGCGCGTTCGTGACTGCAGATACGCCAGCCTGCTTGCCAGCCTTTAATGTACGGTCAAACTGATCATCGTCACGCTTGCGCCTGGTTATCGTCGAGGGTGATATGCCTAGGCTCACAGCTATCTGTTCTTCTGAAAGCCCTATCTTTGCTAGGTCATACAGCTTTTCGTAATCTATCTCTTTGGTATTCGCCACGCTCACAACCTCTGTTAGATGTCCAATGAGGCGCATTATATCGCAGTCTCAACGCATGGTTGAGTATCCTCTGGATGGTTGACAGCGTCAGATGACAATATGTTACCTTGTACGCCTACAGGCCATGCCACCACTGGGCTAGAGCAATACGTACAAGGTAACGTGCAAGGCGTACAAGGTAAACATTTTACCTTGTACGCCTACAGGCCACGCCACCACTGGGTTACAGCGATACGTACAAGGTGTACAAGGTAAATCGTAAAAAACCAGTAGGATTTTATAAAGTGACACTGCACAGCCGCACAGCGTACAGGCTAGTATATTTTATATATCTCTACTGACTTACTAAAAAAAGACCTTTACCTTGTACGCCTTGTACGCCGCCAGTGTTGACGTGGGTTACAGACGTACAAGGTAAAATTTTACCTTGTACATTTACCCATTTACCTTGTACATTTGGCCCTACCTTGTACGCCTACCCCGACTGCCGTGTTTTCCCAGCTGGAATTATTCTTTCCCAGCTGGAATTATTCTTTCCCAGCTGGAATTATTCTTTCCCAGCTGGGAAGACATTTCCCTCAAGCGCAACTACTACCAACATCATCACCACATAAACACACCAATACACCATCATTTACTCAACCTGATACTAGACCTAGAACAGTCAAATTTAAAGAGGGAGTTTTAGTTTTTATCCGTGGCTTTAATTTGAATCCCGGAGCTGATCCCGAAGATATGGTTTCGCTTAGAATGTTGATAGAAGCTAATCGATTAATAACTGTTCGCCAACGAAAACTGTTATCTATTCAAGACATAAACGCAGATTTGTTAGTTGGCAAAGGGCCAGAGAATATTCCCGATCTTGTTATTGCAATTATTGCTAAAGTGACGGATAGAATTTCAGATTATGTAGAGGGAGTAGTCGAGTAGGTATAACCCATTGATTTATATAGAGTTGAGAGTTACAAACTTGTTACAAACCACCCCTAAAACAGGGGGTTTTACAAAGAAAGTTACAAACGGTTGCGATTACTGCAAATCATAAGTAGCATTTAATAGTAGCAGCGTTAAATCACGCTGATACGCGATAAATGGGGCTTATTCTGTTCTAGACATATTTGTGGTGTGCGACTGTAGTTTTAGTAGCCTCCATTGCCTGAGTGCGGTTAGCTGGTTACTGTTGAGTAAGTTGCTGATGATATTGTTCTCGATTTTTTTATTATTGATAAAGCCGGTAGGGCCATTACCTAAAATAAGGCAATGTAAATACCTGGGTGAGCAGCATTGTATAGCATGTATCAGTGACTTGATTCGTCGTCCTTTAATAAGAAGGGCGTTCTGCGCCGTTTCGCGGCTTGTGAAGCTGAGCTTTAAACTCAACCCCGCGAGGATCAGAAACATATAACAGAGACTGCCTGTTATATTTAACAAAACAGCCATCACAGACGATGAATACAACTCTGATGAAACTACTTACTTGAACGATCAATCCGAGCATAAAGTCTATCAGTGAACCCGACTTAGAAAGACTTGTTTTAGACCTATAGGGACTAATAAGTAATATTGTAGAGATGCCTAAAAATCAGTATCACTAGCGTTTTTGACGCTATGAATCGCTGTTCTCAGGGGCCCGAAGTGGGGCCTGCTTTAATGGAGTAGTTATTTTTTCTTATAGGGCGGCAACGTTAATGGCACCATCTACAGGCAGTATCGTTGCGTTAACAAATGAGCCCGCTTCACTGGCCAGCATAATAATCGGCCCCAGTAACTCTTCAACACGGCCTAAGCGTCGAGCAGGCATTTGTTTTACATAGGCTTCGCCTGATGGAGAGTTAAAGTAGTCTTCGTTGATCTCGGTTTTGAACCAGCCAGGAGCTATGGCATTGACACGAATGTTGTGCTTTATCAGGTCGAGGGCCATGCTGCGTGTAAGTTGTATGACCGCACCTTTGGAAGCGCAGTAAGCGGTCTGTCCCGGTTTTGCTGTGATGCCCAAAACCGAAGCGATATTAATAATGCTGCCGGGGCGTCCAGCCGCAACAAGACGTCGGGCACCCTCTTGTGCAACATTCCATACGCCGTTGAAATTAGTGTTCATGACAAAATTACGCGATTCATCATCAATTTTCAGAAAGCTTTTGGCGTCGGCGACACCTGCGTTATTGACGATGATCTCAATTGGACCGAGTGCCGCTTCGCTTTGCTCGTAAGCGGCATTGACACTGTCTCGGTTGGTAACGTCCATGCTTACGGCCATGGCCTTACCTCCAGCGTCTTCAATCTCGCTGACCAATTGATGTAATCTTTCAGGTCGGCGAGCGGCGGCGACAATCGTCGCCCCCTCAGCTGCAAGACCCTTGGCAACACCGTGACCTATGCCGCTGGAGGCACCTGTCACCAGTGCTACCTTACCGGCGAGTGAAAATAGAGGGTTAGGCATTTTAAAGGCCTCTGTTAAGGGCAACAATTTCACTAGTTTTCACGGCGTCGCTAATTCACCACAGAATTCACCCATTCTAAGTTCTGCTTCACGAGATTGGCCATCACGCTCAATAAAACGATGCATCAGGGTTTGTGCCTCGTCAGTTTGTAGCGCCCTCACCATTAAATAGGCTTCTTCCAAGAAACCGTCATTGGCTAGTCGTTCTGCTGTGTTTAGGCTCTGTTTTGCGAGCTGCACGGCTAACTGAGGAAACGAGGCGATACGTTTGGCCAATTTTTCTACGTAAGGGCCGATAGCGTCTTTGTCGAAAGCTCTATTGAGGTAGCCCCAGCGTTCGGCGGTGGCGGCATCAATATCTTCGCCTCCCATAATCATTTCAAAGGCTCTGTTTCTGCCAACAATCTTGGGTAGAGTTTGCGTGCCGCAGCTGCCAGGTATGATGCCAAGTGGGACTTCCATTTGACATAGAACTGTTTTATCTAGAACACCAAAGCGCATATCACAGCACGACGCTAGCTCGCAGCCACCTCCGCCAGCCCGGCCTTCGATTTGAGCTATGGTGACTTTATTCATGTTGCGTAATCGCAGACAGGCAGCGTGATATTCGGTGAGTTCGGATGACTTTTCTGGGGTTACATCCGTAGGGAAGGTGAGTAAATAAGAAACGTCTACATGGGCCAGAAAGAATTCAGGATTGTTGCTTTTTAGAATAACAACACTTAAATCCGGGTCTGCACTTAATTCTTTGGTTAGATCGTAGAATTCCTCATAGAGTGCAATAGTGCCTAGATTGATTGGTGGATTATTGATGGTTACTGTAGCGATTCGATCGTTACAAATAACGTTCCACATGGTGTAGTCGTATGACATGACTGAAGTCCTCTTATTAGTTTTTTTGCATTGAGGGGGGAAGGCTACAGTAGCCTCTTTCATGGAATGTTGTCAGTAACTCCCTGTGACCAAAGGCTTTGGCGCTAGATTGAAACCCGACCTTCTTTAACTTTCCATTGAGAATACGCTGTGCGGCTTCGGCGCATAAATCACCCGTCCAAGAATACGGCGCGGATAAGTTCATAACGAATTGCGTGGTTACTTGGCGACCCTGACCTAGGCAAACAATCACACCACGCTGAACGTCTATATCATCCTTTGGTGGCTCGCCGGTGCTCATTTGATCACCCATGGCATTGGTCCAAGCTTCGCGCTCATCTTGTGGCAAATGTGCTGCTTGTTCATTGAACGCTTTAACGGCCTCGACGACAGCCAGCATTAGAGATTCTTCACCTGCCGTTATTACCGAACAATTACGCACTCTGTCGTCATTTTTATACCAGATGGGTTCACAGCCGCCCCCCCAGGGTAGGGCCGCAAGGGTATAGTTGTGATTGGGTGCAGTCGCCTGTATCAATTGGTCATTCGGCCAGGCAACTAGTTCGTTTTGTTGTAAGCGATATTGAGAGACATCATTGCAGACCATTCTTAAAAAAGATTTAGTCGATGCATCGGAAGGTAATGCATTTTCAATCTGGTAGAGGATGTCTATGCTGTCGACACCTTCTGTTTCTAGCACAGCCTCAGCTGCGATAGCACCAGCGGACCACATATAGGAACATGCGGGGCTCAGTAGCTTTTCATTCTTAGCAAATGCGTCTCCGTATTTTTTTTCAATGGCGGCCGCCCAGTCTTGCTCTCCTGTTGTATCCAGATAATGACAGTTCGCCTGTAAGGCGGCCTCCACTACAGGCCAGCCCAGTTGCATGAATGGGCCTACCACATTAATGATAATATCAACGTTTTCGAATAAGGTGATCAATTCTTCTGTGCAATGGTTTACGATAACGGATTTTGCATTCACAGGTCCGCCGTGTCGTTCTTCAACTATGCTCAGGGCCTCTTCTAAACGCTCCATATTGCGTCCCGCGAAATAGAAGGGTATGCCTCTTTGTGCTAGTGACTCAGCGACCAACTTTCCAGTGTAGCCATTGCCACCGTAGATGAGAACTTTAAATTCGTTACTCATATTGTGTACTCCTCACATTCTTATTGTTTTATGGTTGTTCCATTCTTATTAAAAGATTCAAGTAAGAATCTTTCCTGTGGTTTTTCTGAAGCGGTTTTTGGTATTTCTTCGACAAATTGGAGAAAACTCGGAACGCTATTGGGCTCTAGACTATCTCTGCATAGCTTAAATAACTCTGAGCTGATACTAGTGATGGTCTTTTTATTTTCAACAATAGAGACGTTTTTATTTTGAGTAATCGCGGCAACAATGTCTTTTTCACCGGCAGCGCCAGACTCAGCCGCGACTCCATAGACGAAAACATCGTCAATCGCGTTGTGTTGGGAGAGCACTTTTTCAATCTCAGCAACGTTAATGAATTCTCCGTTTCTGCGAATTCCGCCCCCTTTTCGACGTAGGAAATAGTACCAACCATTCTCGTCAATATAGCCAATATCACCCATTCTCAGCCAGCCCCCAGCAGTTTTGTCTGCTGAAGCTTTGGGGTTTTTAAAATATTTCACCGCAATAGGATTACCTTCGGCGGCTCGGAAGCAGATCTCGCCGGGTTGATTGGGAGCACATTCATGTTCGTCTTCATCAAGAATGCGGGCCTCCATAGACGCTAGGGGTTTGCCTATTGATCCTATGGGGCCGCTTTTAGGGGGATTGATCGTGATGCCGCCCTCGGCTGCACCATAAAATTCAAAAATATTAATATCAAAACGTTTTGAAAAATCAGACCAAATACTCTTTGGCATACCCGCGCTTAATACAAAGCGTATGGGGTTGTCTTTATCATTCGGTCGACCTGCTTCACTGTATAGGGCAGTTGTCATGCCACCCAGAAGATTAAAGCTGGTGCAGCCATAGTGACGAGTGATATCCCAAAAGTGTTTTTTGGTGAACTTGCGGCTAATGACAGTCCTCAACTCCATGTGCAAACCCATTCCCATGGTGATCATTTGTGCGTTGGCATGGGTGAGAGACAGTCCTGTATAGGGGCGATCGCCGGCTTCAAAGCCAAATAGGGGGCCCATAGTGGCGTTTCCGCCAAAGCGGCTATGGGGCGCCATTATGGCTTTAGGGTCCCCAGTAGTTCCGGATGTGTAAAGTAATTGCATGGGGTCGTCGGGATTGTTGGCCATGACCTCAATCGTGGGAACAGGGCCTTGATAAATGTCGCTTAGCTTTTGCAGGCTGTTGATTTTATGGGAGGGGGCGGGGAATTCCTTTTGCTGGCCTGAATCGAGCACCCAAACCCATTCAAGTTTGGGGAGTTCACTAGTGACCTCAAGTAGGTTATTCAAAGCATAATCGGCGACTATGACTCCTCGACACTCAGAAAAATCAAGCATATAACAGAGTTTTGCGCCTTTGGTTCTCGCGTCGATCGGCACATAGACGGTATTGGTGATACTGGCACCGACCATTGCCTCAACAAATTCCGGGTGATTCTGCATGAGCAACCCAAAACGCTGTCCTCCGCACATGCCTTCTTCGAGTAGCGCAGCGGCGATATGCTGACCGTTATCCCAGAGGTTCTGATAGGTTCGCACCTCCTCAGAAAATGTTTCGTGGTCAGTAATATGAACGAAGGTGAGTGCGTCAAGATGAGGGTTTGTGGTGCACTTTCCGCTGATAAGATTTGCCAGTATTAGCTGACTGTGGGTATCTGACACTTTTATCCTCCTAGAACGCTGATAACCATTGCAGCTGCATCATCACCGATATAGCCGCCACCATTTTCCGCCATAGCAATTTTCGCCCCTTTAACTTGCCGGTCACCTGCTTGCCCTCTTAGCTGCCAGGTTAATTCGGCAATTTGTGCTAAGCCCGTTGCTCCTATGGGGTGTCCTTTCCTCAATAATCCGCCGGATGGATTAACGGGGATTCGGCCACCTAAGCCGGTTTCGCCGTTTTCAGCAAGTCTGCCACCTTCACCAGAACCGCAAAGCCCTAGGGTTTCGTAATATACTAATTCGGAGGGCGCTGATGCGTCATGCAGCTCTATGACGTCTAAGTTTTCTGGGCCAATTTCAGCCGCATCATAAGCAGCTTTTACCGTTACCTCGGTGAGGCGAGGCTCGGTTTTGTCCTGTCCATTGCTATTCTGGCTATTTTTTTCTGGATAGTCCCAGCCTGAATTGAGAACCGACGAACGAATCCTGACGCAGCGATTTAACCCGAGCTGCCGTGCTTTATTTTCGCTGACAATGATGGCAGCGGCCGCGCCGTCCGCTATGGGTGAGCACATCGGCAACGTTAATGGATAACTGATAGACCGTGCTGCTAGAATCTCTTCTACGGTATTGATGCCGCGAAACTGTGCATAAGGATTGAGGCTGCCATGGCGTGAGTTCTTCGCCGCTATGGCCGCAAATTGTGCCCGTGTCGTACCAAATTTATTCATGTGATCTAGAGCTGCAGCCGCGTAGATATCCATAAAAAAGGAGTGCTGACCTGAATCTGGAGTTACGGTGTTGCTGTAGCCGCTTATCTTGGTTTCAACGCTTTTAACGACTCTGTCAAAGTCTTCATAATCCACACAGCCTTCAAAGACAGCAAAAGTACGCTCTTTATCTGGGTGATAGAGTTTCTCCGCGCCCACGGCCAGCACTACATCATAAAGCCCAGCCGTGACCATAGTGCTGGCCTGTTGAAACGCTGTAGCCGCGGAAGCACAGGCATTTTTCACATTAACAACAGGTATGCCACCTAAGCCCATTTCGCGTAACGCCACCTGTCCTGGGATGCAGACCTGACCAACCATGGTGCCTGCCGCAACATTGGCATGATAGGCTGCGTTGATATCCTTAGTGCTAATCCCGGCGTCAATTATTGACGCTTTAATCGCCTCTATTGTCAGTGATTTTAATGTGCGGTCTAGATTTTTGCCAAAACGAGTCATGCCGACCCCAGCAATATACGCGTTCATTTTCATGCATTTTGCTCTTTCATTATTGTCCCCAAGACCTCGTATCAAGGTTAAAAGATTAACGGTTAACCCCATTAGCTTTTATGCTGTGAACGGACATAAATTTGCTAAAATCGGACATTCGAGTACTATTCCGATAAAAAAGAACAGTGGGCGCTGATTAAAGGTGAGGGGACGTTGTGAAAGAACTTTTCGTGAGTAATGTAAAGCAAATAGGTTTTCGGAGAATGGTTTATGGTTTGGGACCCTTAGTTACCTACCTAGAAAATCTTGGCTGCGATACCATGGAGTGCTTTTCTAAAGCTAATATTTCACCAAACTCAATCAGTGATCCGAGTGCAACTATGAGCTTGGTGCAGGAACTTGATTTTACACAAGCGGCCATAGAGTCGGCCGATGATCAATCTCTAGGGATCTCTGTAGGCCCTTCTTATCATTTAAGTACATACGGCATGTTAGGCCTATCGATGATGAGTGCTGAAACGCTTTATCAAGGGCTCAGGGTAATGAGTGGTATGCATGCGCTATGTTGGACCCACCTTAGGTGGCGGCAGCTTGTGAATGGCGGCGACGCCATACTCGAAGGTAGTGAGCTAGTGTCTTTATCTCCATGCGGCAGCTATATGATAGAACGGGATTTTAGTGCGGCGGTGGTGATGTGTAACGAAATGCTGGGTACTCCGCTGCCGCTTAAAGAAGTGTGTTTCACTCGTGAAAAACCCGATAATGAAAATAAATATCTAGATTTTTTTAACTGTCCGGTTAGATTTAACGCCAGCAGTAATGCTCTAGTCTTTGATGCTACTTTCTTGAAGAGAGCCTTGCCGCAAGCCAATAAAAAAGTCTTTGAGGTTTGTTACGCGCAGTGTAAAACCCTAGTTGATAGACATTCTGGCGAAGATTCTTACGCTAAATTGATCGAGCGATTGATCGTCGATGGTACCGGAAACTTCTTTTCTTTTGAGAAAGTTGCAGAAAAATTACATACAACTCCTCGTACTCTTAGACGAAAACTTGAAAAAGAAAATACCAATTTTCGTGAACTTTCTATCAATGTACGCAGTACCTTAGCTAAGGAATTACTAATTGGTGGGAAAATGTCAGTGGAGCAGGTTGCTGAACGATTGGGATATAGTGATTCAGCCTCTTTTTGCCATGCGTTCAAAGGCTGGACCCAACAGTCACCTAGTGCTTTTCGTTAAACTAATATTGACCTAATTTAACAACTTAATGTCCTTCAATAACAGTCCATCTCTGTATCACCTAATTTATGATCTTTGTTGTGATGACAAAAACCATAAAATGGGGACAATTAAATGAAGTCAAATTATAGCTATAAAAAACTCTACTACGCGTTACTGGCTGCATATGTATCTGCAGGACTTGTTGCGGGGGCGCACGCCGACGCAATTGAGGAGGTTATCGTTACGGCTCAGAAGCGAGCCCAAAGTATCCAGGATGTTCCAGTTTCAGTTTCAGCGATCAAAGGGGATACGTTAAATAACCTGAAAATGGATTCTGCCTCTGACATTTCAGCGCAGGTGCCCAATCTGCAAGTTAGTGCTCCCTATGGCGATGTCCAGCCAATTTTTTCTATCCGTGGTATTAGCATGGTTGATTACAATACCAATCAGGCAAGTCCTATTGGTGTCTATGTCGATGAGGTTGCAATCGGTGCTTCTTTTATGCAGGGAATGCAATTGTTTGACCTTGAGCGAGTAGAAGTTTTACGCGGCCCACAGGGTACCCTTTATGGGAAAAATACCACTGGGGGGGCGATCAATTTTATAAGTAAAGGCCCGACATTTGGTAAAGAGGCAATGGTAACTGCGTCAATGGGAAACTATGGGCGGCGTGATCTTAAAGGTACCGCCGAGATGACGCTAGTTGAGGATACTCTTGGTGCTCGCTTAGCGTTCACCTCATCACAGGTTGATGGTTATCATAAAAATTATTTGTCTGGAAAAGACGATTTAAGTGAAACCGATAACTATGCATTACGCTTTAGCATGCGCTATGAAAATGAAAATTTTGATAGCACGCTGCGTTTAAGTAAAGGTAAAAGTGATGCCAACACCTTGGCTGTTGTGCCGATCATGACCGGTCCAGGGGGCGCTAATTATATGGGCGGAACACGTCCATCTGAATATGATGCATGGGAAGGTCAGCATAATAAAGCGGAAGCCTTTAAAGTTGATAGTAAGGGGGGAGCCTTGACTATGAATCTGGATGTAGGTGAGTACATGATCACATCTATTACAGGGTATCTAGAGGGGGATGCGCTTAATCAGGCTGATACAGATGGTACTGAATTACGCGTGTTAGAAATCGACTTCTCCAGTAAATCCAAACAGATTACGCAAGACTTTAGATTGATTAGTGATTTTGAGGGCCCACTCAATTTTATCGCCGGAGTTTATTACTCCTCGGATAAGCTGTATGTTGCGAATGATTACGATCTGTTTTTTGATTCCCCTTATCCTTTTCTTACCGATGCTCTGGCTCCTATTTTTATCGGACAAAGGTACACTCAGGAACGAGAAACCTATGCGATCTACAGTAATTTCGACTATGAACTTAGCGATGCTACAAGAATTACAGTGGGTTTACGGTATACAGAAGATACAGGCGAGTTAAGTGACTTTACTTCATTTGGTGGTGATGTAGACCGTACCCCAGTATTTGACTTAATTCCGTTATTACCGAAAAAAGAATACAGCGATGGTGAGTGGACAGGGAAGGTCGGTATTGATCATGACCTGAATGAAGACACATTACTCTATGCACATTATAGCCGAGGCTATCGCTCAAGTGCATTTAACGGAGGTGCTGTTGTAAATGAAGGGGATGTGAGCATAGCTTCACCAGAGTTTGTAGAGGCTTATGAAATGGGTCTTAAAACTCAATTCATGGACGGAAATGTTCAGCTTAATAGCGCGCTATTCTACTATGATTATACCGATCAGCAATTTATTAATGTGATTGGTATCAATCAGGTTCTTGAAAATGCGGGCAGCTCACAAATTTATGGTTTAGATTTAGAGGCGTTAGCGCTGGTCAATGAAAACTTGAGCCTCAGCATTGGTTTGGGCCTGGTGCATACAGAGTTCAAAGAACTCACTTTAAATGACCCAGTGACTGGTACCGATAAAGACTACTCGGGCAATGAGCTACAGCAAGCACCAAAGACAAATTTCAATGCGTCTGTTGATTATACTGTGGCTAGGATGTCGATGGGAGACTTGACCCTGCATCTTGGTACTACCTATCAAGATAAGCAGTATTATTCTGCCTATAATGATGCACCTGGATTTGAAAATATCCGTGCAGACAGTTATTGGCAGTCTAATCTCATGCTGAGATTTAATGGCTCTGACGACAGATATTCTGTCGCGTTGTGGTCTAAAAATATAGAGCAAAATGATGAACCTGTCTATGCGTTAAATCTTTCTAAAGGGTATGGTTATGATTATACCGCTGTGGGTGAACCAAGGCTCTTTGGTTTAGACGTTACGGTGAATTTTTAATCGCTGTGTGAACCGGAATAGTAGGAGTGAAGGTCAATCTCCTGCAAATAAAAAACCCCCGCAGGTTATGGCGAATTTATCATTTTGGGTAGTAAGTTCGTCGCGGGATGATTCGGAACCCTCTAATACTAGAGGGCCTCACCCCAGTCTTGTAAAAGAGGGTGCCGCCCTAAAGTGCGTTCTGCGCCGTTTCACGGCTTGTGAACCTGAGCTATAATCTCGGTTGGTTGGATTAGTCGGTTAGTGAATGAATACCAGTAAACTGTATCAATGGCTTCTCGTTTGTTACAAGGTGTGTAAGCGAATATCTGCTTTTGTATTGAAGTAGCTGAAGTAACGAGAACGGGGAAGTTTGATAAAAGGCTATGTAAGTTACAAACCAGTTACAAACCTACTAATAGTGCTAGTAACCTATTGTTTTTATTCGCCTAAATATAGCCCAACTATTGAGTGGGGATTGAAGATCAGTTAGTGCAGTTTGATCTGAGCGAGTTTGCTATGTCTTCCACGGCCATTTCCATTGCAGAGCAGCATGTTCGAGCCTGGGTTAAATGCCTTCGACAGACCCCCTGCGACATGGAAGGGATTGCTGTGATTGCCACCTCTGGCCTGCTCAACATAGCCCGCAGCTTCAAGAAGTCCCATGACTTTTCTAAATGTAACAGCTTTGATCCATTCACCGGAAAACTTGTCATTACAGACGGAACGGTAAGCCCAGCGCGACTCTGCAATATCAGCGGCTATCAAATTTAGCGACTAATCAACACATATTCCAAGACAAACCAGCAATGGCTTAATGCGCCAATTAAAACAAAACAATGCCAAATGGCGTGGTTGAATACGATGGATTTGTAGACATAAAAAATTACGCCGATGCTATAGGCGGCAAGTTGCAGAGATAACCGCTAGTGGTAGGCGTTCTGAACGCTAATGCTCTCAAGTTAGTACAATCAGATGAGTTACCTATCCTTTTGTCGCAAGGGTCCTTCTCATATTAGAGGGAGCAAATTATTGAAAGCTGGGGAGTGGGAACAGCGGCGCAGAATGAAGCCGACTTTAAGCAGTTGATTAAGGTCATAGGGGACATATCGTGTGACTACGTGTAAAAAATGTTACAACAGGTCTGCAATCTACGGCGCTTGCAACACGCAACATTTTATTTTTATTTACGGTTTCAAAACGTATGATTCAGCTCTGATAGGGTTGATTAAATGTGACCCCATTAATAGGTATTGATATTTTATTAGATTAACTGTGCCAAATATGCGCCAAATTAATATAAGTCATTGATTTATATGGGAGTTATCCCGATCGAGCATGGGTGCAACGCAGAATTTTCTGTTAATGTTCAATGGCTTAGCTCAATCATGCTGAATTTTGGTACTGACCCCATTATCGACTAAGCCCTTTATATAAGGCTGCCGAGAGGCAAGGGCAGGAGTATAACAACATGAAAAATAAAACGACATTTCAATCTGGACAAGTCGTTAAAAGCCTTAGCGTTGTTGGTTACGAAATATCCCTGCAGCTCAAGGGTTGGCGTCTGCTAAGTCATTTATCTCTGGAGAGGTCCGCTCAGCCTTTAAATTCAGCCCTTGAGTCCATGCGCCCAGATAGACCACTGCGGCGGTTACCAGCCCGTAGGTTGCCATGGCGATGCATATCAGCACAAAGAAGTCCTCGGCACTAGCGTTGGGTTGATTGCTAAGGTACCAGCCGCCAAAGGCGACGACCAAAAGTCTAGCGAAGGCCCCCATCACCGGCCACAGCAATCGCCTTGCACCTTGCGATGCAAAGTATAGGCACAGGCCTAAACCAAAGAATGCGTAAAATGGGCCGACAATTTGTAGGTAACTTCGGCATGCCGCCCGTACTGTCTCCACATCGGTAAATAGGTTGGCCCAAAGAGATGGAAATAAGGAGAGTATTAGGCCCATAGATCCGGCTAATGCGGCAGCATAGAACGACGAGATCCAGCCAATTTTAACTCCCCTCTGGTATTTCCCAGCACCAAAATGAGTGCCCACCATGGTAATTGAGGCCGAGCCAATCCCAAATATCAGCGGGATCATCAGGAATTCCAAACGAGCACCAATGCCATATCCCGCCAACACATCAACGCCAAGTCTGGCCATCATGGAGGTGATAATAATGACGGTCAAAACCGAAGACAGGGGCGAGACCGAGGCCATGCTGCCCACTTTCAGAATATCCAAAAACGCGGAGGCTTGGATTGAGATGCCGTTAAATCGCAATTGCAATACGGCTGATGTGCGCATCAAAAACCAGAGCTGTAATAGCCCAGCAACAGTAAAGCCAACGATACTACCCACTGCAGCTCCTGCTATGCCTAGTGCAGGAAACGGACCTATACCAAAGACAAACACAGCTGACACTAAAATCTGGATTATTGAGCCAAGTGCCATGGCACCGGCCGCTACGTTCATTTGTCCCGTACCACGGATAACGGCGTTAAACACATTGGCTAGCCATATTGCCATGCAACCACTGAAGAAAAGGTCGGAATAGGCTAACGCTTCTTTTAGCACATCGTCTTTGCCTCCGAGAGTGCTGTAGATCGTTGCTCCAAAGCTGAGAAATAACCAAGAGAACAGAACCGAAAAACCAATGGTCAATATAAATGCATGCAGTGCAACTGACTCAGCGCCATCTCTGTTTCCAGCACCCAATTGCTGAGCAACAGCGCCTGCAATAGCACCACCAAAAGAGCCTCCCGCCATCATCATGGTTAACATGATCATGGGGAATGCCAGTGCCAGAACGGCCAAAGGGGCAGTTCCAAGCTGGCCAATATAAAAGGCCTCTGCCATGGACGTGACGAGCATAATAAACATCGCAATAATATTGGGTGCCGCCAATCTGGCTAATGTGGGGCTTATGGGATCTGTTAGCAGATTCTTGTGCATGCTTGTATTCCAGAGTAGCTGCGATCAGACGTACGCCAAAGGTACATTAAATGTGAATCAAAGGTGCAGTGAACAAATCGGTTTATAGAGCTGGCGCTTTCCGATATAGGTTGTCGGTGCCGCCATTAATTGTTTGCAACAGAATAGCATTCCGACACATTCGTGC
>Ga0209712_10002730_pt1 | contig 14477 bp, 9 predicted proteins | sample ArcOceMetagenome_FD_187443 | JGI IMG/M metagenome (GOLD analysis project Ga0209712, IMG submission 187443) | Marine eukaryotic phytoplankton communities from Arctic Ocean - Arctic Ocean - Greenland ARC118M Metagenome (SPAdes) (version 2) | ecosystem: Environmental > Aquatic > Marine > Oceanic...
GTTACAACTAGACAATTCTAGCCAAACGCAGAGCCACACGAAATATAATCATAATTCTAGTAAGCTCACCTTAGTACGAATTCTCTACCCTAGTAACATAATGTACCCCAGGTGCTACTGCTTGTACTACTATGGGTGGTACTACTACTGTCTACTGTTACATAAACCTTAATATTACTTTTAAGCCCTCACACACAAAAGAATCCTAATATTTATCAAAAAGACTAATAAAATATCAATGAGAATTTCGTTGAGAATCTCAGTTCTCTCATTATTCTAAGTAATACTTACTAGTATTATATCACTGTCTAAAGTGAATGAATATATAAGATCCAACGATCAACTCTTGCGTACTTGATCTTGGTAAATATCATCACTATAGCCTAGCATCGCAGATGCGCTGCAAGCAGCTCTAGATCCAGATAATACTTCATGTTCTATCGAATAAACTAATCATAAATTTTCAACGATCAATGAGGATCAAGTCCTATACAAACTACAAGTATATCACCAGGTATTCAAAGTTGTTGTACTTCTCTGCTTGGCGGTTCTCTTGCAAATGTCTATTTGTGACATTTTCAAACATCAAAATCGAAACAAACAAAAACACAAACGGATTTTTATTTTTTCTCCACGACATCAAGTAATGTCGGTATTATACTTCGACCCATTGTGTAACATCGAAGCTGAGTTCTCACTTTGATTGCAGTCAGGTCAAGTCAATTCAAGTGAATCCATAAATCATAAGACACCATTATGAAAGTGAACGCATCTTTCACCATTTTGTTACTATCCATTGCGGCATGCAACGCGGCAGCACATTCATAAAAAGAACATGATGGACCCAGCAATCTTGTTGTTCCAACGAATTGTAGTTCTTTCATCAAAGACAAATGGACAACCTTTGTTTGCAAAAACGAAAATCTAGGATCAGATCCTCATCTTATACAGCCCAAGTGCCACTCAAGGTATACACTTCAGGGAGGAAACACTCCAAAGGGCTCATTGTCGCGTTTCAAGGATTCAGTCCCTGCCCCGACTCCTTTGATGGTATGTCTGAAGCTTGGTTAGAGGCAGGATATGACGTTATAGTTCCTCTTCTTGTAGGTCATGGCCTGAGTCCAGGAAATTGTGCTGATCCTTTTTCGGATGAGAGTAAGGATATTACATTATGTATCAACGGCGATCGTGTTGATAGACTTCCTTTGTATCGTCAAGGATATATCGATTGGGTTGACACTGTGAACAATATCGTTACGGAAGAAGTCAAGACTCGGAAGTATAAGACAGTATTCGCAGCAGGTCTCTCTCATGGAGGTCCCTTGGCTTCCTACGCAGTCATTACAGGAAATGGTTTGTATGACAAAATGCTTTTGTTCAATCCTTTTTTTGGGATTTCTAGTCTCGAGGTCGATAACGAATTCAAAGAATGTCAAAATGGAAACCTTTCCGCAAGCGAATGCATTAATCACATTTTAGACTCCTTCGGAGTAACAGCAGGTTCGATTGATGATTTTGCGGGAGGTAGCCTGTTGGTAGATGCAGAAATGCTCAATATTGGGCTCCCTGAGGATTACGATGAAAATTCCTATGCGGCGTTTAATTTAGGAGGCCGTTTGGCCTTGTCAAATCTTGTGGAAGAATATGGCATTCTACCTGAAGGTGATTTTAAGCAGGATGTGGACGAGGGAGTTGTTTCATGGTGAGTATCTAATACGCTCTGAGCTCGATGGCAAGAAATATCAACCATTATTGTTTCTAAAAGGATGTCTTATTGTTTATATCAGGGGTGACAGGTGCAAGATTCAAATTGATGCAGGCCGAGGAGGATTCTGTAATTTCCGCTTGAGGAATCTTCTTGCCGCTCACAGTTTCAGCCAATTTGTATTGAAAGAGATGGGCTCGTCAAAGTCTATTGCTCAAAGAACTCAATTTATCGAAACAGAGCGTGATGGGACCATTAGAAATTCAATGACGTTACAGGCTGCGTATAATTTTGCTCGCCAAGGTTCCGATACCACGTTCTGCATGTATCGCGTGGAGCCCGGCTGTCCCCCCGAAGATGGCAATTTGTGTGGGGTGCCGCACAGCATGCTGTCAAAAGAAGAAGCTGTTGTGGAAGATCCATTCAGCCAATATTGGGCAGAAAGTTCAATAAGGAACGCTACGCGTTTCTTTGAACGTGGAACTAGAGTGGGGACTGAGCATACAACTGCAGACCCTTTCAGTGAAATACTTGATTGTGTGCAAGTTATTCTAGGCGAGACACAACCGAAGGAGCTCATCATTCCTCCACTCCGAGGAATTTTTATCCGTGTAGAAGGAGACCAGGAATTCCCATTGGAAGACTATTTTGAGGCTACTAGAAATCTTTCTGACAAGCTTGGTATTGCGGTATATCCAGCTGATACCCCGAAAACTGCACTGCATTTCGGTTCTGTAATTCGCGAGCTTTATTTCGAGACTGCGGATCGTCAATTGACAATTCAGAAAATGGAATATTTGGAAAACCTATTTGTCGAAGGAGATCTCAATGCGTTAGTTCAAGAACGCGTGGTCGTCGACATTGAATTCGCTGGATCGAGTATCAAAACAAGTGAAAAACAGAGTTCAAAGAAGGCAAAAAAGACAAAGACAAATAAGAGTGCAAAGGGTTCAAAAATGCCAAAGACAATTAAGAGTGCAAAGGGAGCATGGTCAAAGGTACAGAAGTCTAAAGTAATGCAGTGAGATTGACTTTTCTAACGAGGAATATCGAAATTGGCATTTGGCATCCTGGCCATAAGTCAAGGAGGCGCGCTTTGTGCCTTGTCAGTATCACCCCGCCAGGAAAGGTGAAACATAATTGACGTCTTCGCTCAACAAGAGGTGAAACTGATTAACTTGAACTATTATTCTGCATTAGATCATTTCAGAACAACATACGTGTATGCCGATGATCAAACCAGTTCAATGGTGGGGACAATTCATGTGTAGATTTCGCGATGAAGTCTTGTGACTGACCAATACAAATGCTAGATATATATAACGGCGGTGCCGTGAATAGCTAAAGTACAGAAGTTGGGGAAAATTCGTCGATCCTCGATCCCTGTCACATTTTGTTACACTTTTCTTGTTTGTAAACGGAACACATTCAAGGTGTATGCATAGAAGTGCAGTAGCCAATGATGCTTGTAATCTACACCAACACAATTTTGTTTTCCAAAATACTTTGTGCTGAATGTTATCTGTCATCACAACCATCGTCAGGGATGTCCCGAGCACCTCCGAGGTAAACGACATAATAGTGTTTCCTTTCTCTCCAGTCATTATCACATCATGGACACAAATGATTTTACACAGCTTGTGCACTAAACTCATCATCTCTCGGAATGCTCTTGATTAAATCGCTTTCTCGAAACGATGTAGTGCCATGGTTTGTTGTGACCTACAATGACCACTATGCCACAATCTCGAGATAGTGGCATAGTGGCATAGTAGTGGTCATTGTAGGATGCAACGATAATCATCAACTACTGTACTACGTAAATAGCATATCATACTGCTGTTGTAGTAGAGAAATCTACAACGCATTTTCTACGTGGGGTTCTGGAATCGTGCAATCAGCTTGTAGGGTTATCTACTGGTTGACTACAATAGCTAATAGGGGTGAGCAATGGCCTTATTCAGAATAATCAGCGACGTTTTTCCCCGCCGGCACCGTCTCCACCCGGTTGTATTTTGCTTGGTATTAGTAGGTATCTTCAATCTTCTCAACTTAATCTCATCACCCCACAACTCTTCTATCGCGCTTAGCAAGTATTGTTCTGGCATTATGGTCACCAAGGTCTTTCTCACTTTGGTGGTGTGCTGCATTCCTTCAGCGCTGTCCTTCAGTGTTCAGCCATCCCCAAAAGGTCATTACAGGAAAGCGACTGCACTAGGTAACTTTTTGACAGATATCGGAGACATGTTTACTGGAGGAAAGTTGGGAGAAGAGACAAACCTTCCATACTCTCCACAACTTTGCGAAGTGAATTCAATTTCTTCTGAGCCTCGATGCTATGCAGTAAAAGAGAGAGCGCTCTCATTCACAGGCGAAGACTTTGATGTTTATTGCACTGAAAGTGGCGAACCTTTTGTTAGAGTGAGAGGTGCAATGCTTCACTTACCGGGGAAAGACAAGATGAGGATTAGGTCTGTTGCAGGATGCGACGAGGAGGTTTGCGTATTGGATAGAGTTCTAATGGCCACCTCTCCCACCTATGACATTTACCGTGGAGGAATGGGTGCAGAAAAGATTGCTTGGATAGAAAAGGAGATTGTTGCTCTAACTGATACATTCGACGTTTACACTGAGGGGAGCGGGATTGGACCATTCAAAAAGCCGCCAGTGTACAAAATTTCAGGCGATTTTATTGATCGAAACTTTGCAATGAAGAATGCTGAGGGACAGGTTGTAGCAAAAGTTCAAAAGGATGGACTTATTCAATTTGATGCATTCAACCATTACCAGGTTCAAGTTGCTCCCGGCATGGATGCTTTACTAGTGTTAGCATGTGCGTGTGCCATCGATGAAGAGTTCGACGAGGAGCACGCCAAGAAAAGAAAAGAGCAACATGGAGAATAAATAAACCAAGAACCCCTTATTTTTTAACAAAGAATATGCTCAGATCTGATTCCTTTGCTTTGCATGAAACGCATTAGATCTTTCACACAATAGGCACCCAGGACGGTGGTTATATGGATCAACTTCTCGCGCAACATTGATATTAATTCTTGGATATGACTGGGACAAGAACGGAGGCGTCTTAAGATGATTGGAAAGATATGTATGCCAAGAATTGGACAAGTAAAACTTCGATGCCTTTCTGTTGTGCAGTAATATTCATGCACTACTTCGAGACTGATGCGAATGTAATCTGAAGGTTGAAGGTAGGCAGGTGGGCGACCTTTCCTACCGGTATGCTACATATCAATAACTCTTCTAATGCTGATTGAAAATAGAAAGCAAGATGTATCATTTTAAACATGAGCTCCGGGTTCTCCAAAAAGCTGCATAAAAAACATTGTCCCTTTTCGTATTCTTGTTTCTTTCCAGAAAAGGAATAGAATCTACCAAAGAGTTCCACCACTCCTCTAGCTGACAAAATGAATATAGTATTAACGAGGACAGCCCAATTTCAACTTTGTGCCTTCCTCAAGAATAGAATATAGAATAGGGTTCATCCCATTTTTTGATTACGTATCTTGAAAAAGACAAAACATTAGCAGAAACTGCCTGGTGTAGTCGTACATGGTAAATACACCAGCTAATGAAAGAGATGTAAATATTGCGAGGTAGAATTAGAAAAGTGGCTGTTCATTGGACGTGGTGTTGACGACCACGTCATTGTGCGTTCGTAATATGTTTAACTTTGGAGTTACTTTTTTGCATTGCACAGCTCTTTGAACCATAGAATTAGCCCCTTTCACCCCCAAACGCTGTTTAGGATTACCGCCTTCGACTTCAATACAACCAAAGCAATCTACTTGTGTGACATCAAAGAGAATAATACGCAACGGGTGAACACGACCGGGTTCCTTAAAGCAGGGAGAATGGTGTCGATGATAGTATCTGCACGACGAGAGGTGGTGGAGGTTGGAGGTGGTGATTGGAAGAAGAAAGTTTTCTTAGACTGACATTCGCTATTTCTTGACACCAAAGTTATGTGTTTTTGTAAACACGTATGGTACGGTATCGATACGAGGAGGGGCGTCAAAAGGGATTTTACAAAACGGCAATCAATCACTGTTGGACTGGGGTGAGAGGGGGCATAGATACGACCCCAATATCTGCCAAAATGATGAACTTCAAGTCGCGGGTTCTACGTGGTAAAATTCTACTTAAGTCTCTACGTGAAAGCTTGCAAGACTTGAGTATTCGCCTCCTCCGACATCGAACCCTTGTTAGAAGTCAATGCAAGCAGCAAGCAAGATCGCAAGAGGAAATCCATCACCCATCTGTCCTCTATCTAAGGCTCCTCTTTCATCTTCAATCTGATTCTCCACTGTAGCGATTGAGACACTTGTACATGCACAAGGCCTAAGCACATCACAATATTTTCGACAGTGCAGCAGTGATTCCATCCCTGTAACAAGAGGTATTCGTTTTGGTTGCATATCTAGAATTGGTGAACTACTAGCTATAGCTATTAATATACTAGTTGGAGGTGGAGACGAATCGCAGATCGCAATACAGAAACCCGGTTCTGCTACGTGATTAAAAGAAGATATATTGGACGCTGATATTATATTCCCAAGTATTTTTCATTTCAAGCTCGTTGGAAAACATTCAAGGTTGAGGGGTTTCGCACATAAATCTCGGAGAAATAGTAAACTGCCGGTACAAGTACTCTAGACACAAGACAGCGTGATCGATACGATATAGATCAAGATGAACAATCAAAACGGTAAGTGTGACGCAACAGGCTAAATTATCACTGTCATTTCATCGTGGAAGAGATGATATTAATCGCATTATCTAATTTTGTTTCGTGTTCCAAACAGTGCAACAGCCATGCTTTGCGCCCGCTAAGGTGCGTTATACATGAAACGTGAAGAACGTCATGATTGAACCGTTTTCTTTTCATTAAATATGATGCATGATATATTATAAAGTATCTCACAATATACAACATGCTTTTACACCTTCACAGTACGACGGAGACATTGACCTAAGCGATATTTTTGCAGAATACCTCAATGATGGAACAGACCCACTCACAACATTCAGCAACTATGGTGGTTTCCAAATGCAACAAAATGTTCCTGTTGCGCAAGCTCAACCAGATACTTCACTTATGCTCCCAACTGGTGGCATTCGAACAGCATTTCATTCCGGCGCAATGCCTAATACGGCTCAACCATCGTTTCAAAATAATGTTCAACAAGTTCAAGACCAGTATCAACAGATGCAGACGCAGATGCAGCAACAATCTCAACAGCTTCAGATGCAGAACCAATTGCAGCAACAATCTCAACAACTCCAGATGCAAGCTCAGCAACAACAATCTCAACAACTTCAGTTACAGCAGCAGCAACAACAGCAACAACAACAAAATGAACACATTCAAAAGAAAGCAAGAATGTCAGAGCAGCAGAATCAATTTGTTCAACCACAGGCAGCTGTTCCCTACAATGTAAGCACTTCTGGAAGTGGCATCACCGGAAGGCTGGGATACAATGTTCAAGGCGGGCAATTAACAATGCCCTTGCCCTCAAAAGATCAACACCCTTCTCTTTCAGTTGGAGTTGCATCTGCACAGAGTGGAGTGCAGTTACCAGTCGGAGTTGGAATTCGTTTGGGGGGGATCGCCCCAGCTGCAAATACAGGTGGAGCTGCAGCAATGAATCATTCACAACACGGTGGGGCTAGTTCTGCTACTGGATATGCAGGAAACAATGATCAATTGCCATTGTGGGCAGGGCACGGAACTGGCGGTTTGTCAGATCACGCAGTCGCCGAGCGAAGGCAACGGAATCGCGAACATGCAAAACGTAGTAGAGTGAGGAAGAAATTTCTGCTGGAGTCATTGCAGGCTGATGTACGGGAACTGCAAGTCGAAAATGAGAACTTGAGAATGGTGGTACAATCAAAGATACCTCAACACGCTCAGCAGATTATTTCTGAATGTTGTGCGAAGAATCCACTTTTTGACGATTCTAACGATAACGCGGACAAGAGTGGTGCAAAGAGTGGTGTAGAACTTGCCAACTCTGATTTTAGTCTCATTCAAAGTTTGACTTCCGGTCAGCAGAATTTCGTTCTTTCCGATCCTCGTCTGCCGGATAACCCAATTGTTTACGCCAGCGATGGGTTCTATCAACTAACGGGCTACACGCGTGAACAAGTGTTGGGCCGCAACTGTCGTTTTCTTCAGGGACCAGGGACTGATCCAAAAGCCGTCGATGTCATCCGCACTGCTGTCGCGAATGGAACTGATGCAACTACCTGTCTCTTGAATTACAAGGCGGACGGAACTCCTTTTTGGAATCAATTTTTTGTTGCAGCATTGAGGGATTCTGATAACTGCATTGTGAATTATGTAAGTCGTTTCTTGTCCAGACTACTGTGTCTGTCTATCTATCTTTGTTTGCTATTTTGGCCAATTGATTTGATTCTCATGATGGACAATGTTTATATTATCTGAAATCGAAACAGGTTGGCGTCCAATGTGCGGTAGATCCTGAAGCAGGAGCATCGGCACTTGAAGACAAGGTGAATTCAGTTCTTCCTTTGCTGAACAAAGATGGTGAACCTGAGAAGTAGTAATCCAGTCCAGTGGAAGTTACAGAAGGCCACGTTGGTGTAGTACGATATCTCATTGGAGTTGAGTAGTTTGGAATGAGGGTCAACTTCGCCGTGGGGGGATAGATTATTGTTTGCTGAACAAAGATGGCGAACCTGAGAAGTAGTAATCCAATCCAGTGGGAGTTACAGAAGGCCGTTGGTGGCGTACGATGTCTTTAGAGTTGAGTGGTTGGGAATGAGGTTCAACTTCGCCGCGGGGGAACAGATTATTGTACTGTACGAACACCATTTCCTGTTTTGGGTCTTGGTGCATGAAGTGATTACAGCCAGTTGCAATCACCGATATTTTTAATCATTAAAAGCATCTTCATTCCACGCTCTTTATGTGTCTGGAGGACAGTACTTGCGTTGTTGATCCAATGAAACGGGAGTATTAATTACAAGTATCATTCATAGTAATGAGATACAGGAATAGTATGTGTTTTGGGATTTGGATTTGTGTCCATGTGTGGGCGTTACTTCTATGGATCTGTATCAAACGCGTTAGTTTGGAATGATTTTTGTCATTGGCGGGCGGGGGATTCATTTTATAATTAACTTTTTTTGTCTTACTGCTTACCAGTATATAGCCAGTAAAAACAATGTCCGTGTTGGGCCATGGAGATTTGTCTCTTCTCCACCGACCTCCACAAGCGAGCAAGCAAGCGAGCGACAAGATAACACAAACACAAGACACAAGCTCAGTAGCTAGCATAGGCAACAGGCAAACTGGACAACTTCATCATCAATACAGCCATTTCCAAAACCGTGTTGTTCTTCGCGGTAGCCTGCAGCCGTACTTTATTCATATTTACAAACTGAACAGTTTTGCAAAAGAACTATAAAGCAGCAACAAAATGTCCAATCAACAGGACAACGAGCCATCGGCGACCGCTGCATCCGCAGTAGCCCAATCCGATGCTCTCAACGCAACCCTCCTTGCATCTCAAGCCGAACGAACCATGGCGAACCTCCAAACGAAGAACCAGTCACTCACTCAGCAATGCGACTCGTATCAATCCCAAGTCAACTCTCTAAACGATAAACTGACGGAATTGCAGAGTCATCTCAAGGCCAAGAATGAGGAGGCGGACAAGATTGGAGAGCTGGCGAAAGGCGATTTGAACAAGTTGAAGGTAGCGGAAGAGCGAGAGAGAGATGTCAGTGAAAGAATGGCGAGAGTAGACGTTGAGGCTGACTCATTGAGGCAGGAAATTAGGTGTGTTATTTTTCAACAGGACTTGATCTTTTTATTTCTTGCTTGCGCGAAGATGATCGTGTACTCATTTATATATTTTCAATTATTTCGTAATCACTCTTTCATGCAGCCGTCTAACGGCAAGCAGCACTGCGCTCTCGGCGCAAGTCACGGAACTACAATCTTCCTCGACGCTCTCCTCTTCCTCCGCTGCACCCCTTCAGTTTGAAAACACCCGGCTAAAAACTGAGCTCTCTTCCCTCAATTCACACTGCAAATGGCTCGAGGAGGAACTAAAGTCTCGTTCGAACCAAGGGGCAGAGCATAAAATCAAGAGTGCTAAAATGATTCTCGGACTGAGAAGTGAGTTGAATGAAGTCAAGGTGGATTATGATGAGGTTCTGGCTCAAGTTTCTAGTTTGAGTATGCAAAATGAGAGCTATAGGAGGAGAATTGATAGTGCTCAGAGGGAATTATTGGATAAGGATCAGGATCATGCAGATACTGTTCATGAGTTGAAGCTAGATGTTCAGTCGGAGCGTAGGCTTGTCAGCTTGAACAAGGAGAATATTGCAAGGTTGGAGGAAAGGTATAATGATGCCGTTAGGGGTATGGGGAGTATGAAAGCTCTAGCTGCTGCCGCAGAAAATGATAGGGAGCAGGAAGTTCTTGCTGTTCGAGCAGGGGTTGAGATAGAGTACAAGAATGCATTGGAACACGTTGAAAAGGATAACGAGCGGAGAATTGCAGAATATCAAAAGCAACTTGATGACGCTTTGGTAGAAAAGGCTCAGATCGAGGATGAGTTCATGGGAGGGTCTGGTAGAAGAGCTATTACTGCCGGTGGCGAAGGTCCAGCCTTGCAGTTGACAGATGGAGAACCCATGACCTTGACAAAGCTGTACGTGAAGCTCGCTGATACCCAGGACGAGGCGAGGAAGGAGAGGGCAGATAAGAAGAGACTTGAACTTTACCTCGAACGAGTTCAACAGGAAGTTGAGAGTGCCGCTCCAAGGCAACGTCAAGAGCGCAAAGAATATGAACTGGCCATGACTCAGAACCAGGAGATGCACAGTCGGCTAAATGAAGCGTGGGAGGAGAGTAATACTGCTCGTCGCGAGTTGCAACAATTGCAAAGAGAACTCACCGATACTTCGAGAGAGTGTCATGAATTACGTCTTGAGAATAGTGATATGGCTAAACAAGTCCAAACTCTTTTGCAAAAGTCCTTGGGTGGGGAGGATCTTGCTGCCGAGATACAGGATCAGAATCAGCGCTTATTGAGGGAACACCATCGTATGTCAATGAGTATTTCTGATCTTCAAGAAAAACTTGACAACGACAATGTGCAACAGCAGCTTGAGGAATTGGAAGCTATGAAGGAAGAAAGAGAAAATCAGGCCAGACTGGTAGCGAACATTGTTCAGCAGAGAGATTTGTATCGTGCCTTGCTGAATAAAAATGATCAATCTCTTCTTGCCGAGTACGGCGCAGATGGCGCTATTATCGCCGCCAAGGACCAAATTGAGAAATATACCGAAGTCGACACTAGGAACAAGTACCTCGAGACTTCTGTAACAACGTTGAAAGCAGAACTCACATCCATTACAAACGAAAAAGTTGGTGTTGAGGAAAGGCTTCTTCGGCTGGATGCACATTCGAACGAAATATCTGTTACAAATACAAGGCTTCAAGCAGAAATCACGGCTGCCCATGCGGCATCTGCTCGCAGTAATGCCGAGTCCACATTCCACGTAGAAAAGGTCGGAAGACTCGAGGATGCCTTGGAGGTTGCAAGAATTGATCTCAACCGCGCTAATGATGATAAAAGGAGCCTCCAGCGTTTGAGTGAGGACTTGCAATCCGCCTTATCCGTTGCCAAAACCGGACAATCTAAGGTGGAAGAGCAGCTTCGACAGGTCGCTGTCCGAGTGCGCCTTGCTGAGGCGAATTGCAATGCTCTGAAAGATACAGAAACTAGGCTAAACGCTGAGAATGACTCCCTTCGATCTGAGCTTGCTAGGCACGTGGCTCTTCATGAAAGCATGCAAAAGATTGAGGCCAGTTTGTCAACAAGAGGCAATGAATTTCAGAATCGTCTGGAAGGCGAAGTTGCGACTCTGACGGCTACTTTGTCGTCAGAAAAGTCACAGCACAGTTTGGCTGTTGAGAAATTACAGAATCAGTTGGCAGATGCAGAACTTAGCTTCAGAGATGCCGAGAAGCAAAAAGAGGCAGCGCTAGGAAAGGCTCTATCCGCGAAGGATGATCTTATCAAGGCGAATGGTGAAAGAAAGTCAATATTCGACAAATGTGAGTTGCTTGAGAAAGAATTGAATTTGGCGAAGGTCAAGCTCGGAGATTCTGATGCTGATACTTCAGATCTAGAGAAGATTGAGAATCTTTCTATGGAGCTAGCTTCCACGAAAGCCGAACTTGAAGCAGCCAACAAAAAGGTCCAAGACTACAAAACAATGGCGCAGTCAAGCGAGAAGACTCTCGAGAGCGCTACGACAGCTAGTGGGGACTTCAAGAACATAACACTGGCTAAGATCAAGGAACTAACTGATGAACTGAAGATTGCCAAGGAAGCTGCCACGTCCAGACAGGAGGCACTTGAAGAATTGACGAAGGATCTTTCAACGAGCCGCGGAGAGCAAGAAAAGGTTGTTGACGATCTCAAAGCCCAAATCAATGCACTGAAAACAGAAATTGAAACCTCCAAGAGCAATCAAATCGCCTTCGAAACGCAACGGAACAATGCCACTGAAGAAATGAAGATCTACAAAGCAGAAGCTACGTCTGCAAAAGATAATTACGAAAGAGAGTTGGCCTTGCATGCTGATGCTCGTAAGGAACTTCAACAAACCCGGGTAAGATTGGAAGAAGAATCTCGTTCGCATCAAGCGACAAAGTCGCAACTAGACAATTTCAATGACGAAATCGCTTCCGAGAAAAATGCATGGGAAGATAACAAGAGACGCATGGAAGAAACTCAGAAACACGCAGAGATTCGATTGCTTGAGGCGCAAGATCAAAATAAGATCTTACACAATCAATTGGCAACACTGAACGAGACGCTAGTGAAGATTCAGTCAGAAAAGGTTGATGCTGCAGCTGATGCCGAAGGAGATAATGACACGTCCGCAGGCGGCGACGGTGCAGCTCTACTCGCAAAACAAATATCCGAACTTCGTGAGATCGTCAGGTACCAGCGCCAAGAGAAGGACGTAATTGAGACACAGCTTGATTCTGCACGTCGAACATCCGAACGAGAGCGCGCAGCAGCAGACATTGCCAAGAAATCGTTAGATCAATTGCGTAGTGAAGTTGACATTTTGCAAAAGCAAATTTCTAATGAATCCAACGATGTTTCTTCTGCTACGTCGGCAGAGGCACTTGCATCGAAATTGAAGCAAGCTGAAGACCAACTGGTATTGCTCCGAGAGAGCAACGCCATGCTTCGTGTGGAGACAGAGAAATTGAGAGAAACTGTTGAGTCCTCAACTCAAGGTACCGAGTCGGCAAAGAATGCGCTAGGGCCTGCTACTGAAAAATGCAGGGAATTGGAAATTGACAAGTCCTCATTGGAGGCTGAAAAAGCGAGTTTAGGCAGAGAGGTAGATTTATGGAAAAGCCGGGTTCAAGGATTGGTCAAAAAATTCAACCAGGTACGTAAAATCACGAAACACTTTGCTTTGTTTTACTGGTGAAACTTTGATTGAAAACTAATCAATCTATTGTAACTGATTTCAAAAGATTGATCCTGAAGAGCACTCTATTGCTCTCAAGAAGGTCGCAGACGCCGAAAAGCAGTGTGCCACTCTTCGAGCCGAAAAAGAAAAGGCCGAAAATGAGAGTTCAACTGCCAAATCTCTTTTAACAAAGTTGCGGTCTGTGGTCGCAGCATCGAAGAACGCCCTTGCGAAAGCAAGCGCCGAAAAGGAAGAACTCACGAAAAAAAATTCAGGCTCTGCGAAGGAAGCGAAAAAGGATTTCGAGGAGCTGAAGAACGCCAAAGTCAAAGCGGAGAGCGATTTGAAGTCTGCTAAACTTCAGGTCGAAGCTCTAGATACTCGACTTGGAAATTTGAAGAAGATTCTTGTAAAAAATAGGGCATTTGCAACGGAATCTCAGCAAAAATTAGACGCCGCAATGAAGAAAGAGGAGGAAGCACTGAAACTGCTCGCGGAAGAAAAGGAGGCGCACCATGTAGCTTTAAAAGAAGCATTAAAGAACAAATCGACCGCTCATACTGAAGAACACGACTCTGTCACACCTCTGCCTCCCTCTAGTGAGCAGGAGTCTGCAGATTCTAAGACCCTCCTCTCACAGGAGGACACGTCTTCTAAAAAAGATTTATCATCAGAAAGTGTCGAGGATAAGGTTCCACCTACCCCGAAGGTTCCCAAGGAAGGCTTCAACTTTGTAGCCAGTAAGGATGTAACATCCAAGGATACGACTGCTGAATCTGATTCCAAGAGCAGCGACGAGAAGGAAAGTTTAAATGTTTCAAACTCCAAATCAGCATCCGCAGAAGAAACAAAACCAATTACCAAGGAAAAGGAATCATCGGATGAAATCAAGCATGTATCTTCTTCGTCTAGACAGGATCCAGCACCACAGAAAGACGCAAAACTGGAAGAGAGTGCTGAAAGTGCATCTGCAACACAGACCCATGTCGGTGCAGCAGAGAAATCTGATGCAATTTTGCCAAAGAAGGATTCGCCAGGAACAACTCCAGTAACCTTAGCATCCTCATCTAAAAAGGAAGACAGTTTACGTGAAAAACTCCTCAAAAAGAATACATCTGCAACGCAGACCCATGCCGGTGCAACAGAGAAATCTGATGCAATTTTGCCAAAGAAGGATTCGCCAGGATCAACTCCAGTAACCTTAGCATCCTCATCTAAAAAGGAAGACAGTTTACGTGAAAAACTCCTTAAAAAGAAGAGGGCCCTTGAAAAG
>Ga0209712_10002731_pt1 | contig 14477 bp, 13 predicted proteins | sample ArcOceMetagenome_FD_187443 | JGI IMG/M metagenome (GOLD analysis project Ga0209712, IMG submission 187443) | Marine eukaryotic phytoplankton communities from Arctic Ocean - Arctic Ocean - Greenland ARC118M Metagenome (SPAdes) (version 2) | ecosystem: Environmental > Aquatic > Marine > Oceanic...
TTATTTATTATTTATTATTTATTATATTGTTGTAGAGTTATTTGAGCGCGCAAAATTTCTACTGCATCAGCTAGCCCACTGAGTAACAAGTCAACACGGTTACCATACATTCATGGGTTTCAGGTTTCAGTACAAGTACATAGTATGTTCAATGTACGGTACAAACAGTAGTACCGTATGTACAGTATTGTTGTGAAAATGATTGAAAATAAGAAAGCATTATTGTAGCGTGCAATATTTTGTATACCCCTGATTACTTTATACACATAACACAGTAAGATTCTTATACAATATTATAATCTCATCACCCCAACAGAGTGGGAAATGATATGGATACACCAAGCGAATACACGTAGTTACAATCTCTTCTAACATTCACGAAAATAATTCCTGCAAATTCGTTCAGCAAAACAAGAGCAAATTCCAAATTTTCGGGTGAATTATCTTGAGGAAATTTCCTTATACAATCTCATTTGGACTAAGAACCTTGGCTTCAACATGTTCTTTATTCGGGGGAAGAATCTTGGCAGCTTCATACTGAGGCGCGTGTTCTATATTGTCGCCATCGTCGCCACCCCCCTCCTGCCCATCATCTACTGCATCTAAGCCATCTAGGCAACTCAACTTATCGTCACAAAATTTATAAGCTTCCAACTTCTGTACATATGAAATGGATCTTGAAAATAGAACCAACATCGCGACCATAGCAATTGCACCAGCAATGACTTGAAGGATTGGTGTTTTCATTTCCTTCATGGCTTTTGAGTATACGCGTTTTTGAAATGTATTCGCCGAGCTGATAATATATGCATTATCGTCTTGGTCATTCGCTTCTGCATAGTCTGTATCGTTCGCTGGTGAAATCGTGTAAAACTCATCACATGAGTCTTCCGATGCTGAGCATCCAACCACTTCATCGCACGTCATACAAAATCCTTGTATCATATCGCTATCGGTCTCATCAGAGTCATTCAAAAAGTCGTGATATCCGCCTTCAAAGTAGTTGCAAGGTCCATTGTACGCATCTATAGTAAAACCTTCCGTCTCCGTACTAGTACTGTCGTCATATTCGTAGACTAGGCTTCCTCTGATGGATTTGGTCCCGGAACATTGGGCATCTTCATAAAACAGATAGGCATTCAAAGCATTGCAATAAGTTTGCATCGAAAAGAGGAAGAATAGCAGTCCTGTCCCTTTACGAGACACGTGCGAAGTTTGCATCATGGTTCAATTGGTTGTTATTTCGCTTGAAGTTGTTTTTTATACGAAAAATCAGAGGATGCCTTCGCGTCTTTGCCCGTCTCCTCGCCGCATGCATGCAAGCATGATGCATGATGCTCGCGGCGCTCGCTGCTGGCTGCGGCGCTGTTTCATTTCTATTATCTATTATGCTGCTATTATCTCGCCGAATATTAATTTTGACATCAGATCTTGAACAGAGAAGACTCGTAGACAAGCTACATTTGCCTTATCTTAGGCGTATATTTCCTCACAAAACCAGCTTGAAGCTGCACAACAAAACACAAAATCCCTAACAAATAACTTCTTGATTGAACCGCTTGATTAAACAGAGAAGAGTCTTATAAACTTAGGCCTTATATTTTCTCACAAAATATTTTGATAGACGAGCTATACCTCCAAACCTACAGCAACTTCAAACTACGTGTATTCAAAATAATAAATCACGTTCGTCAAAAACATTTCCGCTCAATCTCAAACTCGATGACTGCTGCGAAAATTTGAAGGTGACAATTAATAACGGATTTTTATTATGGAATGTTCAATTTGGTCTACTCATACCAGAGTTTCCTCGTCATCATCGTAGTACTTATGGAATTGATCCAGCTCGTACACATTATCCATACTTCCGAGAAAGGTTGGGACACGCATGTGAATTTCAGTTGGTTTCACATCTAGGATCCTCCCAACACCAGTTGATGCTGCTCCTCCAGCTTGTTCCATAATCATGCCCATAGGATTACTTTCGTATAGCAGTCTGAGCTTCCCCTCTGGATTAGGCCTGGTTCCAGGATAACCATAAATTCCTCCATTAATTAAAACATTGTGGACATCTGCAACAAGAGCTCCAACGTAACGGGCATTGGATCTATCAACACATTTTTTTAATTAGCCAATCACGAGTAAAATCTTAGTGAGAATTTCAAATCAGCCAAGCTTACCTAATTCCAATGGAGCTGGAACCCTCCTTCAAGGCATTCAGGTATCTTTGAACAGGTTGGGCAAAATCGTGAAAGTTTGCTTCATTGAAGGAGTAAATTGGTCCGCAAGATGGGATCCTGATATCGGGGTGCGTATGAAGGAAAATAGATTTATCTAGATTGCAATAGATTTCCGCGTAGGCAAGGGTTCAAAGGTCAGCCAAGTTTTTAAACATACATTTCAAAATTCAGAGTCACGGAAATAAATGCACATACCTGGGTCCAAAGTAAACCCATCAACGCCCGAACCCATGGTCAAGACAAGAACAGTAGTAGCACTGGAAAGGAACACGATTAGAATTAGTTCATTCGTCTTTATAAAAGGCAGAAGACATCTAAACATGATACAATGAAACTTACGAATACAAGCAATATCCAGCAGCAACCATTTCATTTCCCTTTTGAAGGAATGTACTTTCAGTCGGTTTTGTTCCTGGAGTGCATTTGTAGATTCCAAAAATAGTTCCAACAGGCATTGATGAGTCAATGTTCTTGCTTCCATCAAGTGGGTCGAAGACTGCTACGTAATCTCCTACTGCAAAGGCGTTGTCTCCCTATGGAAACAAAAGTAAAACGAGTTAGCATCGACATCCAGCATAATGATGTCTAGTGCAAAAGATGCTTCGTGCAAAATATCTTTAATCTTCACTCACCATTACATCTGGGCAAGTTCTTGGCAAGTCCTCCTCCTCACTTGCAACCGCTGCAATAATCCCCTTACTGCTTCCACAGAATTGTTTCAACATGATCGCATTACATACAACATCAAGCTTTTGCTGCACCTCTCCCTGAATATTTGTGTCTTCCAATGGTTTACCCTGCGCATCGACCGCAACACCGTACAAGTCATCAGTCTGAGCTCTCTGCACAATTCTATTGATTTGTTTACATGCCTCCCCAACACTTCTAAGCACTGGCTCTAGATCTCTGGCGGCTGGACCTCTCTTCCAAGATTCAACTTCTAGATAACGGCTGAATGTTTGAAGTTTCTTTTTCTTTTGCTTGGAGGTTGCGGATGCAACACTTGAACCTGTCTTCGGCTGTTCTACATTGTCAAAACTGGCGAAGAGTTTTGTGGCAGCATAGGATTTTTTGAGGAGAGACTCCTGAAGTGAGAGGGAAGAAAATCCACAAACTCCCTCAAGGAAAAAAACGGAGGCCACGATTGCGAAGAATTTCATTTTGAATTTTTGTTTCACAGAAGATTAATGTTCTTCTAATTGCTTGCTGTGATGACAAGATGGATGGATGGTCGGTGGACGGTCGTGCTCGAATGATGGTTGATGGTGGTTGATGATTGGATCTTGATTGGATCGATGGAGGTTGGAGGTTGGAGGTTGGAAGCGACGAATACGAGAGAACAGAAATCCTTGATATCCATGATAAGTAAGGACTGACAGACCACAAAGTGATGTGGAAGCCACAAGGCTTTTACAATAGTAGTGCTGCAATACTGCTGCAATGCAAATATTCAAATACTGGTACCAGAAGAAACTTTGAAACTAGTTTTCTCCTCCCATTTTCGTTTCAGGATCAAGTGAAGTACCAAACAGTACTTGGCAATTCAGTTTTTAAAATAAACACACTATATACACCCACCACATGACGATGAATACAATCACACCCTAATCCAGTGATCCTTCACTTTCCCGCTTCTCTTCTTTTCCTATTATTGAGGTAGAAAGTAGCTCAGAACCTGTACTACAGTATACATATAGCGGTTAAGGACGTTAAATTATTTAGCTAATTATTGTCTATACAGAAAACCGTCTGTCCGTCTACAATTGATGCTTCAAGTTTAAGGCCATTGCTGACACAAAGAAGTGCGGGCGGAGTATCCTCTTTCCTCGACTCGGGTAAATACAGGCACGATTTATGACGCATCTCTTCCAATTTTCCTGACAAATCTGCTTCGACAGCAGAGAATTCGAGAAGACTGTATCATCAAGTATCATATTCCCAAATCGTCCCACAAGCAGTAAGACCGTAAGACCACACGACTTAATATTCTCACTAGATCACAACCAAAGATGCTATCAGACACTGCTGTTGTTTCGTCTTCCACCAGCCGTTGTGTTCCCGTCTATTGCGATAGTAGTACCAGCGTTTTGCCATCTCAGAAGAATGATTTGTTGGTGCAACCAAAACAAGAAATTGAGCCCCCGGCGCCGTTAATAAGAAATACTCCGTCAACCATCAATACTCCCCTAGCCCCCCCCGATGTAATACTAGTATTAGCACCGCAAGAAGAAGTGAAACAGAGAGCTTCCTCCCTTCTTAGCACTACTCCTCGTCGCTCGATCTCAATTAGGAACAAGCTCCAAAAGAATATGAAGCAGCAACTGAAAACAACCCATGCATTTTATGAAGAACCACGTACTTTTGCTGAATTTGACGAATGGTTTGAGCACTGCAGAGAACCACGAGTTCTTTCAAAGCTATCCGAACTTCGTGATATTCAGCAAGAAGATCCTCGAACGCGTTTGAAATTGCCAGCAGCATCAAAAGAAGATGTTCTGTTCATGAACAAACGCATCCAAGACGAAACACAGGGTATTCAAAAATCAGAGTATCACCTTCCTTTGCCCTCCTCGATCTGCAAGACGAGATCCCCAATGATTCTTGACGTTGCCCGTCTTCAAGAAAGTTATGCACTATTAATAAACAGACGCGAGAACGGGTTAACAATGCGAATTCCCCAACAGATTTTGATGATAATCAGGCTTCTTCCAGGAAACTCCAGATGCTGTGATTGCGGGTTTGCCAACAATGGAACTACCAAGAACAACGAAGAATTCTTATCTTGGGCACATGTTGCTCATGGCACAATTCTTTGCGAAGAATGCGCGCTTCTGCACATGCATAGGGGCAGCGATGACGATATTAAGAGCTTTGAGACTGATTTGGACTGGAAATTCACCGAGATCATATCCATGCTAGAAGGAGGGAATGAGTTTTTTTGGCTAGAAATGAGTTTTGCCAGAGAAGAAACAAAGTCAAATAGCAGAGGTTATCGTTATAGAGAAATGCTCAGAAAAAAAGTATCGAAAGTTGTTTCACTACCTGCACTCTTAAGTTAAAAGTCCCTATTGAATAGGAGATGTACAAACGATCCATGTAAGAATCCAGAAGTGAGGTATCGATGCGGTTGTAGCCTCGTCAGCAGTAGCCGCTGACGATTGACAAATTCCATTGTATCAAGACTTGTCGCGATGCTGGAGACAATAGTAAAGTGGTGGTCTCCACTGGTCTAGTAAGAAATGTCACATTTGTACTACTGTACATCATAGTGTTCTTGGAGTACACGTAGCAACGAAGTAATAGTTTTAATAAAAAAGTAAAATCTTCAAAGTAATACTACGTGTACGCGTATGTTCGATTTTCTTCTAATTAGAAAAGCAACCCTGGTGAACCTAATCAGCCAGTGCCAGCGTACTAGCGTAGGTTATCATTCATATAAAAATACACAAGCACGAAGATCAAGGCTTCCATTAGATATGAGGAGAATCTTGCCAACTGAATTTGTTCATACGATGCAAAGAAGTAGTCTACTGTAGGTTTGCAGTGCTAGATTTATTTGACAGATTGGTAGAAATGGATTGTAAAGACAAAGACGGACAAGGCAAGTACGACGACCTTTTTTAAAAGAGTAAGATGTGCGCTTCCAGTCTTAATGTTACCGTTGGTCATTATATTTTGTGGTACAACAATACATCATTCTATATTACATACTCGTAGCAGGTATGGTATTGAATATGATATTGAATATACAGTAGCACTCCCACCGACTGCTTCATTTTCCAACCTAGTATCACATGCCAGTGTTCTCAATTATCACCACGCACACTTCGAACTTATTCTTGCATTCGTTCCCTCGCGCTATCCCTTTGCATGGTAATTGCCTCCACAGCAGATTTTGCATCGTCCACCCATAATTCAGCTTCGACCAGACAAGGGCAACAAACCTCGGGACAGCAAGATGGTACGAAAGTCATTGGCCATCTACCTCGTTTGCACATTCCAAAGCAGAATCTAGAATCGATGAGTACTTGTTCCCCTCGCCCTCCACACCAAAATGTTTTGCAATCATTGCATCCTCTTGTACTATCTCGTACTGGTATCAATTATGAATGTCGATATTGTGTCAATGTCTGAATGTCGCTAGTACAATTGCATCGAGAACAGCGTACAACGTGCAGCACACAGCCGTATTAATTGAAAAACCAAACTCACCATTGTCAAAGTGCTCATCATCAAAGTACATTACTGTAACGTTATCCCTCACTGCTAATTTGAAAAGAGAAGCTCCACAGCAACTTCCTCTAGCAGCCTGCATAGTAGGGTTATTGAATTCTAGACTATTTTCACGGATGTAAATATAACGCGATGAATCAACTCGATTCACAATGTAGGTGGGGTAATCGATGCAACAGCAGTAAGAAAGCGCCGGGCAGGAATCGGGAGCGTTGCAGCAAACAAGGCATCCAGTTCGCCGCGAGCCAGGTTGGACAATGTGCGTCAGTCGTACTATTCAGAATGAATCAGGTTGAGAGATAAAATGTGTGAGCCGCTTGTTTGTTTGTTGGTTCCTTCTTGTTTGATGTACGGTGTAGTAGCGAGGATACTAGTATTCGGCTTACTTCTATCGCTTGCAACCCTTGAGAGCATTCTCCTGTCTTCAACGATATACGGCGGGACTTGATCTATCATTTTGGTATCCCGGTTTTGAATTTGTGATGAGTTGTTGTTGCTTTCGATTGAGTGAGTGGGGAGTGAGGAGGTGGGAGGTGGGAGTGAGACGACTGTCTTTGTTGTTTGGTTGTCGTCTCTGGTGGTGGGTTCTTTCTTCTTTCGTCGTTTTTTCAAAAAATATCGATAATGTCTCCTCATTTATTAAAAGGCTATTTCCCACATGAATATGTTGATTTTGATTGATTTACAAACAGTTTGAAGTTAGTAGATATGATATTGCACATTGCACATTGCACTAACGGCATCAATCAACAGTACATGATGTGTACAAGTAGCGGTACTAGAATTCACAGTACTGCTGTAGTGCGAAATCAAAATTATCTTGCGTCACAAACATGATTGCTGTCATCAACAAACTGACAGCGGCCGAGAACCGAGACAACTCCCTCCTTTTCTCAACACACAACTCAGCAGTTTGATGCATCCTCCTCCCTTTTGCCATGTATTCAACCAAAACAATTCACAAGAATGTTGGTCAAACTTACACGTCAATAGGCGACCCATATAAATCATCAGTGGAAGCATTACCAGAACGCTGGAAACAGAAAAATCTCACAACTCAAAAATTTCCACTCAAAAGTGGACTCTTTAGCAAAGTTGAATATCACCAGGAACCGTACACGGAAATCGCAGAGCAGTACACAAAGACCCAACCACTTGATAAAAGAAAGTTAGGTTTCGGATCTCATGATGCATTCAAATCTGGAGAGTTTACGAGTACAAAGGCAACCGAAAGATACCGTTATTGTGTCAAGAATGAAATGAAGCTTCTGGACCGTCATCAAAAGAAGCAAGATGCGGAGAAAGGACCAATTGCTCTTGCCAGTATTCCCCAAAGGGAACCTCCAAAGGATAAGTTTGGGCAGCCCTTACAAGAGCCAATGTTCCTTTATGATATTGGCAGATCGCAGACAACACCATACACCCCTGAAGATTCTCATGATAGCTTTTACAAAGTTCCAAAGCATGCTCCAGTGGATCCAAAACTAAAGGGAAGGGACACTGTTCGGAGATTGGGGTCGCATAAGACAATGAGCTCTATGATTGGGGAACGTGCTTGGTCTCACAAATATGATAAGCCGAGTTATGGGATAGTTAATTGTGTTCAAAAGTTTTATGATCGTGGGCATTTGGAAGCATGTAATTACTAGGTACACACGTGTAAGAAGCTACACGTTTTCGGTTTGAAATCATGTGAAATAAAGAATACAATCTTCATTATAGAACAAACATTTAAAAACACAATTACATTGCCTTCGCAAATTGTACGAGTACAGCAGTAGCTTTGGAGCTGCAGTACAGAAATAAGCCATTATTCTTTGTAAACAGTTGAACCAAGCAAGGTTGAACAATGAACAATGAAGGTACCATCACCAAGACGATGTAGACAGTACAAAAGACCTTCCTTTGTTGTAAATTTATTACATGATGTTTAATAAAGGTTACTTTAAACTGCAAGCATCTCTGTTAGCTCAGTTGGTAGAGCGCGAGACTGTTAATCTTGAGGCCAATGGTTCGACCCCATTACGGAGAGTTGCTTTTTGTTCACGAACACCGTGAATCAATATGTGCACGAAGACATGTTCTATATTCTAAGGCCTCTACTGGAATACATTTTTATACCACATATCAACAGATAAGATTGTTAGCAGATCATTTAATCAAATACGAAAATTAACGTTCGAATACGAAAATAGAATTTCTCCAAAATACGCATATAAACAAACAGAGCATGCCTACTGTATATCATTTGAAAACACTGAAAGTGATACATTGACCCGATTGACCAGGCCGGTTTTTGCTCGCTGGGGATACTGTACTAAAGCAGCAGAAGCAGTGTTAAATGAATGGGAGGGATGGATGAATCTCCTAGATGGTGTATTGAGGATTACAACAATTCCGAGGCAACTATGGCACGTTATACTTTGCAGCTCGCACTCAATCCTAAGCTGAAATGTGAACTTGAATTCATTGTTGTATTTTCTAGATCCTTTTGGAATAAGCATTTCTCTTGGCTCCATCGGATTGACGAGAAGACAAAACTATCATGCCATTCGTCTCACGAGGCACTGTTTCACGTTGCGGTGATGAAACGAGATCTACTTAATATAAAAAATAATTGGAGAACAATGCCCAAGTTCGATGCATTCCGGACATCCTTTGATAATTTGCCCTCGGACGTTGTCAATTTAGAGGGAAAGGCAACCGACTCAGGAAAGGAGACTATGTTCAAGCAGATGAACATTTTCTTTGCTTCATACGAGACAACGTTCGATTGGCATTTTGACCGCTGGAGTAACAGTCTTGCTCACTTCTCTGTTGCATCTTCAAATCCAAAAGTTTCTTCAATGTATGCAAAGTGGTTTTTAGGTTACGATCTACTTAACACAGCAGTTGTTCGAGATGATGTTGACCTCTGTAATGGGTGCCACATTCATAAAACCACTTGCATGTCGTCTGAGCTTACAGCCTTTCTACAATTACAAACCTGCAGCCATGACAATATTCTTTTTTAGCCAGTATAATAGTAAGCTATTTGTCTGATTGCTGATGGTGCCAATCTATACACTGACGGTGACACAGGTGAAGATATTACATTGTTGTGTTTTCGTAGAGTAATATAAGGGTGATATTATTGTCATGTAATGTGTGAGTGAGATATGATACATGATCATATGATATCGGTATCGCCGGTAGAATGTTTGGTGTGATGGTTGCATTTTTACAGGGGGGGGGCAGACGGAAATGATGTTTTGAATGTGTGTTGTAATCCATTTATATTGTATTAGGAGATGAGTTCTTACATAAGCCCAAAATGTGTACTACTATTGCCCTTCCAAAATGGAGCGGGATGTAGACTCATACAATGAAGATTCTGATCCAATATCCGTGTGATATTCGGAAGCAGACTTCAACCAGATTGCGAGCGATGTAAATGGTGTCTTCGACCCTGATCACTCATCAGGGAAGAATTAGAGGCAATCCTAGACCATCATTTCTGCGGAGGTATCCTGGAGTTCAGAGTCCGATATTCAACTGATAAACTTGCATGGCACCCCCTCGAACTAGTCAAGGATGTAGATCCGCAAACCATATCTAAGTACGTGTTAGCGAATGATCTAGGACTTATTTCAAATGGTACACATCATCGCTGGGTTCGAGCGTTCTTACGTTCCTTCAAGCGTACGTTGTGTCACCTTTGCCGATGTCATACATTCAGATTCGAAGCGATGACTTACCATCCATCTCCAAAGAAACATAGTTCTCACCGTGCCAATAAGGAGCACAAGGCCGCTGATCACGTTGAGGAGAAGGCCACTGCACCAAAAGGCAGACATACTTTCAAATATGGACTCGAAGTCCCCAAGAATTGGAAAGACATTTTGCGCATTGATGACGCCGCAGGCAATAGAAATTGGCAAGATGCTGTTGAGAAAGGGGTAGCCGTATTGGTAATGCATGGCTGCTTTGATTTTAAGTCTCCAGATTTCAAACCTTCTAGTGATTTTCAATACTGCAGATTTCACTTTGTGTACGAGATCAAAAAATGTGATCTGTGTCACAAAGTGCGTTGAGTCTGTAACGGTGCACAAGTTGACCCCAGAGGGCTTGCAACTCGTGCTACCATTGTTAAAGGAATTTCAGTCAGACTTCTAGATCTTATTGCTGATGCACAAGATCTAAAAGTTGTCTGTGGTAATGCTTTTATCCAAGCATATACTAATGAAAATATTTTTACCAGAGTTGGTAGTGAGTTTGGTGATCGTGAAGGCAGCATTGCTCTTATTGTAAGAGCATTGTATGGCTTAACCACAAGCGCCAAGCATTTTCACACTCTTCTTTCTGATTTCCAACACTCAATGAAGTTCACTCCATCACGCTTCAACCGCGATGTATGGATGCGAATGCGTGACACCAATGACAGTTTTGATTACATCTGCACTGACGTGGATGATTTCAAAGTCGTCGCCAAGGACCCAATGATGTGGATTGATAGAATTGCTGGAGCTCTTCTTATCAAAGAACACGGGCCATAGAACTAGAGCTTTATGGCCAGCTGTACATATTCATTGCTCATTGGGACAGTAAAGTGTGGTGGTAATACATCAAAGTTGGCATTGTCAGGATCCAAGCCAGCTAGAATACTTCCCAAAAGCTGGTCTCCTCTTTGTGCAAATTTCTAATAGATTTCTAGAACGATCCCCATAATCCATTCTCCACGATGAAATATGGACGGAATTGATGTTTCAGACGTATTTGATGTTGCCTCCATCGTACTTCCCTTCCTGATACCATGTGCATTCATATGATCAGGACGTATATACTCCATGACTTGATCCTTGTGCTTACTGTCCTATTTTTTTATTTGGGTCGCAATATTTAGCAGATGCAGAATTAAGGCCAGAACCTACATTGATGAAAATGTATTCCGTATTACCAGTCCATTTCATATTTAACTGACAAAAATATATTACCAGCATAGTGAATAGACATGTGACAACATCAAATGGGTTCGTGTAACAATTTTGGGGCGAACACTTTTCACCTTTCTTATTTGTTTTGGTCTGGTTGTACTCTAGGATGATGCTGTCGATACCCAAGGAAAACATTCTGAACGTCAAATCATCAATATTCTGGGACCTGGCAATGCAATTCCACTGGAGTAACGCCATTACCCAGAGGAATGCATTTCCACTCACAATGGCACATTTCTTGCACATGAATCTGAGAAGGGGCAGAGGAATGGGATCGGCTTCCTGTTCATCCAATTGATTCTGACCTTTTGCCTCTGCAGTAGTGACCTTGAGAGACTTCATTATTCCCTCCTCTGCATTTGACAGTGTAATATTGAAACTGCCTCCATCTAGTTTCTGCCCTGAGACAAGTGCATCCCAAACCTTTTTCCGGGAATCATTAGACTTCATTATTTTCAGTCCCTGGGCATTATGCTGCATTTCACCTTTCTTATACTTGCAGTTGTATTCAGGTTTTGAATAATATAGCTCCACCATTTCTTTGGTGATATTGTTCCACTGTAGAGTTTTTTTACGGTATCCTCTAGTCCCAAGACGCTTTGAAGTTTCTGTAACAAATGCCTCTTTGTCTAATCCAGGACCATTGGTGTCTACAACTTTAACTACATCATTGATTGATCCATTGGAGATAAATTGGGGATGATTCCGTGCTTCCTCTTCCAAGAATTTGATGAAGATCAGAATCTTGTTGTTGTGCCCCTTCCGACAACCTTCAGATTGGATGTTTTGGTGATTTTCATGGACTACAGCTTGCTGCTCTGCATTCAACACTGTTGTTATAGTTGGATCTTCTCCTTGTCCATTGTCCTGAGGAGTAGAGCGATGAATCACAATTATACGCGACATATGTTTTAACTTTGTGTAGCTTCTTTTATAATCATTGGGTGTGCAAGAGAACTCATGTGTCAAGTGAGCTGCTAGCAACTACCAAGCTACTAGCATTATCACGCGAGTTCTGAAATCCTCAAATTAAAAAGTCGAGTCTACACAAATAGCCTATCAAGTGTAGACGAATTTTGAATGCCTAGGCAAACCGTTAAAATGTACTAGGCAACTAAATTGGGATTCCGGCACTACACTTAGTGTAGACGTTACAGGCCTTTTGACATTATTTCTAGTAGACGACACGAGCACTTCGGGATTTTTTTCATGAAGAGAAGCTAAAACAACGTTGCGTGCGCTACATTTTTAAATCTACGTCATTGCTTTGTCCAATTCTCTCCTGCTATTTGCTAGCTAGCGCGAGTGACGTAAAGCTTTGCAAGTCATCATGCGCAATGCGCAAGAATGAAAAACAATGCACATGATGAGGAGGATGCTGGTGGGCAAATTGAAAATCTTCGGGAAAAGAGGCAAGGAGTGGGGAAATTAGACATAAATTACTAATCACCTTTTCTCCGTACTCAAAAACCCCAGCTTGCGGTGGATAGTGAAGCAATCCGCTTTTTTAGTACATGAAAAATTGTTGCACTTTCAAGAAGTTGTTGCACTTTCAAGTTGCAGTACGTACGTACATCCGGAGAATAAGATCGAAGTCTAAAATCTAAAACTGTATAGAAATTGACAAGTATAATCTAAATATTTACATTTTAGATTTACGTCTTACGTGTATAGCGGAGAAATAAAAGACCCGGGGGCTTTTTGTTCCTGCCATCTTCAATCTATCCAGAAAATAATTAAAAGGTTGCAGTTTCAAGTTGCATTACAACGAAGGTACAGGTACAAACCAAGCCATCCGGCATAAGATACAAGTCTATCTCACACAATTTCCTTCTTTTCTGCATATAAACGAAGTCAATATAATTTAACGCTTGACATGTTCAATGTATAATCTAAATATTTACATTTTAGAGATTCAAGAAGCTACTACGTGTAGCCAAGTCGTATTAAGCGGAGAAATAAAAACCCGGGGGCTTTTTGTTTCTCAATGTCATTTTTGTCAAAATAAATGCATATTGGATACCAAATATTTCATAAAATATATAAAGGTTGCAAAATGAAGGCATTTTCTGTAGTAATCCTATTCACCCTTAGTTCGGTCCATGCGGTAAGATCTGTTCATTGCTGCTCGTCACCCAAACAACATTATTATCATTGACGACTTCGTGCGCATATTGATTTGTTGTTACTCACATATACAATGTTGTACCTTTGTTATCTATCAAATATTAACGGCATCATTGTAAAGAAACTGAATGGGCCAACACATTTCAATGACCTTCAAAGAAATCCCAATAAAGTGGAATGCACTGCTTCTCTTGTCGACGGCCTTGTTCCTCCAGGGAGCCCCCAAGTTCCTGATCAATATGCCTGTACCACTGATGAGGGTGATGCTATATTCTTTGATGGCGATGCATCTACTTTGCTCGGTGCTGGATTTGTGACTGGCGAGACAAAAATTGCTCTAGCATCTCAAGCAATGTCAACAGATGGAAAAATAAGTGTGCAGCAAGCTATGTCACCCGGCGTTATGGCAATCAGCAACAGTATTGACGATCGTCGAAGGAAATTGACAACAACTGGTACGAAAAAAGTCCTTGTTATTCTCGTGACGAATGGAGTTCATAAACCATCTCAATCCGAGCAAGACATGTACAATGATGTCTTCGAAGACGATAACAACCTAGTAAGTACAGTATTGGTGGCGATTAGATGACCCAATCATCATTGTTATGTCACTGTTGATGTATACTAATTGCATATATTGTTCATCTCTTTCGACCAATAGAAAGTGAGATACGATGACTGCTCTAATGGCGCACTCATCTTTGAACCAGCAACTGGCACAAATGTAAACAACGGTATCATCACTGTCAAAACTGAACAAAACTTGAATGGCATGGAATGGCGAACTTGTGGAAGCATCGCGACCAACGGCGCAAGTGGAATTAGCAGAGATCACACAATGATCGTTTGTCCAGATGTAGTCGACTTTGGCGGAGCCGCCGCATGGGGATCAAGACCTGGCAGC
>Ga0209712_10002733_pt1 | contig 14472 bp, 8 predicted proteins | sample ArcOceMetagenome_FD_187443 | JGI IMG/M metagenome (GOLD analysis project Ga0209712, IMG submission 187443) | Marine eukaryotic phytoplankton communities from Arctic Ocean - Arctic Ocean - Greenland ARC118M Metagenome (SPAdes) (version 2) | ecosystem: Environmental > Aquatic > Marine > Oceanic...
GAAACTACTATAAATACGGCCTTACTTGCGACCGACTCTTGCTTGCAGGCGAGGCGATGGACACCGGCGAGCCGGCGGGCGGGTAAATTCAAAATCGAAAATCCTGCACGACCCCAACTTTAGCTATTGCCCCCATTTGAAACATCAAATTTATATGTCTAAAAATGAAAATTGACCTGACGCCGGAACTTTCAAACTTAGGAACCTTGAACCAATGAACAAACTGTACGGTAGTAGCTAGTAGATAGTACGTGAACCTCCCTTGAAAAATGAGAGCCAGCAACAATATCAATACGTACTGAGTTGGTTCTTCTTACAAAAAAAACGCAGGTTTCCTTGTTCAAAACCATAATTTTTTTCAATCCTTCTCAACAAAATGGATAGCAATCAACCATCCACTGTATCAGCAGTCAATAAATCATCCCCTGTATCTGTCAATAAACATTATTCTGTTTTATCTCCAACCGGTGTTGCTGACGCCGATCACGAGGCTTATGACCAGCTCCGGCCAAACGACTTATTCACACTGCTAGAGGACCTTCAATGGAAGAAAGCTGAATTTACTCTCAAACAGTCTCCAACCGATGCCAAACAATGGACAACGAAGACCGAGAAAAATAGATCGACATGGAGGCGTCTTCCCATCCACCAGGCCTGCATCCTCCAACCAACTCCTGCCATCATATCTGCTCTCTTGGACTGTTGTCCCGCATCTGCAAAGGAGAAAGACAATTACCAGCGCACTCCTCTCCACTGTGCAATTATTCACAACGCCGACATTGACGTGATTTTTCTGATCCTTGATGCTTACTACGATGCCAAACACGAGAAGGACTTTTTTGGGAAGACACCAAGAGACTACTTATCTGGAAATAGCGAGGGAAATGATGCGCCAGCCCTTACTCGCAAGACGTCCATGTCACAGCTTGCTCGGGTCATTTTTGGGAAGACTCCAAGAAACGACATAGTAAGAAATAACGAGGAAATTGGCGCAGCCCTTACTCAGAGCGAGGCTTACATCTCACAGTTTGCTTATAAAGTGAGGGCCAAGCTAGAAGCTTCTGCCTCTCATATTGCTGCCATTAAAAATTGTAATAATGAATTCAGAACTCCTTCGCGCATGTACCGAGCGCAAGCTATGGAATCGCTCCTCGAGGAAGAATTAGACCAGGCAAGAGTAGAGGCCGTGGCTGCTTATTGCGAAAGAGACGTCGCAATGGCAAATAACGATGTTTTGCGTCTTCATGTAAAAGATCTTGAAGAGCAGCTGCGCCAGAAGCAGGAAGTCATTGATAAAGTCGGAGACATGGCCGAGAGAAACAGAAACTTGGCGAAGCTCTTAGTTTTTTTTGAAAAGAAGAACCAGACTCTTACTGATGACATTTCTGAAAGGGAAGGTCAGATCCAAGATTCAAAGGAAAAGATGAAGCAGGCTAAAGAAGCAAGGAAAGATGAGTTCAAAGCACTTTCTAGAAAGAGTCAGCTGGTTGTAGAAAAACTTAAGGCGACTGTAGGGGTTCTAACAGCAAAGCTCGCTGAAGTGACCGAGAAGGACGAGGCAATGACCATACTTGGCATTGGAATGACGTCTACAGCTGATTCTGAAAGCGAGTTGCAAAGTATAGAACCGTGCAAAGCTTTTACTGAAGAGAAGATCGGATCGCTGGAGGAAATGGTGAAAGCATACATGCTAGAATCAAACGATTTGCAATTGCAGTGTAATTCACTAGAGGAGCAATTAAAAAAGGATGGTTCCAACAGAAGATTCAGCAGGAGCTCCAGTTGTAGTAGGATTGATATGGACAACGCAGAGTTGAAGATTTGCATGCTTGAGGCAAAGCTTGAGGCTTCTGAGCGCGTCAAAGAATGTTTGGAAAAGGAGATAGTCTTGCTTACATCAAGCAATGCCATCTCTAGGGAACGGGCAGAAGAACTCAAAGGCAAGGTAACAACGTATCAAATCAAGGTCAGAAATCTTGAAGAAGGGTACTATACAATGACAAGTCAACTTATTGTACGCACCAGGTTATTGCACGATGCTATCGACAAAAGCGGAGGTGTACACGGAGAGAAGAAAGGTGCCGACTGCGATACTATTGACGAACACGGAGATGTACACGAAGAGGAGAAAGGTGTAGACTGCGATACTGTTGACGAAGGCGGAGATGTACACGAAGAGAAGAAAGGTGTAGACTACGATACTATCGACGCAAGCGGAGGTGTACACGGAGAGAAGAAAGGTGCCGACTGCGATATTATTGACGAAAGCGGAGATGTACACGAAGAGGAGAAAGGTGTAGACTGCGATATTGTTGACGAAAGCAGAGATGTAAATGAAGAGGAGAAAGGTGTAGACTGCGATATTATTGACGAAAGCGGAGATGTACACGAAGAGGAGAAATGTGCAGACTGCGATACTATCGACGAAAACGGAGAAGCAAATGAAGAGGAGAAAGTTGTCTACTACGATACCATTAACGAAAGCGGAGACTTACACGGAGAGGTGGAAGTTGCTGTCAGTTGAAGATTGTGGTTGTATCAAATAAAAACATGTATTCTGATTAAAGCGGGAATTGAGATTTTATTTGAAGCTACGAGAATCATATGTGTCAGGTGTTCTTTTCCATAAAAGGTAGAATGTCAGCTGTCAATAATGAGTACAGTAGTAAGGTCGCCATTTCTGAAAACTTTGCCCTTTGCCACAATACTTATACATGCTTTGCACAAAGACGTTACACTTGTTGTTTAATGATCTATTGTAGGTGCTCGCCCATTATCAATACATTACAGGCATACTGTTGTATTCTTTCAACCATATATCAGAAGGAAACCCAGTTCCATGCAGTATTACATCTGAATGCATTGCTCGGTTGCTGGCTAGCTAGGGTGACATCAAACTTGCATTAGTAAGCGAGAACAAATTGAAAGTTGCAGATTTTTGTGAATGATGTGGCAACGGAGGTCAATAAAGGAATTTCCATTCATATTGAAGCATATCGAAACGATCTCGTGATCACCAAAAGCGCCATGAGGCAATCACTGTACTACATCTCGGCGCTTACTGCAGTGTTTATTGTCCCTTTGATACGATCATTTTTAAATCTCTCCGAGGCCTCGACTGTTGAGACGAGTAGATTCTTGCAATTTCTGCACGTTCTTCTATGTCCGTCTCAGGGGTGTTCAACGTCCTTATCTTTGTACAGCACAAGGTTTGGGCGCTTCGTCGGAATAGGGCAGATGCAAATCTAACCTTTAGGAGCTTGTTGATAGCTGTGTTCCGGGGCGACGAAGCAAGGGAGATGCCAGTATTATCACTCGAGCTTGTGAGGAGACTTGACATGATGAATAACTTGAATGACGCCGTTTCGCACGAGGACTGGATGTCCAGCAATGCTCCTTCCGGCGATCTTGCACCTAAACTTATTAGCATTAAAAGCAATCGTTTCAGTAGCGGCAGTGACGAAGGCGGTCCTCCTGCAAACAACGATGGCTTATTAGGCTTCATCGATTCTGCTGGTTCTCGCATTGAAAGCATTTCCTATGGATCAGCAGTACCTGCGGTAAATGGCGAATCACATTGGCAGGACGACGGAGATTTGTCCAGCAATATATCACGGATTCCGTACGATTGGACTGATTCGAACGTGTCCCAGAGAATGATGCAACAGTCGAAAGCAACTTGGAATACCATCTACTAGTCTTATTGTAAACTTTCAATTTCAGTCTTTATCTATAATCCCAACACTGACCAAACAGACAGTGGCCAAAAGTGACAATTCCACTTCAGCTGCTGAACCTGTGATGATGTCGTGCATTTATTTTATAATCACAATACGCGTAGGCTATCCTCCCTGACAGCTCTTCCAACTTTCAATGAGTTGAGTAAGCTCATCTACATAATACAACAGTCACTATATCACACACGATCAGCTAAATAAACCTGTCTATAAAGTAATGTAATGTTGCAGAATAATTGCAAATATTATATTGCTTGAAATACTTTGGAAACTGGTGAAAACGAGCGTGATCAAAATTTAATTGTAGTTGTAGTTGTATTTCAGTATGGTGAGGTCTTTGCATTTCATGGTGGTATCTACACTTTTCACAGCCTTGCATCGATACCAAGGTCTCCGCCTTCAATTCCAACAAGCGCCTGCGTGCGCATTACCTAGACTCACCAAGCTGTGGTTGAGGCCAGGAAGTAAAGCATCACGGCACTTCCTGATCCTTTCTTGCATTGCAGGGCGGGGATCCATCATACTTTTTACATTGAACGAAGATATTTGCTTTAGTTTGACAGGAACGACTGATAAAGTGATGAATCAAATAGACCAGTAACGAGTAGCGAGCTATAAACAAAATTCACTTTTTCAGTCGTTCCTTGGTCGTTCCGCTTGGTCGTTCCAACGACTTTTTTTTGAAAATTGAAATTCTCGGGGGAAGAATTTATTTCAAATTTCAAACTGTTAAAAATTCAAAACTTACTCCCATCTAAAATGGCTGATTTCGAGTGGTGTGACATATTATCAAAAATCCACTCCCGTCAAAACAGTGCAAATATTGCTGTTTTAGATGTAATGAAACTCACACAACACTCACCCTTCCCGCCTTGAACTTGGTTCAAAGTTCAAAAGCGCATTAAGATGAAAGATGTGGACACATAAAATTCAAATCGAAGTGATTCATCCACCATGAATGGACGAAAGTGCTCCTCCTCAGACACGGCTGGAACCTTGAAATCAATCTCCAGATCTCTCTTCTCCATATCGACACCCAAGAAGGATTCACCGCTGAAGAATGGCGTCCTCCGGTCCAGCAGAAGCAGTCCTACATCCATCACAGGAGATACCGGTAGGTCCTTGTTTACTGACATCGACCTTACCTTTGAAACCCTATCTCCGGATAGTCTTTTCAAGTTGCTAAAGGACCTGAAATGGAAGATGGCAATTTCACGTATTGCTCAATTCCAGGAAGAGCCCAGCCGATGGGTTGTTCAACACGACGATAGAAACAACAAGATTCTGTTTAGGCGTCTTCCCATTCACGAAGCTTGTACTCGCTACCCGTCCGCTGAACTCATCGCTGCACTTCTAGATGCATATCCCGAGGGAGCATCTTCCAAGGATAACCAAGGCCGTACCCCTTTGCACTGTGCTGTGATCCATGGTGCACACATTGATGTCGTCTACCTCCTTCTGAACGCATGTTATAATTCGATTCTAGATCAAGACTTTTTCTTCAAAGTCCCCAAGGATTATGCTCATACCACTACGTTCACCCATAAGAACGAAGTCATTGATGCTCTCACTACAAAAAGTAAGAACGCAGTTTCAATGGCAGCTCTAGGCGTCCGTACTTGTCTCAAAGCCTCCCACCCGATCCACGGTGATCGTTCTGGTCAGGTACAGGCTGCAATGGGATATAAAGGAACCGCCTATGATGATCATGCCGAGCAACTTTGCCAAGCAATGGTCGAGGCTGATACAGCTAATGCCGTTCGTTCAATCGCCATCGCTAATGAAGCCTCCGCCAAGGAGAAAATCCAACAGATGAAAGAGCGCATCATCGGTATTGAGAAGCAACTAGAACAAGAAACAACAAATAGGGAGAGACACGAAAATTGCGTCTTTCTCTTGGAAAAGAAACAGGAGACCTTGACCTCTGCACTTGCTGCAAAAGATGAAGAAATTAAGAAGTTGATAGATCAGAATCTGAAAGGCAAGCAGCAAATTCAAGCCGACGCTGCCATGAGGGGAAAATTGAAGAAGTCAGTAGAATCTCTCACTGGTAGGTTGGCCGGAAATGACAAGGAATCTGTTGAATACTGGAGAGCACAGACAGAAGAGCTCATCGTAATGAACGAGCAAGCGCTACAAAAGCAGAATTCTCTCGAAGAGCTTCTTCAGGTTTATACGGACAGGAGCCGCGACTTTGAAGAGAAGTACAATTCTGCCAAAGATCAACTTGATACGACTGAGACCGAAGCTTCCGAAGATGCATTGCAATCTCAGGATTTTAAAGTTACCCAACTCGACGAAGAACTTGCTGAATCAAAAGACGAGAACAATGCACTCAAAATTATTGTCGAAAACTACCATACCAAACTTTCTAATTTGGAAGATTCTTTCTATGATTTGAGTGACCACTTACTGAAGAAATCGGAACTGCTCAACACTGCCAACGAAGACCTGGCCCGGGTCGACGAGGAGAGAGTAAGGCTTATGCAAGAACAAAGTAATACCAAGACGAGACTCGAGTCTCTAGAAGCTCTCATTGCTGAATATAGTGTAGACCACGAAGAAATGGAAGAACTTTCCAAAGTTCGCGAGGAGACCCATGGGCGAATCAAAGAGCTAGAGGATCTCATCCTCGAATACGACCAAGAGAACCATGTGCTGGATGAGAAATGTTCTGCATATGAAAGCGACCTTGAGGGCATGAAGAAGTTTCGTGATATTGCCAGCAACAAGATTGAAGCTTTGCAACAGACTCTAAGTTCCAGAGATGAAAAGATCCGGGAGCTCGAAGATCTCGTCATGGAGTATGAGCAAGAAAACAACACGTTGGATGAGAAATATAATACGTTCGAAGACGAGGTGAATGCTTTGAACAAATACCGTGAAACCGCCGAGAAAGAGCTTGATTCCTTGCAGCAACATCTCCTAGAAACGGAGATGAAACATAATAAGGTTGATCAGCAATGCACCTTGTTCAAGAATCAATTAGAAAGTTGTAAGAGAGAAGCGGGTGAGAAAATTTCATCACTCGAGAATCTGGTGAAGATTTATGTTCAAAAAGGAGAACATTTAGAGGAGTACGCAGCGCGAGCAAAAGAACTCACTGCCAAGGTGGACCGCCTAGAGGAAGAGCTTACGCGCATCCGCATGGATAAGAGCAGACTGAAGAAGGAGCTCTCCAAGGCCTACCAAAAAATTGAAACCCAATCTACGTCAATCAAATTTTTTCAGGGTTGTCCCGTGGATTCCACTGAGAAACCAATGAACGTTGAAACGAGCCTGTCTAAAGCACGGGAGCAGCGTTTTGTGAGATCCAGTATTCCTCCCAGGACTTCAAGGTATAGAGCGCCAATCCCCAGCAGGATTGACAACAGTGACTGCATGAGTGTTTGTACTTCAGTATCAGGTAGAAGTACAAACTCGGTAGTTTCTTCATGCAACTCTGTAGCTAGTACATATTCCACAAGGAGTACTGATTCTTCTAGTTCTAGGAGAAGCGCTTCATTGGCGCTTCGCACTCAGCGTGCATTGAAACATCGCATTCCCACCCGAAATGTAACGATATAATGTTGCTTCATCTAACTTTTACAAATTTCTAACGAGTTCCCATTTTTAATGTTAATAATACAAAAAAAATATATTCTTCTCACGTAGCAACAGTTTTTATTCTAGCAGAGTCCAACTAGAGTAGCAACAGTCTTTATTCTAGCAAAGTCCAACTAGAACCTTCAGGCTCACATAAAAGTGTATTGCAGCCAAATTTGAAAATACGGTACAAGTACATACTCGTACTTGGTTACAATATGTCTACACCTCTGCTACCTGCTTCTGAAACTGTGTGTAACTACCACTGCCAGTCCACAGGATTGCAATTGCAGTAACATAAGAAAAACACTTGATATCACAGCTTATAGTTTGGTTGAAAATATTGTACACCAACTTTGTAACTATTGCGCAACAAGCCTAATGCGGTCTTTAAATCTTATCTTCTTATTGACTCTTTCCGTTACTTCCTCTCCAAGCACTAAGGTTAGTGAACCTTCCGAAATCCATAAACCGCCACGATGTCAGCAAACGCCGGCAGACAGAAGTTTCAAAGGTAACCCAAGAATCACTATGTTAAAACCGTTGTATTTTGAGAAGAAGATGTGCCAGAATCAGTATGCCATACATATTTTCAGGAATAATTAAAAATGAATGTGCACAATAAGAAGGATTTCGGCTTCTACCTAGCTATTGGTAGGATAGAATAGTACGGTAAAGGGAAAGTGCACGGTTCATTTATAGCATTGTAGATCATTAGTAATTCTACTAATATTCAACAAGGAGAGAAATTTCAAATACAGCAGAAATTTGACTCAAATTCAAAGCAAATAGAAAATACTTTCTTTCACTTCAAAAGCCAAACAATAAGTCCAACGAATGGAATATTTGATAATTTGAATGTTCCTCGTTCCCTTCTTCCCACTACCTCTGCGTTACCAAGTCATTCAAAAAATCGATTGAAACCAGCTGAAGAGGACCAAGTCAACTAAGCGAACTAGGTTCGATTTGTTTCAATGAGGTTCAGAAAGCCAGGCCACTGACTACGAGTGACTATGGATATTGAAATAATTGAATTGCTTAGACCAATGCTACCCTGCCACGAGAAATGCGATGACTTCAATTGTTGACTTGAGCCATTTTGAATCATTGTTCTTTTCAGAAAAATCGGCTGATCTCATTTTCGATTTGAAAACACTTCCCTTCCCACTAAATACGGAGCCAGAAATAAGCTTTTGAATAAAAGATCGCCTGCCCACGCTGCGCCCCCAACAGGCAGAGGAGATAAAACTCTACTGTTGCTATGAAACGTGTTGAATTTTCCTCGCTGCGAAGGTGAGGTAAAAGTGGGAAGAATTTGAACTCTTGCCTGCCGGCGTTTGCTGACATCGTGGCGGTTTCTGGAGAATCACTTCATTATTGGATTATTTTTGTCCATCTTCATCTGGCCTTCTCTGAGAATTTCAACAAGAATGAGATGCCTGGAAACGACATTGAAGTTGAAACAGTTGATGAAACCCTTCAGTTACCTTATCAGAAACTCGAAGTGGGAAAGGCTCGCTAGAACACACATTTTATAATACACAACTATAATCAATATAGCTATTCATAAGTGTAGCAACGCACACATACAATCATATGTACGACCTGTTTATCACACGAGGAATATTGTTCGATAAGAATATTACATTCGCATTTTTGGTTGACATTTTCAAGTGACTTGCGACTTATTCCAGAAGCCTGGTAAGAATCCTACTGATTGCAGAAGTTTCCTTTTTTCTCGTGTTTTTTTCTTGTACGTACTACTTCAACCGTTCCCATTTAGACTGAAGGCATTCGTGCCAATCATAACAATTTGTGACCTTCGGGAAGAATTGATAATATGACTTACCTGACATGCATTCATTGAGTTGACATTTTGCTCACCGGTGTATTGTCAAATTAGCTTTGTCATACTCCACTTTAGCCTAAAAACATGTCCGAGGCTTCCTTGACATCTTCAATCGTGCTTCTTGTAGCCTTCCTTCTCTCAAGTGATACTTTGAATCAAGCTTGAACCTTCTCTCTTCTCTTCTCCACATTGAACAGCAAAATAAGATTGATTCATTAGACGACATAACATAAAATCCAATTTCATTCACAGTATAACATAATTAAAGGCACAACTGACTCTCTAAAGCACATCATGGACACTTTCCCTCCCACCGAAACAACACAGCTTTTCCAAGACACTGCTGAAGATATCGATGTTGACCTTGATTTCACTTTTGACGACGATGACGATTTCTTCTCCATGATAGATGAGAACGGTTCTACTGACGGGATCTCCAATTTCTTTGGCGACGAGACGGATGGCGAACCGACAATGGAAGACAAACCACACATTTCTCCAGGGATTACAAGCCAATCTGACACTAGAAGAGCACGGGGCTCGCAAGAACCATCTGCATCTCAAGAAGCGTCAAATCCAGTTAAACATGTTGCTATTTCTATTAAAAGGCCAGCCTTTCTCAGCTTATTGTCCGCAGAAGAACTTGATGAACATCAACACGTAACATCATCCAGGCTATCAGCATCTATGGAGAGAAGCGAACAGAGCCGTCGGGACCTCTATCGACAAATGCCAGATTTGCTGAGCAGCGATGGAAATCCTTTTGGTGAATTTTCTGTTCATCAGAAATCACAGCAGCTTGCTTCCTCCTACACAAAGGCTCTCAGACGCATGACTTGGTGTTAATGCCCATCTATGTCTTCGAGTTTCCCGCTTATGAACTGATCTCCCTGGCGAAACAGCGATGGATAGTATACCAGGTATTCAAGAAAGGAAGGAAGTATTATGTATTTACAACTCCTCCTCTGACTGATGATGAAAACATATTTTATAATACACGACTATATTCAACATAGAAATTCATAACTATAAGAACGTACAACTTCAAACTGTACCACAAGTTGAATTACATGAACAAGCAAGGAATATTGTAACTTATTGTATGAAATTTCATTAGTCAGAAGAGAAGTTAGAAAAGAAGTTAAAAGAGAAGTTAGAAGGTCCCTTGTCCCGTTAAATTTCCGGGATTGATTACTAAATTCAAAATCGCTTATTTTACTTATTAGCTGACCTACTTAGGACCTTCGCTTAATAAAAGACCTCCTTGATTCATCCTTGAGAACTAATCGCAGATACTATCTGTACCCGGGGTACTGGTGGGGTGGTGGGTGAATGTTGTAATCATTCACTCGAGCGATGACGCAAAAAAAGCTTCATTTCCGTTTTTGATAGTATCCAGTAGAACAGAGGCGGAATGAGGTTAAGACCCCATAAGAACTAACCGGTTACGCGTTGGATTAGTGATTTCTTCTGCGGGTTTCCTCGCCCTTCGTGACAGCGGCATTCATCGAATGCCAATGATCACTGCAGCTCATTCTTCTCACCATCCCATCTAATGTGATGGGTGAGTGTTGAATGGCTCAGGTCCCGAGTTAGAGCTTTCTTCTGATTCTTTTACCCACCCAACTGGTCTTTACAGGTCCCATCTCCATTTCCCAGTCGTGGACAGGATTAAGATCCCATGGTTTAGTCCCTGGTGTCATTGGCTGATCAGTCCCACATTCGTGTGTGTTTGTTTGTTTGTGTGAGCCTAACCCCATTTTGGGAACGGCTCCCTTGGTTGGGAACCTTTTGGCAGTTACTTATTTTAGTGGAAACATTAATTAGAGGACCAAACAGCCCTACAAGCTGGTTGCACGAATTTTTGCCGTAGCGTAGAAATCCCAAAAACATACCAAGACTGTTTCCTGCAATTTCTTTCAAATGACATTCTATTCTTTTCCTTTATTTCACACGACATCTTTCTAGTTAAACGACTCATCGTGCACCTTTACTTCCACAGCTGGTGGTATCATATCTGGCTTATAATACCGGTACGAAGCCCTTTTGCTTTGCACATAGCTTCTTAACATGCCAATTAGCTGAAGTCCTGAGCGAAAGGGCTTTGGACTCGAAATGAGGTTTATAGTCGCCATCCTCGCTCATGCCATCTATGACAAGGGCAGCAGCGTGCATTCATTTGCAGACAAGTGGCTTCACAGCGACACTATAGCAACAATCCTATGCTGCAATTATAGGTTCAGCTCATATCTTCGTGAACTCGTACTGTTTTATTGTATTAATAATACAGATTGAAGATGTGAAGATCAATGATGTATGATAATTAAAAGAAATGTAGTATTTGCATGTTACAATTTTCAGACTTCTTCCCCGTATACTATATTGAACGTCAGGATTCAACCACATGTCACTCGTGTACGAGTTGCCCACTCTATTTCTTTCTTGCATTTAGACTTGTCCCAAAACCGGCCCCAATCATTTTCATCAGGATAAAATAACACCCCCCTACCTCCTTTTGAGCTTCTTTTGTCTGCTGGACCTTTTCTTCTTCTTTCTAGTTCTCAAAACAGGCGCATGCATCTGCCATTTGTCTCCATTACGAGTATAGCATGTTTCCAATTTCGGACAATTTAAGTTCAGAGCTCAGGTTAATTGTTGCATATTGAGGGCGTTTCTTGATGCTGAGAGGATTCGAAAGAATTCCACAACCAGAAGAGCAGCTAATAGTAGTACTACTACTATTAGTAGTACTACTAGTACATGATGGCGTTGTTCTTCATTCTTTCGGTAGACAAGAATGCAGGCAATGAACTAATTTCTGACATTTCGTTTGAAGAGTTAAAGCCCTGTGCAATGTCAGCGCAAGAAGGTGCGAACGCATTGAGCAGCACTTGACTTTGATCTGTCATTCTGAAGGTGTTTGTTTGATCGATGATTAGTGTGATTGCAGGGAGCGGAGAGAAAGAGCCCATTTTGATGTCAACAATAAATTATACTTTGTGGCATTGACCTTGATATATTTATTTAATTAAGGTTTCCCGGGCTTCTACCTGAAGGAGGTCCAGGACACAACCAGCTTGTATTAGTAATGGCTGTCGATCTTCCGCAGATGTCGTAAATCGGTCTGAACATCACCAATCTCCTCACTGTATCCCGTCTTCTCTTGATGTACTCGTCAATGGTCTGTAACCCTGCTTCTTCAAGTACATTTGTTGTAGGGGGCTGAACCCACGTCCCGTCTTCATTCTGTTGAATGTGCCTGCCCGCTAGGTAACGGGCCACTCTTGCATGAAAATTGCTTAGTCTTTTCAACTGACAGTTTGTTAATACCCATGTTTCTGAGCCATACAAAAGTATGGCCTGGACGACTGCCCTGTAAAAGTACCCCATTGCTCTGGTATTGACCCCTTTGCTCCGAAGTACCGACGCCATGCGGCCCCAACGCGCCCTTGCCCTTGCAAGCTGACGGGTTAAAGCATGGCTATCATCATCATTTTCATCCAATATTCTGCCCAAGTAACGGAAACTCGATACACGTTCACTTTCAACTCCTGCTATCTGAAATGTGACCTCTTTGGCTTCAAGTTGGTGCTGTGCTTTGAAATACCGTTCTCTTCGGATGGTATATTGCTCACAGACTGCCGTGTCTTGATGACTTGAAGAGTTGGCATTATTCATGAAGAATCCGCATTTGTTGCATTGCGGCAACTGGCCTTCTTCCTCAATCATGATGCCGTCCTCGATGTGTCGATCTCTAAAGTGCTTACAGATAAGCTGCCTTTTTGAGGTGTTAGCGCTAATAATGTGTGGGCACCCTGGCACAGGGCACTGAACGTTCCCTTGGAACCCTCTGGGTATGCTCACGGTGTATTGTTCTGGCTCCCTTCTTGGTGTGACAACAATTTTCTCTCTCTGGACTCTGTTTCTCTCATCAGTTGCTGGCACATACGCCAGTCGATCCTTTAGACATCTCTTGGTAGTTTGGTGCTTCTTCAAGTAATTTCGTCCAACTTCGGTACCACATTGGTTGCATAGTACCTTGGCTATCCCGTTCTCTGGATGTAGCTCCTTCCCCCGTTGCCCGTCTATTGTACGCCGTCATCGACTGCTGAACCCTGCATTTGCCTCCTGACATTACCATGCATTTTTTTTGTCGCGTTCATGACCAATCCAAATGACTCGAAGCCGCTAGCGATGACATCCAAGCCAGCTTGGAGCCTTCCAGCATCTATTCCTGAGATAGTCTCGGCATCAATGTAAAAGAGAGAAACTTCCTCTAATGGCACCGGTACATGGACATGTTCCCAGTTGCGGATCACTGCATCAATCACTAGTATGTTGAAAATTGTTGGAGACATATTGTCTCCCATGCGAACGCCCCTTTCTGCTCTAAAGGGTGTTGCAAAATATCCTGACTGTCGGGGTGCCATCGTGTCCCCTTCCCACATGGATCGAATGATCCGGCACAAGTTAACCCCCACTCCATACAACTCCAGTATGCACATGGCTCTCTCTTGGTCAAGCGAATAAAGGCTTTTTTCAGGTCAATGAAGACCATGTATAAAGGCTCGTCAATCCGGTTTATCAGTTGGCTTAAAAGCTTAGCCTCCATGATAGCCGCCCCCATGCCGCGTCCCTTGACACTTCCATGTAGTGCGTCATGAAGTTCTATTTTAGTCAGCCTCGTATTAATAATTGAGGATATGACCTTATAAGGGATCTCCAGTAGTGCTATGCAACGAAATTGACCTTGCTCTGCCTTCGGAATCAGTACCAGGATACTTTCACTAAATGCTTTCGGGATTTCTCCTTCAGCAAATACCAAGCATATCAATTCTAGTAGCTTCTCCCACAGGACAAGAGCAGAAGGGATTGGCTCAACATCATCTTTATCTGGTCTGGCTTGGCGTAGCCATCTCTTCAAATGTTCTGTTTTTATGCCAGATGCACCGGCAGCTTTTCCGGTTTTGAGTTTGTGAATAGCTTCGACTACCTCTTCCTCCGTTGGTGGGTCGTCATTAATCGCGTAGGGTTCGACATGTATTGGAATATGATCATGTGGTGTCTCTCTGGGGACGTGCAAAGGTGCTTGTTCTGCTCTAGTCACTGCAAGATCTGCCTGAGATGGTGTTGGGGGCCGTGGACCGTCGTCCCTATACCATCCTTTGATGGCACCTAATACTTTTTGGATATTCCCAGCTTCAAGGTGTACCTGAGCCTGCGACGCCACAGCCTTTGCCCTGGATACACGATCACGGACCAGTGCCCTCCGTACTGGTCCTTTTAAAGCTCTGACTTGCT